>Ga0222647_1000129_pt1 | contig 40884 bp, 29 predicted proteins | sample AntAcemetagen333_FD_179864 | JGI IMG/M metagenome (GOLD analysis project Ga0222647, IMG submission 179864) | Saline water microbial communities from Ace Lake, Antarctica - #333 | ecosystem: Environmental > Aquatic > Non-marine Saline and Alkaline > Saline | place: Antarctica: Ace Lake...
CAGCTGGCGGATATGAATCCGACGACGCTCCAAGATAATATCTTAAATATGGAGCATAAAAAAGAGCCTCAACCAAAAGGTGAAAGCTCTTTTTTAAAGTAGCGAGAAGCAGAATCGAACTGCCGACCTCAGGGTTATGAATCCTGTGCTCTAACCATCTGAGCTATCTCGCCATAATTGGCTGCAAAAGTAAATTTTTATTTTTTTCTACAACCATGTAAACTCTATTTTTTTTATATATTTACAGCTACTTTGTAGGTAGGGTCTTCAATGATATTTACGTCGATAAGCTTATCCGCATTAGACAGTAACACACGACAATCTGCACTAAGGTGACGCAGATGAACCTTCTTACCTACTTTAGCATACCGCTCTGTCAGCTTATTCACTGCTTCTATAGCACTCATATCTGCTATTTTACTTTCCGCAAAGTCTATTACCACTTCTTCTGGATCATTTAGTATATCAAACTTCTGTGTAAAAACAGTAGTACTCGCAAAGAATAAAGGACCAAATATCTCATAGTGCTTCACCCCTGCCTCATCTACATGCTTACGAGCTCTAATACGCTTAGCACTTTCCCACGCAAATACCAATGCAGAGATAATCACTCCTACTAGTACTGCTAAAGCTAGATTATGTAAGAATACCGTGACAAGTATCACTACTACCATCACAAAAATATCGTGCTTTGGCATCTTATTAAAAACACGCACACTGACCCACTCAAAGGTACCAATAGCGACCATAATCATAAGCCCTGTTAATGCTGCTATAGGAACTTGCTCTATCAAGCTACTGCCAAACATCACAAAAACCAGTAACATTAGAGACGCTACAATACCCGATAATCTTGCCCGTGCACCATTATTAATATTAATAAGACTCTGACCTATCATAGCACAACCGCCCATTCCACTAAAGAAACCAGTAACAACATTTGCTATACCCTGAGCTACGGCTTCCTTGTTACCACTTCCACGTGTTTCTGTAATTTCATCCACTAGATTTAATGTCAATAGACTTTCTACTAGACCTACACCAGCTACTATGACAGCATAAGGAAGTATGAGAATAAAGTTAGGCCAAGTAAGATCTACAGAAGGTATATGAAATGGTGGAAATCCCCCTTTGATGGAAGTAACACCATTGTCCATTTGCACTAAAATATCTTTGACATTAGGCGTATCAATTTTCAAGAAATAAACCAAACCAAAAACCACTACGATAGCCGCTAATGAAGATGGCACAACTTTAGTAAGTTTAGGTAATCCCCAGATAATAAGCATAGATAGAAGTACTAGCCCTACCATAATAAGCTGCGGTGTACCTGTCATCCATTCCATCATTCCCGCTGCATTTTTACTCTTAAAGTAACCCAGTTGAGAGGTGAAAATCACAATAGCTAGACCATTCACAAAACCGAACATCACGGGTTGAGGGACTAGTCTGATAAACTTTCCTAGTTTTAAAAAACCAGCAACCATTTGGATAATACCGGCAAGAACTACAGTAGCGAAAATATACTCCACTCCGTGTGTTTTGGCTAGAGCTACTATCACTATGGCAATAGCACCTGTAGCACCAGATATCATGCCTGGTCTACCACCAAATATGCTAGTAATCAAACCAATAGAAAAGGCAGCATATAATCCTGTAAGCGGATTAAGACCTGCTAAAAATGCAAATGCAACAGCCTCGGGAACCAACGCTAAAGCTACGGTAATGCCAGAAAGCACTTCAGTGGTATAGTTGACTTTTTGTCTGAAATCGAATAGATTTAAGTATTTTTTCATTGATAATATTGGTCGTTTTTACTAAGGAAGGTGCAATAGTAAGAGTCTGTGTAGTCTTTATAGACAAATCTACCTTTTTAATTAACCGATTGTTTTGGCTCTACCAAAATCATCTTCTCTTTATCTACCTTCACTAGTCCTGGAGTTGCTCCTTTAGGTTTACGGATATATTTACGATCGGTATATATAACAGCGGCTAGCAACTCACTCTTTGCTTTAGAATAAAACGCAGCGATACAGGCTACTTTTTCTATGGTAGATATCGGAATCTCTTTCCTACCTGGGTTTCTAATAATCACATGTGAACCACTTACATCCTTGGCATGAAGCCATAAGTCAAACTTAGTGGTATGACTGCGAAGTAATTCATCATTATCCTTGGCCCCTTTCCCGATTCTAATCTCAAAACCATCAACAGCAGTACTTCGATATGGCACACGCAATTGATGCTGACTGTCTTTCATTTCAGATACCTTACGGATTTCTTTTAAACTTTCTAATTCATCAAAATCGGCTATTTCAATCTCTTTAGCCACGACTTTCTGAGTCATTTCATTCAAATGCTTTTGGGCATAATTCCGTTGCTTACTTTCATTTTTACCTTTTTTATAATATCGCTCTGCATTCGCTTGTGGTGTGAGCGTTTCTTGCAATTTTATAATCACTTCATTTTCTCCATCAAAAGAAGTCAATGTAACCTGCTTAGCTCTTTTCTCTATTTGCCACATGTTAGCCATGAGCAGATCTGCTTTTTCTTTGTATGAGCTGGCCCTATTAAGCTCAGCAAGACCTCTTTCTGCAGATTTAAGTTTCTTATTCAAGTTTGATAAATCCTTAGTTAGCTTGCCTTTATGACTGGACTTCGTCTGATTATATACTTGATGAGAGATGTACAGTCTAGCATGCTGATCCAGAGCATCTAGCACATTATCAAACTCCGCTATATTCTGCTCTTCACTTACGTAGTCCAGCGTATATTTTTTTTCTCCTTTATTTAAAAATAACTTTTGGTTTAATACTTGAGACTTGAGTTCTCGCAGCATAAGTGCTTTGTGCTCGATACCTGCATCATTAAAACCTGTGTTTTGCAATGACTCTGCCTCTGAGTAAGATAAGAACTTAAGATCTTGCACTGTTTTATTCCCAATCTCAAAAGAGTGTTCTGGCTCGTCTTCTATTTTAGTAATTTTAGCAGGAAATGACTCTAACCACTCGCCATCCCTATAATGCGTAACTTGTCCAAATCTACCAAACAAATGAAACGTAAGCACTTCACCTTTTTTAAACTTTATTTTGAATATTCGATCATATGGAAAGCACTGTACAGAGTTGACTTTCTTACCTTTTAATGTTTTATAAACGGCTAATCTATTCTTTTTTTGAAGTTTCTCTGAGTCTGGAATTTGAAAATACGCTTGTCCTTGGTAAAAAGAAACCTTTAAGACTATGGGCTCAAAAACGAGATAAATATCACTTATAGAAGTGGAGAATACGTCAATTAAAGTACATCCATCCAATACCATTTTCAAGTCATTGGCTAATCGTTCTATGAGGAAAGCATTCATACTTCGGTACTATTTTTACTCCACGATGTTACATAAAAATCACTCAGTATGACAATCCTTTTCAATAATAGATTAATTGATTGAGAGAATAACAAGTTCTGTGGTTAACACTTTGGTATAATTTAATTCACCTTTTTATACATTCGGCCCATGAGAAACACTCTAGCGGACAATATCTCCCGATAGCTATCGGGGCAATATAACAATCCTTTTCAATAATAGATTAATTGATTGAGAGAATAATAGATGATTAAAAAACATTAATTTTTGCTTCTTAATGCTAAAAATTCAAAACCTTTTAGTATTCTAACTTCGTATTATTCCTTAACTCTACCTTCCAATATTTAATTTTAAAACTCTCCGAATACGTCTGTCAAGCACTCGCAGCCATCTTCTGTGATGACGATAGTATGCTCAAACTGAGCAGATAGCTTGTAGTCTCTCGTACGAGCAGTCCAACCGTCTTTTTTATCTATAATACATTCTGGGACACCTTCGTTTATCATAGGCTCTATGGTAAATACCATGCCTGGCTTCATGCGTTTGCCCGTATTTTTCTGACCTACGTGACTTACTTCTGGCTCTTCATGAAATTTCAACCCAACACCGTGTCCACAAAACTGCCATACTACGCCGTAGCCTTTGCTTTCAGCATATAGCTGTATTTCGTATCCTATATTACCAAACCGATTACCAGGTTTACATTCCTTTACGCCTATAGCTAGGCATTCACGCGTTACATCTATGAGGTTTTGTGCATTTTCAGAAACTTCACCCACAGTATACATTCTGCATGTATCACCAAAGTATCCGTTTAATATCGTGGTAACATCTACATTTAATATATCCCCATCTTTAAGTTCATACTCATTAGGGACTCCATGACAAATCACTTCATTCACACTGGTGCACACTGCCCCGCTAAAAGCAGGAGAGCCGTGAGACTTATAGCCAAGAGTGGCTGATGTAGCTCCGTGATCTGTGATGTACTCTAGCGCCTTATCATTGATAAACTTAGTAGTATTTCCTGCTACTGCAAACTGCTCTAAGTGCTTCAGCACATTCGCTGAAAGTATAGATGCCTTTCGTATCCCCTCTATTTGCTCTTTGGTTTTTATCTTAATTGCCATTACTCTTACTAAAGGTTCAAAGGTAGAATGCAATGATTGAATAATAGAATTATTGCAAGATTGAATGTTTTTAAATACAAACTACCGCACAGTTAAAATGATGGGTACCTAATGCTGAATGACAAGTTGTGTTGCGGGATAGCAAAAGATCCGCTCACAGCTCGTGTAGGACCACATAATCACAAAGTCTGCTTAGCTAATAAAGAATACTATAAAATACAGTTCACAAATAAACAGTGAGAGACTATATATCTATTACATGAAGATGAGATAGACAGAACTGAGGATTTAAAATTTTATTTTTAAAAAATTAGCACTTTTATCACATTCTTCTATCCTTCAAAAAAGGAAGATTCTCGCGAGTAGTTTCTATTTCTTTTTTATCTAGTGCCATTTCTATCACTTCTTCTTTTAGTGAATGAGCCAGTTGCTCTCCGCTGGGTGAATACACTGAGCTATGTCCTGGATAGTAAAATGCTTTTCCATCTTTATCCAACTGTTCTCCTACCCTATTACACGCCAATACGTAGGCTTGGTTTTCTATTGATCTGGCTTGGAGTAAGGCATCCCAATGTGCTATGCGAGCACTTGGCCAGTTAGCTACGTTTAGCAGTATATCATACTCAGAATCATTGAAAGAGGTGTACGGAAAACGTAAATCGTAGCATACCGTCGTACGAATCTTGAAATCTTGGACCACCATATCTACCTTAGAGCTGCCAGGTGCTATATGCTCTGGTTCTCCTCCCATACCGAAGAGGTGCGTCTTATCATAATGGCCTACTACTTCTCCTTTACTCGCCATAATGAGTCTATTGTAGATAGCTCCTTCCTCTTTTATAACTAGACTACCACAGACAGCAGCATCCATTTGCTTAGAAAATGCCTGCATCCATACCATGCTATCACCCTCCATAGTCTCAGCTATAGTGGCATCATCTGTGCAAAAACCTGTCTGAAACATCTCAGGTAATACTACTAAGTCTACTTGCTTACCCGCTAGAAGCTCTTCTATTTTGGTAAAGTTAGCTTGCTTGTCTTTCCAAGCGATATTAAATTGTACTATGGCTACGTCCATTGGGTGTCAAAGATATAGATAAAATGGAATAGATTATTTTCGTACTTGATATATGTTTGACTTCACAATTCCAGTTTACATCCAATTCTACGAGAACAGAATAAAGATTACCCGTCTTGATACTGAAGAAGTAGTGGAGCAAATAGCAGAAGAACCATTCACGTCTGTGAGATTGCTATTAGGCGATTTTGAAAATGGTGAAAAATGCTTGAAATTAGCTCTAATCAAACTAAAGTTTCGCAAATGGCTTAGTCCTCAGTTGTCAGCAATAGTTCATGCTATGTCAAAAACTGAAGGTGGATTAAGTGCTATTGAAATGCCTGGTTTCAAAGAGCTGATTGAGCGTTGTGGAGCCAAAAAAGTTTTCATCTATCAGAATGAAAATACTTTGGGAATTCATGAGGCACTTCAAGTATTGAAAAGCGTTAAATAAAAAAAAGGCCCGCTTCCGCGGGCCTTTACTATTTTACTCTTTAACCAATAAACTAAAGCGTAGCGTACTGCTTTTTCACAAACTCAGTCAACTCTTTACCGCTTAGTAGATTATTAGATAACTTAGCTAGATCTATAGCATTAGCGAGTAAGTTAGTCTGCTTTTCTCCTTTTGCTTTTAGTACCTTAGCTGCAAGTGGGTGATTGGTATTCACAGATACAGAATACTTCTCTGGCATTTCGCCAAACATCTGCATGCCGCCCATACCGCCCATTTCGCTCATACGTCTCTCCCACTCACTACGCGTGATGGTGATGAATGCTTCGTCTGGACTCATAACTTCTGATACTACAGTGTATTTATCTTTATTCACCGCTCCTTCAAAGGCTTCTTTCAACTTAGTCACCTCATCTTCACTGAGTACACTTTCGTTTTTCTCGTCTTTGTCTATCAGCTTACTTGCTGTATCTGCATCTACACGCTTGAGCTGAAACTTCTCATTCTTCTGCTCTAGGTTACCTATGAAATGATTATCTATTACCTCATCTAGTATCAGCACATCGTACCCTTTTACTTTCGCTGCTTCTACAAAACCGTGTTGCTTGTCCGCATCATTCGTATAAAGAGCAACTCTATTACCGTCTTTATCTGTTTGGTTTGGCTCTATCTTAGTGATATACTCTTCTATGCTGCTATACTCACTCTCGGTATTTTTGAGTAGACAGATCCCTTTAGCTCTATCGTAAAACTTATCGTCAGATAGCATTCCGTATTTAACGAAGATACTGATACTCGGCCATTTTGATTTATAGTCATCAAAATCCGCTTTGTGAAGCTCTGCTAGTTTGTCCGCTACTTTTTTGCTGATGTGGCTAGTGATTTTTTTCACAGCTCCATCTGCCTGTAGACTACTTCTACTTACGTTTAATGGTATATCTGGACTATCTATAACTCCATGAAGAAGCATCAAATACTCAGGTACTATATCTTCTACATTATTAGTCACATATACTTGATTACTATAGAGTTGTATCTTATTTTTATTAGGGTCTATTTCCTTTTTTATTTTTGGGAAATAAAGGACTCCAGTCAAGTTAAACGGATAATCTACGTTTAAGTGAATCCAGAATAATGGCGGCTCACTCATAGGATATAACTGACTGTAGAAGTCTGTATAATCTTCGTCTTTTAGTTCTGCTGGATTTTTCTTCCACAGCGGAGCTACATCGTTTATTATCTTCTCGTCAAACTCTATGGGAATAGGTAAGAACTTGCAATACTTGTTTAGCAGTTCTTGCACTTTCCACTTCTGAGCAAACTCATTACTCTCCTCATTGATGTGAAGTATGATATCCGTACCACGAGTTTTACGCTTTCCTTTAGTGATTTTGAAGTCTGTGCTTCCCTCACATACCCAGTTAGCAGCTTCGGCTCCTTCGGCATGACTCAGCGAGTGTATCTCTACCTTATCTGCCACCATATAACTGGAGTAAAAACCAAGACCGAAGTGACCAATGATATTGGCATCTTCTTTGGTATCTTTAAATTTTTCTACAAATTCCTCAGCACCAGAAAATGCGATTTGATTTATGTATTTATCTATCTCCTCTGCTGTCATCCCTATTCCATTATCACTAATGGTAAGTGTCTTTTTGTCTTCATCTAGACTTACGCTTATTTTAAGCTCGCCTATGTCACCTTTTATCTCGCCACTTTGACTCAGTATCCTTAGCTTGTTACTCGCGTCTGTAGCGTTAGAAATCAACTCACGTAAGAAGATTTCGTTATCCGTGTAAAGAAACTTCTTGATAATCGGGAATATATTCTCCGTGTTTACTGAAACTTTTCCTTTTTGCATTTTTTACTTAATTCTTATTTAATTACCCAATGTTCAAAGAGTAGACCAAAAAGAATAGTGTGACACGGTGGCAGATGAATGTTCCGTTTTTAAGTTTAAAGTTAAGATTAAGTTCAAACACTAATAGAATGACTGAATAAAGGAATGACTGAATATTAGAGTTTACCAGTTCATTAAATGTCTAGTGTATTTATGACTATCTGAGCATCTTCAGCATATATATCCTTACCAAATCGAATAACTGACCCTTTATAAAAGAAGCTAATATTACCATCTCTTGAAAGCCATTCTATATCCTTATTGGCTATTCCTTTTCCCAAATAATCAAAATCACTTTTATCAGTAAATTTTTCTGCTCCAGCATACTTTAAATCTAAAATAGTAGCTCTATCAAAAGCTCTCTTATCTCGCACCCAAATGTACTGTTTATAGATAGTTAGGCTATTCTCATTTACCAGTATTATCTCTTGTTCGAATAGCTTCCTTAGATTAATAAGAACAAAGTATCGTAATAATGCAATAAGTGCTATCGGAAAAATCAAGCCCCAGCCATGAACAAAAAAAAGGCAAGATATAGACCCACAATGCTATTCAGATTAGAGAGGGAATAATATAAAAGACCATTGCACCGACTAACTCAATGTTTGAAGGACGCGGTATAATCTCAATTCTTGTATTTTCGGTTTTTTTAAATACTCGAATGGTCGCGTTCATAACGAACTATTTAATATAAATATCTTGAAATTTGAGTTTGAGCTTGAGTTTGCACTTTAATTCTATCTCACCACATTCACTACACCACCTACATTTTGCCACTGAAGATCTTCTGTAGTCTTGTATCTCATAAAGTAATGATAGACCCCGTCTGGTACAGCTTCTCCTTGATAGGAAGCATCCCATCCCAGTTTCACATCTGTAGATTCAAAGATTTTCTCTCCCCATCTATTATAGATTTCTAGGCTATAATTTTCGAAATTGATGAGCGTAGGCTTAAATACGTCATTCAGTCCATCTCCATTAGGTGAGAATGCTGTAGGAATAAAACTCTTACTCACACAGTCTGGCCTTACCGTGAAGGATGCTGTACTTTCACAGTCGTACTCATTAGAAACGATAACGGTATACGTAATTTGCTGAGTAGCTTCTATGGTCTGCGTAGTCTCTCCGTATGGCATCCAGATATAATCCATACCTGCATTACCTGCATTTAGTGTAAGACTAAAATTACCACATAGCGTAGTATCAGGTCCTAGATCTAGTATAGGATATGGACTTACTATGAAGTCCACAGTATCTGTAACCGTAGCACACTTATTACTGATTCGTACCCAGTGTTTTCCATCACTAGAAAATAAAGTGGTATTGTCTATATCACCATTACTCCAAGCATACTGCTCCTGGTTAGATGCTAAGCCTACGGTATAAGACACTGGCTCTATTCCTGCACAGAAAGTAAGATCTTCACCTAAAGAAACCTCTGGAGAAGTGATCATACTGATCTCCATACTATCACTTACTGCACCGCAGTAGTTAGATACCGTCACTTTATATATTCCTGCAGCAGAGACTAAAAGGATGCTATCGGTAGTATTATTCTGCCATAGATACTGAGATGGCTCCTCCAGATCTGCATCTAGCAGTATATTTACATTATCACAGAAGGTGCTGTCCGCAGGTAAGTTTACTACTGGTGATTTCACCACACTCACTATCACACTATCACTATACTCGCCACACTTATTAGTAGCAGACACCCAGTATTCTCCGGGTAAAGTTATTGTCTTAGAAGCGATACTTAAATTATCATTCCACAGGTACTTTTCTTTATTATTGGGTTCATTCACATCTAAGGTGAGTGAAATAACATCACAAAATATAGAGTCTGTACCTAATGATAGCTCAGGTGTCTCTAGCAAAGAAATAGCTAACGTATCTCTTACTGAGGCACATTTATTTGTGATAGTAAATAAAAAGTCTCCTGGTCTATCAAACAGCAGCGTATCATCAGCCACAGGAAGTATAAATGAAATCCCTGATACGAGTTGATTTAGTCTATACCTCTCACCATTCTCCTGAATACCATACGGCACTTTCAGATTCACTATATCACAAAACTCACTATCTGCAGGTAGTGTAAGCGTAGGATCTACGTATTTAGTAAAGTAAGTATTATTGGTATCTGTACCACAGTAATTAGAAATACGTACTCCGTACGTACCCGTATCTGCCACACTTATAAAACTAGCTGTATCTCCAGTGCTCCATAGAAATGATTCTTCATTGAGCAGGCTATCTCCTACTCGTAGGTCAATAGATACACTATTGCAAAACGTACTGTCTATGGGTAAATCTACTTGTGGTGTATATAACATGTGATAGACCACAGAGTCTCTCTTAGTCCCACAGTATTCTGTCACTACATCTACCCAGTAGGTACCGGCGGTATCTGTAGCTAATGTTTGACTGGTAGTACCATCATCCCATATGTAAGTAGCCTCTATAGTATCATGCTGAGCATCTAGTGTGAGGTTAGGAAAAACATCACAATAGGTACTATCCTCTGGCAATACTGGCATCTGAGGAGAATGCTTAAGCACCATATACACCGAATCTCTAACGGTATCACAGCCATAAGTAGCCTGCACCCAGATAAGTCCTGTATCTCCTACTATTCTATACTGATTTGGAGATCCATTGTTCCAGATTATATCTGCTCCTGTATTTTTTGCATTTAGTATTTCATAGATTTGGTCACAATCATTTATAGTATCCTTCAGACTTAGTTCTATATCGTCTGTATAAAGGGTATCTCTGAACTTAGATATGAATCCAATATAGTAAAAACTCGACCCACTTGAAGAGCTATTCTCTTTATATACTCCAGCTGTAGTAGGATAATCCGAAGATATTGTAAATCCTCCATAAAGTATATTGGTAAAACAGCTGACACGCTTCAACTTAATAGCACCAGGTATCTCGAAACCAGATCCACCGTAGTAGGTACCATAAAGCAACTTTTGTCCATTATCACTAAGTTTAGTAATAGTGGCAGAGGTATTCCACCATCCACCACCTACAGAGCTAGGATTAGTCAATTGAAGTGCATCTGCAGTTACGGGAAAATTATTGGACCTCGTAATACCACAGATAATAGGTTCTTCACGCACGTTGGCAGCTATACGCACATTACTGTTATATATGCTTCCGCTGTAGTACAACTCCTCACCACTCCCTCCTAGGTAAGTAGAATAGTATACATTTTGACCTCCAGGATTAAATTTCACTACTACAGCATCTGCACTACCTCCGCTAGTCTTTTGATATGCATTAGCAGATGTATAAAAATCACTTGACTTAGATATTCCTGCTACGTAAGCCTCATCTCGTTCATTTACATACACTCCTTCAAACCAATCTTCACTACTACCGCCCATCAGCTTACTATAGAGTAATGAACTCCCAGCTGCATTAAATTTACAGATAAAACCGTCAGATACTCCATCAGTGACTGCGTTAAATATACGAGAGCCTGCAGTGACAGGAAAACCATCACTTGTTGTTTTTCCCACGATGTAGATATCCTTATTCGGACTAATATTGATATCATACGCAACTTCATCACCGGCTGACCCTATAAAAGTACTGAATACCAATCCCGTACCATCTGGTTTCATTTTAGTTAAAAATGCATCCCCTCTCTCCCAATAAGATACTGAAGAGTTGCTTCCACCGAACGTAGTCTGATAAGCACCCGAAGTAGTAGGGAAATCTGGCGAATTAGTCGCACCTGTGAGGTATACATTACCAGAATCATCCAACACCATGGCTTGGATAAGATCAGTATTCCCTCCACCCAAATAAGTAGAGAACAACAACGAATCCCCATCTTTGCTAAACTTAGAGACGTACCCTGCATAGTAGCTAAAACTGCCGTTCAGTGTATTTGGTGTGACATCATATGCTCCAGCAGTAATAGGAAAATCTGTGCTATACGTAAAACCGGATACTACTGGTTCTTGGTCGCTATTCACCGCAACTGAAAAACAATACTCAAACTCCGATCCTCCTAGATAACTAAACCAAATAATGCTATCTCCAGTAGGAGTCATTTTGCATACATACGTATCATAGCTTCCACCTATAGTGGTATCGTACGAATTAGACAACCCAGGGAAGACGTCACTCGTCATGCCTGCTACATAGACATTATCCTCATCATCCATATCTAAGTCAAAGACATAAGTAAATGCATATCCAAAGCCTGTGGAATTATTACCTGTACCATAAAAATAGCTACTCCAATCTACGTATATAGGATCTAGGATAATCTCTTCTTCCACCTGATCAAAATCAGCAATAAAAGAAACTCTGTCACCTACTACTGAATAGTTGATTTTCACTTCTTTTTTAGAAGAAACAGCATACGAAAAAGGAACTTCTTCCTTGATCACTCCCCACCCCGTAGCATATCCTAGCTCACCACTGGGAAGCACTTCTATGTCCTCTACTCCTGTATAGTCTAGCTTGATATCACTGAGCCTTGCCCCAACGTGCAATATAAAGTCGTATTTTAGTTCTCCGGACTCATTGGTATAAAAATGTAAGTCTATGTTTGGATAAATATTTTCATAGCTAATACTAGCAGTAGTGACTTTGCGTATGCTCTGGGCATTTTTTTGAAAATACGAAATATTCTCAGTCACTTCCTCCGCTGCTGAGATTATCTCACTAGAACTATTTAGATTTATCTCCCAAGATATATACTCGAAAAGCATAGGCTTATCGAGTTCCTTTGGGTTAAATGCACGTTTAGCTTTTCTGAGACCAAATAACACCTTATCAGAATGAAACTCTACCGCTCCTGTGGCATTACTAAATCGAAACTGAACGCCTTCATCTAGCTGCCCCTCGTTCTTTTCGAATACTGCACTCTTCGCATTAAGTTTTTGAGAGATGTGGGTTTGAATTTTATCTTTGTTCGAAAATAAAGTACTGTCAGGCTTATTTTTGGCCACAGAAACATGCCAAAACACAAACAAAAAGGGGATACTAAAAAAAAGTCTCGATGATTTCATTCCTATACAAATATATATCTTCAAGTTATAAGCCACCTATGAGACGCGAAAGGTTTCTTCTGAGTAGTGTCATTTTTTTTCTATTGGTCTATTTTTTCACTTTTTTTCCTCACGCCAATGCCCTTCCTAGAGGAATACATCAATGGGCACAAAGCGATAGACTAGCCGTAGCATCAAGATACGCTGAAGGTGCTCCTTTGCTTGAGCCAGCCACCTACTGTATGAAAACTATAGATGGCAGAGTAGGTGTAGAATTCAGCGGAGGTCAATTTTTATTAGCACAGGTCATACAGCTTGGTATCCCTCAAGACTACTTGCCTTTTATCTATCGTTTTTTTACATTTTCACTTTTATTTATTAGTCTGCTAGTGCTTGCTAATCTGGTACTCAAAGAGGAAGGGTGGATGCATGTCATTCTGGCCTTTGTTACTCTCATTTCCACTCCTATACTCCTCTACTACGGGTATAATTTTTTACCAGATGCTTGGGCTCTTAGTCTGATCGTATTATCTCTTTATTTCTTTCACAAGGGAATCAATAAGTACATTTTCATAATACTTATATTGAGTGGATTAGCAGCACTTACCAAAACATCTGCTGGCGTCTTTTTCATAGCATTATATGGTGTATTTTTCTTGCAAAATGTATTCAGACCGTCCATAAGAAGTATCGCAGCTACGCTATTCTTTATAGCAATAGCAGGATGCATAGCCTATTATGACTACACCTATGTACACCTCGTGAATACTGAGTTATGGTCAGGTGTATTTATGAGTAGAATAGTACCTATCACCAGCTGGTCAGAGTTTACAGAGGTACTGGACACCTCCCTAAGATTCAAAAATGAATACGCTTCAAAAATACAGCGTTGGCTGGTTATAGTCTTGGCTATCACTTCGTTTTTCGCTCTACGAAAGAGTACTATTAAGAATGAAAAAGTGCAATTTTTCATTCTTTCTGCTCTAGGGTTGGTTTCATTTGTACTCTTATTTGGACCACAGTTTATGCATCATGACTATTACGTACTGGCTACTATAATGCCTATAGCTATCTATTGCACATTACTCGCTTTTCGGTTTACGCTGAGATATGTACATCCTGTCACTAGCTTATTCATATTGTTACTGATTAGTATCGTTTCTTTTTCAAATTCTAATAGTAAATACTTTGCCAGAATGAGTGAAGAGGTAAATATCAATGGATATACGGAGCACTACCCTGTAAAATGGTTAAAAAACAGTCACCTTATTCTAGCTGATTTTGTTCCCAAAAATGAATTGGTAATAGTACCTTATGCCCCAGAGCATAATCACAGTTTACTCTATCTACACCGCAGAGGTTTCACTTTTAATACAGAAGAAATGGGACGAAAAAAAGGGAACCCTTTTGACTTCTATTTAGAAACACAAAAACCAAGATATATCGTATTACGTACTGAGTATAAAGAGCAATTTGCTGAAGATCAGCCTGATTTTATCAGTAAATGTGATATTTTATTTAGTAATTCAAACTTCATACTCTACACCTATGGACATTGAGATTTTAAGAGAGTACTGCTTGAGTAAAATAGGGAGTACAGAGCATACACCGTTTGGGCCTGATACTCTTGTAATCAAGGTTATGGGAAAAATGTTTTGTGCATTTAGCATCGCTAATTTTGTCTCTGTAAACTTAAAATGTAATCCTGAAAAAGCAGTGGTGCTCCGAGAAGAATTTCGAGGTATAGAGCCCGGTTTTCATATGAGTAAAGTACATTGGAACACTGTATATATTTTCCAAGACGTGGACAGCACTATGCTACTACAATTAGTAGATCATAGCTACGATCTTGTAGTAAAATCACTCACTAAGAAAGCACAAACAGAACTTTATAACACGTGATAAAAACTACTGTAAACGTCATTTTAGCAGGACATCACTTCACCCTACTGACTGAAAAAGCGGCTATTTGGGAATCTAAGAAAACACTTCTGATAGCAGATGTGCACGCAGGTAAGGCAAGTCATTTTAGAAACAATGGAATCCCGCTAAGCACGGACCACTTACTCTCAGACTTAAACCGAATAGCGGGTATCTTAGAAACTTATGATCTTCAAAAAATAAGCTTCCTTGGGGATCTTTACCATACCTCGCTAAATATAGAAAATACACTTATAGATGTGTGGCTTAATTCCTTAGATATAGAAGTAGAACTCATCATAGGAAACCATGACAGACACTCCTTAAAGCACAGTACACTGACTAAAAAAGAGTCGTATGAAATAGACGGCATCCTCCTCAGTCATGAACCAGAACAGAGCGACTATTTTAATATTTGTGGACACCTTCACCCTGCGTATAATCTTAGCGGCAAGGCACGTCAGCAGATTAAACTACCAGCATTTTACCATTCTGAAAAATCGCTAATATTGCCCGCTTTTGGCAGTGTAAATGGCGGAAGAATGTATAAGGAGCTAATTAAAAAAGCTAAAGTAATTCTAGTGGGTGATGATGGGCTGATACAAGTATAAAGTGAGAACTTAATGCGTAAAGCAAGCCATATACATACCATCCGCTTTCTGATCTATCCCATCAAAAGAGATTTCTTCTTCTAACGTAAGATCTGTGTTGGCTAAAATCCAGTCTTTTACTTCTGTATTTTCTATGGAGAATACGGAGCACGTTATGTAATAAAACTTCCCACCTTTTTGGAGGAATGGAAGTGCATTTTTTACTATGCTTTTTTGTTTATCAGCATACTCACCTAGCTTAGCGTAATCAAAATGAGTAAAATGCTCTGGTGTACGGTACCACGTACCACTGCCACTGCAAGGCACATCAGCTACAAGCACGTCAAAGGCTCCATGTCCTACCTTTCCTTCTCCAAAAAGAAGTTTTTCTGTAGGCTTTGATAGATCTGCTACCGCAAATTTTGCTTGATACAACATAGCCTTGAAGCGGGCTTTTGCATTTTCCATAATCCCTGGACGGATATCACTGAGATAAAAATCAGCACCACTACCTTTAATTAGGTTTAAGCTCTTACCACCGCCACCGCAACATACATCCCAGACCTTATCTCCTTTACTTATGCTAACTTTACTGCAGATATACTGAGATGATAGATCTTGTACTTGGGTAGTATCTTCTAAAGTTGTATTCAGAGCTAGTTCTTTAGCTCCCTCTACTCCTAGTTTTCTTGGTTCCTGATCTAAATGATCTTTAGCCCAGTTTCTGGGTCTGAATCGGGCATTTTGAGCATTATTGTAATGAGCAAAGCTCTCCATCAATACTCCTTCAGGATAAAAGTATGTTTCTGCTCCTACCAATTCTTTTATAGTATTAAGCACATTCCCTTCTTGAAAAAAATTAGCAGGTAATACATGTTCTAAGCCAGCCTCTTTAGCCACATTATTCCACTGTTCTACATCCTCAAAATCCAACAGTAGTGAGCTAATAATCAAACCTTTACTAATTGGTAAAGCAGCTATACTCTTTCCACATCTGAAATAGGAATACGCCACTTCAGCTACAGCCTTACGGTCTTTAGAGCCAAATTTTTTATGTAATTTAAAAAAGTTTTTAGCAGTAATATGAAATGGCTCTGGATACTGATATCCATCTAAAAGTCTGAGAGCATTGCTGTATCTTGATCTGAAATATTTCAAAGTTGTGTGACGTCTATTAGTTTACTATCCTTTAACTGAAGGATAGTTACATATTGATTTTGGAAGCAATTCCCTTCCTTGTTAAGTTTTATATTGGTATTGGTATAGGCTAAATCTTTTCCTTCTATGAATAGCGGAAAGTACTTACCGAAAGCATTCAGTACCTCACACGAAAAGAGTAAGTGATCATACCCCATATAGGTATACCAACTGGGGTCATCATTGTATAAAAGTCTGTACTGACTCACCATCTTTTTAGACTTATCATTATGAAGCTGAGCCTTATTTTTTCCTATAAAAGTGATATTTAGTTTCTCCCATTGGCTATAGTCTACACTACTGAAGTCTAGCCACTTATCTGGACCTACTAAAGTTACATTAGGTGCTTTACTGAGTAAACTAGTCACACTAAAATTTACACTCGTCTTATTGTATGAAGTATGTACTATTACAACTTTGCTATCCCCGAGGTAATCACCCCATTTTAAAAATCTATCGTATGAAATACTAGTAATAATCACTTTTTGGGCTTTACATTCAGCTATAAGTGCAATACCGAAGTTTTTATCGAAGTATTCACCATCTCTTACTATAAACAACTTCTCACCTTTGTGATGCTTTTTAAAATAATTTAAGAACTCCTTAGCTTGCATTAGATCTGAAGGATTTAGATTAAATACATATGGATTATTGCTCCAAGCTGAGGTCATAGAAGTGATAGGAGAAAAAAGTGGTATCTCACGCTTCCGAGCAAAGTAAGCGGCTATCTTCACCTGAGCATCATCAGTAGGACCTATGATGATATCCATTTTACCTAATTCTGGCTTTTTCAGAATGTTAATGAGCTTTGTGGTGTCATTATCTGTGTCGTAGAAATGAATATTAAACACAGAGCCTAACTTTTCTGCTTCTTTTACAGCCAGCTTCATGCCTTGATAATATTCTAACATGAAATTGGATCTACGTTTATCGGTAGAAGAATTACTAACATCTGAGTGAAACGGCAAGAGTACCGCTATTTCAAAACTTTTTGGGTGGGCAGGTACCTTGTACAGATCACCTTTAAAAAAAACAGTAGAATAAACAAGCTTCACTTCTTTCTTCTCTTCTGTATCTTTCGTGTCTAAAACAGGCTTATTAGGGGTATCATCAGATGGATTAGCCACTGCTATCTTATCATCTTCTGGCCATTCTGTTTTTTGAGACTTTTTAAAAGCCCCGCACGAGATAAGCAGAACAGGTAACAATAAATAAGCTAGGAACTTATTCCCATTCAATGGTTGCTGGTGGTTTGGAGCTGATATCATATACTACTCTATTTATTCCTTTTACTTGATTTATTATTTTGTTAGATACTGTAGCTAAGAAAGAGTGCGGTAAGTCTGCCCAATCTGCTGTCATGCCATCTACAGATGTAACCGCTCTAAGAGCTATCACATTCTCATATGTACGCTCATCACCCATTACTCCTACAGACTGCACGGGCAAGAATATAGCTCCTGCTTGCCAGATCTCATTATACAAACCGTGTGCCTTCATTTCAGTTATGAAGATAGCGTCTGCATCCTGAAGAATAGATACCTTTCTTAAATCTATATCTCCGATGATACGTATGGCTAATCCAGGACCCGGGAATGGGTGTCTGTCCAATATAATTTTAGGAACTCCTAATTCTGCTCCTATACGTCTCACCTCATCTTTAAATAAAAGTCTGAGTGGCTCTGCAAGCTGCAGTTCCATATCATCTGGTAAACCACCTACATTATGATGAGATTTTATAGTAGCTGATGGTCCATTTACAGACACAGATTCTATAACATCGGGATAAATTGTACCTTGACCTAGCCACTTAGCTCCATCTACTTTAGATGCTTCAGCGTCAAACACCTCTATAAACGTATTCCCAATAATTTTTCGTTTGGCCTCTGGATCTTTGACACCCTCTAAGCGACTAATAAAAAGGTCAGAAGCATCTACTCCTATGACATTAAGTCCCAATCCATTATATGCTTCTAGCACTTCATCGTACTCATTTTTCCGTAGCAGTCCATTATTAACAAATATGCCTACCAAATTCTGACCTATAGCTTCGTTTAAAATATAGGCAGCTACCGAACTATCTACTCCACCTGAGAGTCCCATTATCACTTTATCTTCACCTATAGTCCTCTTGTAGAAATCTACGCTTTCTGTGACGAAGTGTGCAGGGGTCCAGTCACCTATGCAGCCACATATACTTTTAGTGAAATTATCAAGAAGCTGAGTACCATCTTTGCTATGACTCACCTCAGGATGAAACTGAACAGCATATATCTCCTTATCCGTAAATCTATAAGCCGCTACAGGTATACTTTCTGTACGGGCTATCACAGAAGTGCCAATAGGCATATCCAGTATCGTATCACCGTGGCTCATCCACACCTGGCTGCCATCAGATATTCCCTCTAGTAGTCTATCATTACTCTCTACTGTAAGATTAGCTCTACCATACTCTCTATGCGTACTTCGCTCTACCTTTCCTCCGTTTTGAGCCACTAAAAACTGAGCTCCGTAGCATAGTCCCAAAACTGGTACTGAAAGATTCATAATGTCTATATCTAATACAGGTGCATTCGCATCTGTGACAGAAGATGGGCTACCTGAAAGGATGATTCCTTTCACTTGATCAGAAATCTCTGGTAATTTATTAAATGGGTGTATCTCGCAGTAAATATTTAACTCTCTAATTCTACGTGCTATAAGCTGCGTAAACTGTGACCCAAAATCAATAATAAGTATTTGCTCGTGCATGGTAAATTGACATACGAAGTTAACCTTCGCCTAAAGTTGATGGGTAACCTACACTATCAAGTTATAAACAAGTAACTGAGCTATGAATTAAGCTGGGTTGGTGAATTTATAACCTACCCCTCTGAGGGAAAGAAAGAATTTAGGATTTTTAGGATCTATTTCAAAATACTTACGAAATGCTAGTATGAAGTTATCTATAGTACGTGTACTAGGGTATACAGAATATCCCCACACCGTTTGCAGTATTTTTTCTCTGCTTACTACTTCATCCTTATTTTCTATTAGGAGTTTGAGGAGCAATGCTTCTTTTTTCGTCAGACTAAATTTACCGTCTTTGCCTACTGCTTCGTAACTATCAAAATTAGCTGAGTTTATACCAAACGCGTATTCTGTAACAGACTCGGAACTAGATCCATCTTGATTTCTAGAAATAAGCTTATTTATACGAAGCATTAACTCTTCTAGGTTAAAAGGTTTTGTAAGATAATCATCACCTCCTTTTTTTAGACCTAAAATACGATCCTCTGAGCTACTCTTAGCACTCAAAAACATAATGGGCACATCGCTGTCATGAAGACGAATATTTTCACAAACTGCTATACCGTCTATGTTAGGTATCATTATATCAAGTATAACTAAATCAAATCGCTGCTCCTTAAAGATAGCTATAGCGGCAGCACCGTCATATACTACTATAGGATGAAAATCTTCAATTTCTAAGTTTAACTTAATGGTTTCGGCTAAATGTTTCTCATCTTCTACTAACAGTATTCTCTTCTTCATATGTGTTTTAAACTTTCTATTATTATTCTACAATGACTACACTACAAATTTGACATATAAATAGCATACCAACGTCAGGTAAGTATCATAAAACTATTAAGGAAACCTAATTTCAAAAACTGAACCCTTTGGTTTGTTGGCACTTACGGACACTTTACCGTGATGTTTCCTCACTGCTTGTGATACAATAAAAAGTCCTAATCCAGTCCCCTTGGTGGTGCGTGTCTCTTCGTCTTGTATGCGATAAAACTTCTTGAAAATATTTTTATAGTCTTCCTTATTGATACCAACACCTCTATCTTTTACTATGAGCATTTTATTCTCTCCATTCCTGACTAGACTCACTTCTATAGGCTGATTACCACTGTATTTAAAAGCGTTTTCTATAAGATTATTCACCACCATACGGAGTATAAAACCGTCCCCTAGTAGATGTATATCTTCCTCTATACTAGATACTATATCCCCTTTGATACTTTGATTTTTCACTACTTGCTCTACCATTTCAGATAAATTTACATTAAATAGCTGATACTGATACTTATCACTTTCTATCTGCATAGCCGTGAGCATATTCTCTGCGAGCTCTTCTAATCTAAAAGTGTTTTCTATGCTATTTTCTATAAGCTCTGCTTTCTTTTCTTCTTTCACCTTAGGATGCTTACTCGTCTGCAGCATGAGCCTTATGGCAGCTATAGGTGTCTTAAACTCGTGTGTGACGGAGAGTAAAAAATTATTTTGACGTTTATTTAATTGGTAAATACTGTCTACACTGTAATACACTCCAAAAATGCCTGCGGCCACTAAAACTAGGAGCAAGATACTTTGATATAACCATATATTCCGTTGTTGTGAGCGTTGATCTTCCAATCCGGCTATGCTCATAGGGCTTATACTCAACTGTACTATCTTCTTATCTGGAGATAACTGTTCAAAGCTTACAGTATAATTGCCGTTAAATCGTTGATTAACAAATGCAGCTAATTTAGTCTCTGCTATATCAATCTGAAGCTGCTTTAAAAAATAGTCTACGCTATCCGTAGTACCCAGTTGATTATTCTTGGCCTGCTGCATTACCTGAAGCGTACACGCATTTAGCCCTGCTTTCAGTACATCATTTTTGAGCTGAAAATCTGTATTGGAATAATTTAATAGTGAGAAAGTAAGCCAAGCGAAAGCTGCTAAGATGTATACTATTACTAAGACTATAAGTACTTTTACCCGCATAGGTTTTAAAAATAGGGGCTAAAATACGTAAGTGGAATACAAAGTCAACACGTTAACTGATGTTTCCAAAAGGAAACTAAACAGAAACGATAGCCAGAGCAATGAAACCATCTGGATAACTAATGGCCGCAAAATATATGATATAACGAAAATCAGACTCTGAAGAAATGCTACGCTCAATGAACATAGGGCAGGACAAGGTCTCAGTACAGAACTCGCAAACACACATGTCGGTCTTGGTGTATTTTTTAAATTTTAATTATAAAAGAATACTGGAGGTACAAAAAATAATGGACGTCATACTTAATTAGAAATCTCATACATATCAAACTATACATTATATACATTCAGCGAATATCAATAAGCTATTCTCCTATCATTCATTTCCTTTACCTTTGCACTTTAGCATGGAAATAGGAAAAACAACTATACTGCAAGCAGCTCGTACTACGGATAATGGATGCTACCTGCAAGATGACGAAGGTAATGAGGTACTTTTACCAAATGCCTATGTAGCTCCTACACTACAAATAGGTGATAAGATAGAGGTATTTATATATAAAGATAATGACGAACGACCTGTAGCCACCACACTAAAGCCCAAGGTAGAACTCGATAAATTCGCGTACCTGGAAGTGATGGATGTGAATAGTGCTGGTGCATTTATGGACATGGGAGTAGTCAAGCAACTTCTTATACCTTACAGTGAGCAACCTGTAAAAATGGAACAAGGTGAGAAATACGTAGTATTCTGCTTACTGGATGATGAAACAGAGCGTATGATAGGCTCTGGTCAGATAGAAGATTTCCTATTTACTGAGGATATAGATTTAGAAGAGGGTGCAGAGGTAGAAATACTCCCGTACAAAAAGAGTGAACTCGGAATGAATGTAATCGTAAATGGCCTATACCAAGGTCTGGTATTCTTTTCAGACATATTTACACCTATACAGATAGGTGAGCTACAAAAAGCATACGTAAAAACAGTGCGTGAAGACGGCAAACTAGATATAGTGATACAACCTCAAGGATACAAAAATGTGATAGACAGAGCCACTCAAGGGGTACTGGACAATTTAATGAAACAAGGTGGATTTTTTAAATTCACAGACAAAAGTGATCCAGATGAGATCAGAAAGGTATTTAAAATGAGTAAGAAAGCTTTTAAGAAAGCTCTAGGAAATCTGTATAAACAAAAGATTGTAAGCTTAGATAAAGACGGAACTAGACTGATAAAAAAATAGGCTAATAGCTCATTAAAATAAGTATCTAGCTAGTAACCTTCCGATGTGAATAACATCTGCGTCTTCACTTTTTCTTCCTTCATAGCTTATGATTACTTGTACATTATTAGCTAAGGTTCTTTGATAGCCTGTCTTCCAAGTAGTATTATTCCCGTTTTGTAGACCTCTAAGAAGCTCATATCCCAGATTAGTGCCTGGTAGTCCAGTATAGTTCACTTTAATGTAACTTACTCCAGCATTCAGTGCTCCTTTACCTGCTTTGGTGTATTTAAACTCACTCCCTACTTCTGTATTTACAGTGGACTCCCCACCATACTCTTGACTATTAGCAGCGGTAAAGTACCTAGCCTTAAGCTCTAGTCTGTAGGTATTCTGTATCACAAACTGAAACTTAGGCTCCAACTCATAAAAAGCATACTGGTAGTTATTTTGTGTAAAAAACTCACTAAGGTACGTTCTCTCTCCAGCTACTAGCCTAGTATCTAAAGTGAGTATTTTACCAAGATTTACTCGAGTATTAAGTACATTATCATTACTAGATCTACTATCAAAACCATTACTTAGTAGCACCTTAGACTGAGAACTAAGGTAAGTATAATCGATACTATACTTCGGGTTTCCTCTATTGTAAAACAGTGTAGTTCGCCAACTCTGAGATGAATTAATCAGTGAAGTATCTGTAAGTTCACGCTGACTTGGATTTAGAAAATCCACTATAGAGGTAGGCAGTATTTTTTTATCCAAAAGCAATGTACTCAAGCTGTTAAATCTAGCATACAATGGTTTAGACGACTTCCCTGTCGGTTTATAAAACACCGCAGGATTAAACTCAAGCGTCTGACTTATCTTATTGCTATTAGTTGTTATTAGTCCTGCTACTGGAGTGAATACTTTGATATAATCTGCTCGTTGCCTATCTAGATCTGAAGCAGCCTCAAACTCATTTAGGGTTTTAAGTCCATTAGTATCATAATCATTCCATACGTATACACCGTTACCAGGCTGCACAGCAAGATACTGAAACTCCCTTCGCTGCTCCTGACCTGTACCGAGCTGATAAAAAGTACGCGAGCGTATAAATTTTTTTAAAAAATTAAAGTCTAATTCCACTCTGCTTTGAAGCGTATTTTCTACTGGCTTACTGCTCAAGGTTGTATCTTCTATACTTAGTCTTCTGTATATACTACTCAGGTCTATTCTTTGGGATTTTTTAGAAGTATAACTACCCCTAAAACCAATATCACGGCCTACAGTAGAAGTAGCAAATCCATCATTTTTAGGGAGTTGGTCTATTCTTTGAGCAGCATTAATTCTATACCGAAGTCTCCCTGTATCTGCTTGCTCTATGTAGGCATTATAGGACTGAAATGAATAGCTTTGAATGAGTAAGGTATCTCTACTAAATGCACTTTGCTCATTGGTATAACCTAAGCCAGCAACTAAAGAGCCTAATGGTCTAGCCACCTGAGCACTAACACTGTAAAAGGAATTGGCTAATGTAGTCGTATCACCTTCGTCTGTATCGGTATTTAGTAGCTCCAAGCTAGATGAAAAACTTGTCTTATTCAAAAGAAAACCCAGTGAAGCTGTATTGCTTAATCCTATAAAATTACCTGGTCTAGAGAATAGAGAAGCTCTATTTATGAAGTACGTAGCAGCCGACTTTTCTAAACTTACTGTAGCATTAGCTATATGCTCATAGGAGGGTACTAACTGGGCAAGTGCATTGGGATTACTTATCACTTTATTCCACTGTCTGTCAAACTCTACAGCTCTGTATCTTTCTATGTAGTTATACTGCCCGCTTACTAACTCATAGTTTAAATCTGTTTTTAATTTCCATGGACTAGAATCTTTAAGAGATCTATTTGTAGTTTGGTATAGTTTCAGTCCAAAACCTGAATTATCCTCATCATCTATAGATGAAAATGTATTTTCATCATACTGACTTACTGCATATTCTAACCCTGTAATACCGCCTTTTCGCTTCACATTAAACCCTATATTGAGTGAGTTCAATTTTTTAGGAGCTATAAGTACTTCTATTGGGGCATAGCTACCGAATCCTTCACCTACGTATTCAAATACTTTCCCATTGGCAGCTGTCTCCGCTTGATTATAACCTCCACTTCCTGACCCAAGGTTACTAAATACCACTAAGTAATACGTCTCACCGTCTTGTGGTAAAGCTGCATATTTATACGTTTCTATACCTCCTATGTTTTCTATAGTATACATAATACGGTCTGTATCAAACACGTCTTGTGATTTTACATTTTGAAATATAGCCGCAGCATCACCAGCAGCTATAAGTACGTCAATCTTAGCTGATAACGAATCATCATCTACCCCTGTATTAGGCTGGGACTTGAGATCCATTTCATTAAACCCATTGGCATAAATAGTAAATCTACCCTTACTGATAGATGTACCTAAGTGTGCTACAGATCTACCGTAATTTCTATCTGAGTACTGAAATTCCACTAAAATTCTACTATATCTAGTAATAAGAATACGTGGTGTAAATGATACTTCACCGGTATTATAATTTATCACATAATCATTGCCCTCACCACGTATGAGCTCTTTCCCATCTAAAAACACCTTCTCCGTACCTGCTATGACTATGATAAAAATTTCTCCATTATCTCCTTGGAGTCTATATGGACCACTATTACCCTCTAGGCCATCTATTCTATTTCTGCTAAACCTACCTCGAGAGATAGCAGCCTCTGCTTGTGTACTTATACGCCAGTCTTTCAACCAATTCACTTGCTGATACTGGAGTCCTCTGGACCTTTTATAATAATTAATAAAGTAAGAATCACTTGGTCGTTTCATTAGAAAATCACCTAAAGTAAGTGAAGCACTGTCTTTTTTAAGTGTAATATAGACTTGGTCAAAATCCTGTATCTGCTGCGTATTCCCCTCCGGTTGTATTGGATTATTCTCATCGCTAATTACTGCCAATACTTCTATATCATTATCCAGCTTGCCACTAAGTCGAAGGTTTAAATTAGAATTCACTACTACATCTTGTGCATTACCGAATCCTATTCCCCTGCTGACATTCCCCATCGTATTGAGGCTACCATATGAAGAAGCGATGGCCCTGTTAGTAGGTGTATACTTGAAAGGATTCTCTTCATATATATCATATACTATGGCGGTATTTTTATTATAATATGACATCCTAAAATCTAACACACGATAGCTGACCGAGATACTATCTTTAGGTGTAGTCGTAATCCATGCAAGACGATTACCCACTACAACATAATCTACTGCAACATTATACCCTGCTACTTCAACAGAAGTACCTTGTACAAAACCAGAATCTATAAGTAGCGTATCTCCCATAGCCGGAAGCATAGCTTTATCACGCTCAGTACTGAGCTGCGAAAACCCTGAGTATGAAACACATACACATATTATAAATAAATACCTGAGCAAGACGGAGTATATCTACGGCAAAGTAACGAGAAATACGACAGATTAGGTATCTAGAGCTAATGACTAACTCTGTAAATAAATCACCTACCTGTAACCGAGGTATCGGTATCACGAGCCACAGCTTTATTACCCGACCGTATCAGACCGTATGACATATATATGCTAGTGATAATAACCAGCCAAAGAATAATACCAGGCTGAAACACCTCAGAAATCAGATCATTTGGTATGCTATAAAACAATAATATCGTAATCAAACCTCTAGGAGCTACATACTCTACTACAGCTGAAGCTTCTTTAGTAATCCACTTAAGTAAAAGTATACGCACTAGCAGTATCCCTACAAAAGCCATTAGACTAATAATGAGTACCTCAAGATTTACTAACGAGCCTAAATCTATAGTAAGTCCAAAGACAATAAAGAAGAATGTACGCAGTACAAATGCCGTCTCTCTACTTATGATGTGAAAGTCTTTTTCCATTTTCACAAATTCCATTCGGGTCATAAGGTTTTTGAGTGGACCTCTAAATACTAATTGGTGATTTTTAAGAATCAAACCGAAAGTAAGTATAAGTACCAAAGGGCTAAGATGAATCATCTTACCAAGTGCATATATGAGTATGAGAATAGAGATAAAGAAAAAGAGTTTCACCTTAGCATTAAGGAACTTAAAGAGGAGTACAAGCCCTACACCTACCAAAAGAGAGACCAAAATAGTAAGAAATACTTCTATGCCAAACCCACCTATAGAACTACCCACCTCATTACTCTGTAGGATAGTAACAAGAAGATTAAAAACCATAATCCCAATTATATCTGAGATACAACTCTCATATATAAGTAACTCTTTATCAAACTCTTTTAAATGAGTAATACTCGGTATAACTATGGCACTACTGATCACTGCCAGCGGTGTAGCATATAATAATGAGGCACTCACTGTCATACCTAACAGGTAATGAAGCACCGGTGCTATGCACAATATACTACCCGCTATACCAAAAATAGCTAGCAATGTAGCCCTGCCTATAAGGCCCCGCTTCTCCTTAGATAACTCCAGGTCCAAAGCACCTTCTAGAACTATCATAATAAGTCCAACAGTACCTAGAATCTTCAGATATGGAAAAAAGTCCACCTGGTATTCTGGATATAGACTCAAAAACTGACCGAGTCCTACACCCGCTACTATAAGCATGAGGACTGAAGGTACATTCGTGCGTTTCGCTATCTCACTAAAAAAATAAGAGAGGACGATACACACAGAAAGCGAGACAATAATGATATTATAATCCATTGGAACAAAATTAACCTGAGTGTGACATTTTTAAAGAAAAATATATAGGTTTCTATTAAAGAATATCTGGGTTAAATAACAACTTAAGTTACTTGTTATTTAAGATTAGAACTTTTTCATAGAACAATTTTCAATCAAAATAGTGAAATTAATAGTCAACTTGGATCAGTATACAACAAATATTCTTTGTACTTATCGCAGAACAAACTGCTAATACTTCAGGAATACCGGTATTCATAGAAGATGAGGCTATACTAAAGTAATGGTTATAGTATCGAAGATTGATATCTTAATCAAGCCAAAGTACGTACTTTATGTTCAAACCCTGTTTTTTATATCATTTTAGGAAGAATCCCCATTGAATGATAGTACCTCAGTATAGATTTCCTATACTCTGCATAGCTTTTAATGTACTTTTCACGTGCGAATATCCATTTTTGTTCGCGAGTATTTACTATGAATAGAGAACTCTCTCCCAGCCTAAACTTAGTTTGCTCTGCGTCAAGCAAAGCTTTATAATTAGTAGATGCTACATTCCATAGATCTATAGTTTCTTTCAGGTTTAATGTATTGTTATGAAAGGTACGTTGGGCATTTGTAATTTTTACAATCATTTCCTGCTTGTTGTTCCCTATAATTTGTTCTTTTATCAAAGACTGATTAGCCTTAGCTCGCTGCTTCCTGAGTAGGATAGGCATGTATAAGTTAATACCAATGTAATTATTCTGCTGAGGATTGTAATCAAAATCTCTTACGGTTCCTCCGTCTTCTTGTAGCTTAAAAGCCAAGTCTACTTGTGGTTTATAAAATTCTCTTGCTAAAATTAGCGAAGCCCTATTGATAAGAGAATCTGTATTTAACAGACTGATAAGTGGATGCAGGCGTGTCATCTCACGCTCTGTAAATGAGTCTGGTAAAGTTACGGTATAGTCTAAATCTACCTCAGGAGCTATAAGCTCTCTAGTCATCTCGGGTATCCAAATGTAATTCTGGACCTTATTTCTAAATTTTTCCCATTTCACAGTAGACTCTAAGAGAAAAGCCTGTCTATTCTGAAAATTAATAAATGCCTCTAATGTATCTATATCTGCAGCTTCCCCTATCCTATTTTTACGGCTTACTAGTCTAAGTCTATTTTGAGCTAAAACTATAGCTTCTTGAGATAGGTTAAGAAGCATAACGCCCTCATACCAGTCCCAATAAGCCTCTCCAGACTCTAATAGGTGATCATTTACTTCAAGCGTATTTAATAGATCAGCGGCATCACTTTCTAGACGTTGTTGTTTCACTAATGTACGCTCAGCATCCGTAAACATACCTGCACCTAGAGGGACCTCTATCCCTGCATATACTAGCCCCTGCACAGGGACATTATTTTCAGGATTCAGAAAAACTCCATTATTATCAGCGTATCCTCCACTCACCTTCACTCCTATGGGAGTTTTCACTTTAACACCAGCATCTAGTTTGTTATAGTACGTTTTAGTATCAAAATTTTTTCTATCAAATCCGCCTATAAACTTAGGTTCAAAAGCTGATTTAGCTGCTAGCCATTCTTGATTCTGAATATCAACTTCTAGATTACTGTTTCTTACCGCAGGAGCAAAATCATAAACCTGCTTTAGAAACCTTGCTTCATTAAAAACAAAAGTATCTGCCGCCTGAGCAAATCCATTTAAACTTATTAGAAAAACAAAAATGCTATTTACTACTCTTTTCATCCGTATTAAATTTCATCTTCTTATTAGTCCCTCGATAGTAATCTGGCGGGAATCCATTAAGTTGTCTCCAGAGCTCGTACCATACTGGTACTCTATTTAGTAATGCCACTCCTCTAGCTCCTGAACCTATACGCACATCAGCAGGCCACGGTTTAGTAACACTTTCTTCTACTAGTACTCTATACTTGCCATTTTTACTGATATTATAATCTATGGCTTGCACATTGCCTGGGAACGTACCATAACTCAACTCTGGCCATCCAGAGAATACGATAGATGGCCACCCATCAAAGAGAAACATCATCTCATTTCCTCTTTTTACCAAAGGTAAATCTATAGGATCTACATATACTTCTACTGCTTTTTTCCAGTGCTCTGGTACTATGGTGATGATAGGAGTATTTTCTTTTATATTTTCACCTATACCCGCTTGTAATGCCTGTGTGATATACCCGTTTCTAGGGGACATCACATAGTAAAACTCTTGTCTGAGCTCATAGTTAGCTAACTGATTTCTCATCTTAGACATCTCTCCTAACCCTGCGTATAGTTCACTGCCTGCCGAACTTCGCTTACTTTCTACATCACTTATTTTTTCTGCGAATTCACTTACTACTTGATCCTGCTCTATCAGTGTATTGATATACTTATTTACACTCAGTCCGTACTTATTTTCCTTCTCTATAGCCTTTGCCTTAGTCTCTTGAAGCTTTAATCTACGCGTCTCCAGTTCTGTCAGAGATATAAGACCCTGCTCATACATCTCTTCTTGCCTATTTAATCTTGTTATGGACGTTTTATAATCTATCTCAGCTGCTTTCCACCCTGCACTATCAGTAGATACCGTAAGCTTAGCCTGCTTTACTTTATTATCTATGGTCAATATTTTAAGTTTCTGAAGGTCATTCAAAGAGTGAATCTGATTATCCAAGGCTTTCAGCTTATTCTCATACGCCTCTATGCCATTTGCTTTTGCTTGTACCTGCTCTTTGGTTCTCTCTATTAGCCTAGGATCAAAGTATTCTGTCTTAATTTCTGTAAGAAATAAGATAGTATCTCCTTTTTTTACTAAATCCCCTTCCTGAACGTACCAGAGTTCTATCTTACCTGGTATAGTATTTTGTATCGTCTGTGGACGCTCATCTGGACGGAGTGCTGTGACAAATCCTTTACTCTGTATATTCTGCGTCCAGGGTAAGAATAACATTATAATTACCAATAGGAATAGCCCTAGAAGCAACTTTAACAAAGCTCTACGAGCAAGATTATTTTTCACAGACTCTAGTGAGCTGAAGCTTTTTTTCCAAATGGAAGCGTCTATACTGTTTTTCGAAATATTTAGCATCTGTTTATTTCAATTCTATAATATCGTCAAACTCCATTTTCACTCGCTCACTATTACTTACCATAATTAGTGTCTTATCCTTACATCTATCTAAAAGAAGCTTGAGTAGCAACTCACTGTGTTCCTCTTTCAGTCCAGTAAACAAGTCTTCTGCAAACACCAGCTTTGGATCTGTAATCAGAGCTCTAGCAGTAAGTAACCTAACCCTATCAGTACCAGAAAAAACTCGATCTGCATTCATAATAACGTGATTGTACCCTTTAGGAAAACTCAAAATAAGTCTTTCTAGTCCCACTTCCCGAGCTATCTTCACTACGTCCGCATCAGATACATTTTTTCTCCCTAGTGAAATATTTTCAATGAAAGTTCCATAAAATATTTCTTGATCATCAAAGATACAGCCAATCTCTTTTCTTAACTCTTCTAAGTCTAAGTTTTGCATAGGAATATCATTATATAATATAGTACCTTCATAGTTATCTATACTCGTACTGAGTATCTTCATTATACTAGTCTTACCACTTCCTGCATCTCCAGTGAGACATACATTCGTACCTGCTGTTATTTTTAAGTTAATATCGTGATTTATCTTATTCTGCTCTAGCGTACCAAATATGTCTAGATGCTTTAGCTCAATACCAATTTTTTCAGTTGGATTTAAAGCTAAGGCATTCTTGATAGGATGCTCGATTTCCATGTCTGTCACCTTACCCATTTTTTCTACAGAAGTGAGAACATCATAAATAGCTTCCATACTCATTATCAGTTTTTCGGAAGAATTAAGTATGAGGATAATAACGATTTCAGAGGCTACAAACTGTCCTATAGTGATACTATTCTCTATAAGAAGGAGTGCTCCCACTATAAGGAGCCCTGCGGTTACTGCAGTTTTAAGACCTATAACACTTGCGTACTGTCCTAATAAGACCTTAAAGTGTTTTATACGCGAGTCCACATACTTATTTACAATAGCATCTGTACGATCTAGATTCAGATCTGAAGATCCGCTGAGCTTGAAAGTGGGTATAGCTCGTGCCAATTCTGTGAGCCAAAATGCCATCTCATACTTATTATTACTCTCTTCTAAGCTGGTACGCATCCCCGGCTTACTCGTAATGTAAATAATAAGAAATAAAACTACCAAAAGCACAAACCCAAACGCAATAAACACTGGATGGTAAAGCGATAAAAGAATCAGACCGAAGATAATCTGCAATATGGAGGTAGAAAAATCCATCAAGATCTTTGATAAACTTTTCTGTATAGTGACCGTATCAAAAAAACGATTTACCAACTCAGGAGCATAATAATTCCCAAGTTTTGTCAATTTAAACTTAGGGATTCGATAGGCAAAATCAAATGCTGCACGTACAAAAAGTCTACGCTGCAAAATTTCTACAATGTAGAGCTGCATAATCTGAAAGATTCCGGCTACAGCGACACCTAACATGACTATCACCGTGAGTATACCCCAAGAAGTAGAGAGCCTACCAGCAAGTACTAAGCCCATAATGGCTTGTATACCTATGGGCAGCGATAGATTTATAATACCATTACATATGGCATATAAATATAAATATATAAGGTCCCGCTTATCCTGTTTTAACAGACCCCAGAAGCGTTGAATTGGTTTCATTTTATTCTTATTGTATAGCAGATGCGGTTAAATGTAAAACAAACTCTTTGAGCGACTCGTAATCATCTTCAGATACATCTGTAAGCCACGGAAGGTGCTCGCTAAAAAAAATCTGAGTATGACAAGTTTCTACAATGGTAGAGGCTAATGTATGTGAATGCTTATAACTCGGATTAATATTTAATATAAGCTCAGATATAAGCCCACATAATCCTTTATAGGCTAAAAATGCTCCTTCGTTATTTTCGGCATCTACATCTTTCACTAAATACACTTTAGCTCCTTCGGAAATTATAATACGATATAACTTTTTCTCGTCTATATAAACAAAATTATCATCTTGCTCTATTGGAGATGCTAATATTTCGATTGTAGTTTCTAGTTTAAAGAATGTTGAAGATTGATTATACGTCTTAATAAGAATCCGATTTTGAAGCCAACTCCAGTACCAATTTGCAAGATAAACAAGCAATTTATGCTTATTCTCAAAGTAACGATACACCGATGATTCTGTAGAACCTATTGACACTGCCAGCTTTTTAAAAGTAAACTGCTCTAGCCCTATTTCATCTAACAAACTGATGCTTTGACTTAATATACGCTTGCCGAGTTCTGACTCCACAGGATCTTTTAAACAGGAACTAGAAGTTACCTTAAATGTTAAATTAGATAGCATAACTACACTTAGGCAATAGTAATACTATTCTTTTAAGAAATTTCAATGATTTATATAAAAAAATCCAAGAATTCACTTGGGTAACAAATCCTTTTATCAAGACTAATACTCGTTATTATGCTTCCAAGTTAACTCCTATCAGCCTCTATCTTAAATGACAAATTAGAAAACTACGATTATTACATTTAAGAGTAATCTGAATACTAGATATCTGAAAAAATAGCTCATTCAACACATGTTTAATACGCAAGACAATGAACACCTAAAGAAATCAGAACAGACATCTAACTATTATGGAGACACCCTCAATAACAAGCTGAAAATGATCTAATTACAATCAGTACCCCCGTCTTTATACCAATTAAACTATAAAATATCGCACAAAACAGATTCTTTCACAGCCATTTCTTTGTTATAAAGAATAGCTCATCTGCATCGGGCATGAAGCCGTAACAGATTTTATCCTGACCATAGTCGAAAGTGCTACATGGCTATCTGCTGGCAGGTGCTTAATTTTTCTACCTCAAACTGACTGAAAACAATTCTTTTTTTCAATACGTCATTCTATAATTCATTTGGTATAATTCAAGAAGATAGTATTAGAACAGCATATACACTCTGCTCGTTTTCTTGCTCGTTTTAAATCAGTGATTCACCATCAAATTCTGCTGGCACTGCTATTCCCATTAAGTCTAAAATGGTCGGAGCTATATCAGCTAGTTGCCCATCTTTAATCTGATTAATCTCATTATCTAAAAGGTAGATAGGAACCAGATTTGTAGTGTGTGCTGTATTGGGAGTCCCGTCTGGGTTTATAGCCTTATCTGCATTACCATGATCTGCTATTACTATCACACTATAGTCTTCTCTTAGAGCATATGTTATAAGTGCTTCTGCACATGAATCTACTGTTTCGCATGCTTTTACTATGGCACTGAATACGCCGGTATGTCCCACCATATCTGGATTAGCATAGTTTATACATACAAAATCATAGGGTTGTTTCCTCATAGCCAGCATTACCTTTTCTGTAAGCTCTATTGCACTCATTTCCGGTTGCAGATCATAGGTAGCTACTTTAGGGGATGCTGCCATCACACGGTCCTCTCCCTCAAAAGGCACCTCTCTGCCTCCATTGAAAAAGAAAGTAACGTGGGGATATTTCTCAGTTTCTGCTGCACGTAATTGTGTTTTATCCGCTTCTGAGAGTACCTGACCAAGAGTATTGACAAGATCTTGGCTATGAAAGAGCGCATTTACATCCCTATAGGTCTTATCATACTCCGTCATGGTAAAATAATGTATAGCTAGAGTAAGCATATTAAACTCTTCCATATTCTCCTGAGTCAATACGGTACTTATCTGTCGTCCTCTGTCCGTTCTATAATTAAAACAAAGTACTATATCATCTTCTGCTATAACTCCATCTTTATCTAAAAGTACTGGTTTTATAAATTCATCTGTGACTCCATTGTTATAGTTAGACCGCATAGCCTCTTGATAGTTAGTAAACTTTTCTCCTACTCCATTTATCAATAGATCATATGCTAACTTAGTCCGCTCCCATCTTTTATCTCTATCCATAGCATAGTATCTCCCACAGATAGTAGCCAGTCTAGCCAGACCAAATTTAGGAGACTCACACACCGTCTGCAGATAATCTACCCCATTATTAGGATCTGTATCTCTTCCATCTGTGAATGCATGGACATATGTCCTATTATCTAATCCCTTACTTTTCAGTAAATCAGTAAGCTCCAGTAGGTGATTCATATTACTGTGCACTCCACCGTCACTGACTAGACCCATTAGATGAATCTTTCTGTTGGGGTTCTCTTGAGCTAGTTTTACTATTTTTGTGAATTCAGCTATTCCTTCTACTTCCTTGTCCCTAAATGCTTTATTGATACGCACTAGCATTTGCCACACTACGCGACCAGCTCCTATATTCATATGACCTACCTCAGAGTTTCCCATTTGACCTGCTGGAAGACCCACATTCTCACCAAACGTTCTCAGAGTGGCATTAGGCTTCGTTTTTAGACTATCAATAAATGGAGTTTTCGAATTAAAGATCGCATCAGAGCTATCATTTTCGCCTATTCCCCATCCATCTAAAATCACCAACGCAACTTTTTTCTTTACCATATGAAGGCAAATTTAAATTAATCTACATATTCATATGAATTCTATTCTTATAAAATTACAATTTGGTCGAATCCGCTTTGCTATACTATGGTCTATCGAACTACGTTTGTAACTAATAGAAAAACAAGCCGTAAAAATTGTATACCATTACTTACCAAATTGAAAAAAGTTTTACTCATACTTTCACTGTTGTATTTAATCACGCCAGCCCAAGCACAGGAATACAACCTACTCCGCGGGTATGTGACTGATAATTTAGCCACTCCACTTCCTGGAGTAGTAGTACGATTAACCACTGGTGGGGGCACTATCACAGACGATGCTGGACGCTATGAGCTCAGACTAGAGACAGGCGTTTATAGGCTTAGTTTTCAGTACATAGGTTTCAGTACTGTGACTGTAGATCAATTAGTAAATGGCAATACGACCTTAAACATTTCTCTAACTCAAGACGAGAGCCAACTAAAAACAGTCAATGTCACTAATAAGCGTAAAGATTTCTCCTACCAAGTAATCAGAAATACAATAGCTGCGAAAGAGAAATATCAGAATCAGTACATCAATCAAAAAAGAACCATTTACGTAAAAAGTAAAGAGACAAATACATTTTCAGGAGAAGATGATAAAAAAGCAGAGGATAAGAATACTGTAGAAGAAATCACTAAGCAACTGGATAGTGTCCCTGACCTAAATTACTTTGAAGGTAAATTCACACAATATAGGGAAATTCCTAGAGGATTCAAACAAGTAAAAGAAGCAGCTAAAAGACTCGGAAGTCAGTATTCACTGCTTTATACCAATACTACCGATGCAGACTTCAACTTTTATGATAATCTTATTTTTGTAAAAAAGCTAGGAGATAATAGCTATGTGAGTCCACTCAGTAATACAGCATTTTTAAGCTATAAATACAAACTTTTAGGCTCAGATTTTGAAAGTGGCAAAAAATACTATCGTATCCAAGTGAAACCCCGAAAACTGGGCAATGCGTTATTTTCAGGGGAACTACATATTTGGGACGAGTCTTGGAAACTGAAATATGTAAACCTAAGTATACCAAAACGCTCACTGATCCTCTACAATGATTTTAATATAGAGCAATGGTATAGTGACAAAAAAGGCAAGTGGGTTCTAAGTAAAGAACTTATGCAGTGGGAGATAAAAACCAAGTCATCACAAAGTATAGGTGAAGCTCAGATTCTCTTTCAAAATTACTCCTTTGACAGTACATACACTAAGCGTTTTTTCAATGCGGAAGTAGGCATTACTCAAGACAGTGCCTATGAGCGAGACACCTCCTACTGGAGCACCATACGACCCGTACCTCTAACTACCTCAGAGTCTAAATTCATCGCTTATAAAGACAGTATATATCGTATAACAACGAGTGTAGAGTACTTAGACTCACTAGATTCCGCATTCAACAGATTGACCATACCAAACCTTCTTTGGGATGGTCAGGGTATCATCAATAGAGAGAAAAAAGTACTTTGGACTTTTGATCCATTACTAGCTATGATAAATCCTATACCGATAGGTGGATTCAGACTAAGGTACAGTGTGAGTTACTCTAAAACCTTTGAAAGCAGAAAAAAGCTTTACATTTCGCCTAATCTAAATTACGGATTTAGAAATAATGATTTAAAAGGTGGCATAAGCGTAAACTATCTATATAATCCCAAAAAACTCGCTAGAATAAACGTCTCTTATTTTAATGATTTTAGTGCGATAAATAATTTTGCGACCATACAAGATATCTTCAGCAGGGCAAATTTCTTTGAAACAAATACTTTACGATTATACCACAATTTCGAAGTGTTGAATGGGCTATACTTTGGCAGTTCGCTATCCAGCAATATACGAAGACCACTTACTGACTTTAAATTCAATCCTCAGTTTGACAGTTCGTTTAACAATACGAATAACTCTCCCTTAGCTTTCCAAACTAGCGGGAGTAGCGTAATCCGTATTGGGCTTTCCTATACACCCAAGCAGCTGTATATACAAGAACCCAAAGAGAAAATAGTATTGGGATCTAGCTGGCCCACATTCACTTTGTTTTACGAACAAGCAGTGCCTAATTTACTGCAAGCTACCACAGATTTTAAGTACTTGGAACTTGGGATGAATCAAACTGTCAATCTGGGGATATTTGGCACTAGCTCCTATGTGATACAGATAGGATCATTTTTAGATACTACGGCTATGTTAGCTATGGATTATAAATATCAAAGAGGCGGAGATAAGTACTTTTTTATACCACCATTATTTGGGTACCAATTAATAGACAGCACCTTCCCTGTATTTAACGGATACTTTGAGTCGCATTATAATCATGAGTTTAATGGATTTATTACAAGTAAGGTCCCGGGTATCAAACAACTAAATATAAAGCTATCTGCAGGCGGAGGTCTACTCTACGTGCCAGAGCGTAACTTCCAGTACTCAGAGCTCCATACTGGAGCTAGCAGAGTATTCAGAATAGGCAGAGAGCGGTTTAAGCTAGGTGTACATTATGTAGTTTCTCAGGGAAGTAGACAAGGTTTCAGATCAGGTTTTAAATTCCTCATCACCCCATATAATGCTGCCAATAGTTCTTGGGCATTTTAGTGTATAATCATAAAGCTTTGCTTTCTTTGTTCTATGACCATACAAGAAGCACAAGCTAAAATAGATCATTGGATAACCACTGTGGGAGTTCGCTATTTTGACCCACTTACTAATACCGCTCTACTTATGGAAGAAGTAGGTGAAGTAGCTAGAATAATGAGCCGTAAATACGGCGAACAAAGCTATAAAGAATCTGATAAAGAGGTAGATTTAGGTGATGAAATGGCAGATGTACTGTTTGTTTTAATGTGCTTAGCTAATCAAACTGGTATTAATTTAGAGCAAGCACTGATTAAAAATCTAGACAAGAAAACCACTCGAGACGCTACTAGACATAAGGAAAACAAAAAACTACAGTAAAGGCACTATATTTGAAATGCAAATAAATATGAAATATTACACACTTTTACTAATCACTTTAATTTCTACTCTGTCCTATGCTCAAAATACTGCCAAGGTAAGCAAAGGTTCGATTGGATTGGGCTTACACATAGCTTGCCCACAAAGCGAACTAAAAGACATCAATTATGAAGACGGATTTGGGCTAAACTTAAGCTACCTATCTCGCAAGTACCCTTATAAGTCATTTGTGAATTTTCAAGTAGGTGCACGTATGGATTTTGCAAGTATGCAAAATAGAAAATTTGATTCTATCCAAGTAGAAATAGGGGATAATAATGAATTAGCAACCGGTGGAGCTACTGTGACTTCCAAAAATAAAATGTATGGATTATTTGCTTTTGGTAGAGTAAACTTCGGAAATGATGACAGTAAGTTCATCCCGTATGTAGATCTACTAGTAGGACATCGTAATTATACTACGTATCAACTATTAGACTTAAACTCTCCCGAGCTTTACCCTTCAGCTGAGAGCCAGTCCATAACTGAGAGGATAGTCCATACCAAAAGGTTTCACTACGGAGGTAGTCTAGGACTAACTTATAGAATAAGCCCTACATTTTCACTGGAAACTAGTGTTACTTATACCTTTGGTGAAAGAGGTGCTGCTTTACCATTAGAAGATATAGAGCGATTAGAAGGCAGTAACGAGATCAACTATTCTAATTTTCAACGTGTACAAACTGACATGCTCCTGATCAACGCTGGAATACGCATTCACTTATTTACGAACTACTCTCATAAGACTAGAACCCAAAGTACTAATAATACGAATACCCCTAAAAACACAAGGTATAAAGATACTCCCCCAGCACGAGATACACCATCAACTAATGATCCAGTTATAAAAGATAGAGACTCCACACCTAGCAAGCCAATAAAAAAGGCTCCTATCAAGATAAAATCTGATGGGCCTAAAAAGGACAAAAATGATAAATCCTGAATTAAACAAGATCTACTGGGATACGAGACATAAAAAGTCCCAAACGGGCTGGGATATAGGCTATCCAAACGCTATACATACTGACTATGTAAAAGCAAACTTTCCAAAGAATACAAAGATCATAGAACCTGGTGCAGGAAATGCATATGAAGTAAGTGCCTTATGGAAAGATGGATATACCAATGTATATGCTCTAGACTATTCTGCTACTGCTAAAGAGGCATTTATTAGTAAAAATCCAAGTTTCCCTTCTAAACAATATCTTGTAAGAGATTATTTCGACATCAAAGGGGAATTTGATCTTATACTAGAACAGACTTTTTTTTGTGCCTTAGACCCAAGCCTTAGAGAAGCATACGTAAATAAGACACATAGCCTGTTAAATACGGGTGGTAAAGTAATGGGAGTCTTGTTTAATTTCGAAAAGACAGATGGCCCACCATTCGGAGGAAGCATCAATGAATACAGGCATTTGTTTGAAAATAAATTTGAAATACTCTGTTTAGAAAAGGCTAAAAACTCTATCCCAGAGCGTCAAGGAAATGAGTTAGTTTTCGAATTATTAAAAAAAACATAGAAACTCGTTGCAGGAGTAAAATTGAAGTTTATTTTTGCAGCCGCTTACAAAGAGAAACGTTCTATGAAGTAAGCTAATACAACTTAAAAGTAGTCCCCAGACTGTTTTGGGAAGCATCACACTATGCTTTGAAAAACTATTCTGGCACATTAAGCGAAAGTAGCTCAGCTGGTAGAGCATCACCTTGCCAAGGTGGGGGTCGCGAGTTCGAATCTCGTCTTTCGCTCAGAACAAAAAGGGAGCAATCCCTTTTTTTGTTTGATGCTTGGGTGGTGGAATTGGTAGACACGTTGGACTTAAAATCCAATGTCCTCACGGACGTACGGGTTCAAGTCCCGTCCCGAGTACAAAGCCTAACGGCTAAAAGCCTGTTAATCAGTCCGATTAACAGGCTTTTTTATTTTAAAGAGATTTGTGTTTGTCCTCCCATAGCTATCGGAATACAGGCTTTAATTTTTAAAATCCGACACACGTCCGACAAGTTTCATAATAACAAAAAAAGGCCAAAACATATGTCTTGACCTTCTTCAATTTCTCTAAATCTCTTTACCGGTTTATTCCTTCACCCTCAGTATCCAAGGATAGCCATTAAACTGATTTTTGAAATCGATTTGTTTTAGGTTGTCTTTTAGATCTACACAATCCTGAAGAACGTCAGACCCACCTAATGTTACATAATAGTACTTATCTCCTTCTACTTTTATAACATAAGTATCTAAGCCAAATTTAGATTTTGCTAACCTCTGAGACTTAAAAGCATCCTTTTTCCCAGCCTCAGTTGCTAATATAGTGTAATACTTTTTGTTAGGGGTATTCACTTTATTGCTATCATAGTCTTTGAAAATCACTGGAGCTTTCTCTACTTCAGTCTCTTTGACTTCACTTTCTTTACTATCCAATTCTCTCGCTTCATCTAGCAGCTTCTTGATATCGTCATAACTAAGTTCTCCTTGACTATTCTTGATCTCTTCTATCTTAGTTTTTTGCTTATCAATAGTCTCCTGCATCTTCTCGTTTTCTCGCTTCATATACTCGATACGCTCATCGTACGATGCTGTTGTTTTAGATAGCTTGTCCAGTCGATGCTTATTGATAAGTGACTGGTATGCTCCTCCCAGTTTCACGCCAAAAACTAGTTCGTGTGTGCCGCCATTATATTCTACAAAATTAGAAGGTGACAGCTCACCACTATAACCTATAGTGAAAGTCTTATTTACATGCACACCCGCAGAAAATCCATAGGCCGCTTCGTGTCTGTAATGTCCCGCTGCCCAAAATTGATCCTTGTAATCGAACTTGATAATACCCTCTGGCTGCAGTGGTAGTCCTTCTATTCCTCTAGCTTGAATAATTGGTGTAAATTTCAGGTTTTTCTTGGTGACAAATTCATACGATATAGAACCAAAGTAATGGCGTATGTATCTAAAATCTAATTCTTTAGATAAGAAACGAATT
>Ga0222647_1000130_pt1 | contig 40746 bp, 40 predicted proteins | sample AntAcemetagen333_FD_179864 | JGI IMG/M metagenome (GOLD analysis project Ga0222647, IMG submission 179864) | Saline water microbial communities from Ace Lake, Antarctica - #333 | ecosystem: Environmental > Aquatic > Non-marine Saline and Alkaline > Saline | place: Antarctica: Ace Lake...
GCTGGGTTCAAAACAAGGATACTTACGAAGATCACTTCACTGACAATAATTCAACTCATAAACTTAAGGCAAGGTAAGAAAATCAACAACTTAAAAACCTGCATTGTCTAAATGCACTACGGGTTTACATGTATATCTGGCAAGGTTTGGACAACTATGATGTAAATGGCAGTCCAACAATAAATTTAGGGTTACAATCGGCGTTAATTCCTGGTTTTGTGGGAATAATTTATTACTATTTTTGGAAAGCTTCCCAGCAAATCAATAAAAGAATGGACGAACAGGAAGTCCAGCTTCTACAACTTCAACAGAATAAAACAAAGGCGGAATTAGCCGCTCTGGAAGCCCGCATAAATCCGCACTTTTTGTACAATGCCCTCAACAGCATTGCCAGTTTGGTACACGAAGCCCCCGATACCGCCGAAGAAATGACAATGAACTTATCAGCGTTATTTCGAAAAACCACGGGAAAAAATGCGGAAACATTTTGCACGCTGCAAGAAGAGATAGAAATGGTGCAAACCTACCTCAGCATCGAGCAAGTCCGGTTTGGGGAACGCTTGCATTTTGAAGCGAATATTCCTGATAAATGCCAAAACTTTAAAGTACCCACATTCATTATTCAACCATTGGTAGAAAACGCCATCAAACACGGAATAAGTAGTTTAGTAAATCAAGGCATTATCAAAATCAACGCCAAGTACTATAACGACTTACTAGAAATTTCTGTGGAAGATAATGGTCCTGATTTTGAATTAGGTGAAAACTCAGGCTACGGGCTCACGAGTATTCAAGAAAAACTTCGACTTCTTTACGGAAACGAAGGAAAGCTGACCATCGAAAATTCACCGCAGAAAAAAGTCATCATCACGCTCCCTATTTGAAAGTTTCAAACAAAAATTAACCCAAGTAACGAAATAAAGCCTTCTCCTGTGAGGATCAAACCGCCGAAGCAGCGAGGTAGAAAAGGTAAATAAGGCTATGAAAAAACTGACTACGCTACTTGTTGATGACGAGCCACTTGCCATCAAACGTTTGAGCCGAATGCTCGAAGAATATTCTGATGTAATCGAAGTAATTGGTTCGGCAAAGAACGGTCTAGAAGCCGTAGAAATGATTCAGGAGTTAAAACCAAAGGTCGTTTTTTTGGACATTCAGATGCCCGGACTGAACGGTTTCGAGGTTTTACAAAAGCTTACCGACCCAAAACCAACGGTCATTTTTGCAACCGCTTTTGACCAATGCGCCATCAAAGCTTTTGACGAAAACTCATTGGACTATTTATTGAAACCAATCCAAAAAGAACGGTTGAACCAGAGCATTGAAAAGTTAAAATCAAGCACCACAAAAGAGACTAATCCAGCGTTGATTAACGAGTTAATTTCTCAGTTAAAACCAAAAAAAGAAATTCATTCAATTACCGTTAAACAAGGCGAAAAGTTAATTTTCATTCCGTTGAAAGAGGTTAGCTATTTCGAAGCGTCGGGTAAATACGTGATCCTACACACCCTTGACGGACTACAACATCTGATAAACTACACCATCACGTCGTTAAATGATAAACTCGACAATTCAGTATTCCTTCAAATAAGTCGGGGAACTTTAGTAAACGTGCGTCAAGTAAAAATGCTCGAAAAGTTATTCAACGGTAAATACAGAATCACATTGAACGATAAAAAGCAAACCGAAGTAGAATCTGGAAGTACGTACGGAAGTACTTTGAAAGAATTGACGGAACTGTAATCCCCAAAAATTACTTTATTCGCACGTTATCAATAACGTATGAACCAATTTTAGCGTTTTCATCTCCCGAATAAAGTACGCTAACATTATATTTTCACTAAGAAAACCATCGCAATGATGGCAATTCCAGTTCTGGGAGAAGGCTTTCCCGTCGAAATCGGCAAGCGTATGAATGAAATCAAAACTCGATATTTTACTATGACTGCTTCCACCCATAAATTCAGGCAAAAAAGATTGAAGCAAAACAGGTCATCACGGCTATCGGTAACGTTTCGGGCAATTTTCCTATGCCTTTAAAGGGAAGATCAAGGGTCATAATTAAAAGTTACTTTGTTTATCGCTAGTTAATTAAACAACTGTGTCAGAGTACAAAACCCTCTTTAGAATACGTATATTTATTGCACTAATTAAACCAAGACCGAATGAATCGTCGTGAATTTATTATCGCAGGAGTAGCTTTGGGTCTTTATACTTGTCGGACGGATAAGAATTTGTTGACTACTAGTCAACGCATCATATTTATCGGAGATAGTATTACGTTTCAGGGAGGTTACGTAAGAAACCTTGAACTTGAGTTAGCGAAAAAAGGAGACTTCGAAGTGTTTAATTTTGGAAAAAGTAGCGAAACAGTTTCTGGCTTATCCGAAGCCGACCACCCTTTTCCCCGTACGGTTCTGTTTGAACGTTTAGATAAAATCCTTTCAACTACCCGTCCTAGTATTACATTTCTTTATTACGGAATAAACGATGGTATCTACAGTCCGTTCAATCAAAAGAGGTTTGACGCGTATAAAAATGGTTTAGACAGAGCCATTAATATTATTCACGAATCTGGTTCTCAAATAATTCTGCTTACTCCTTCTCCGTACGTCGGCGATAATAAGGTAAACAACAAAAATTTACCCCTCGATGAATACAGTTACAAAGCCCCTTACTGCCATTATAACGAAGAAGTTATCCGTGTTTATGCAAAATGCATTTTGCAATTAGGAGACAAAAGGCTCTCCAGGACTATTGATATATATCATCCGCTACTCAAAAATAAAGCCATCGCTTTTGATTCCGACCCAATACATCCGAATGCAATAGGACACAAAATCATTTCGGATACAATTAAGCAAGAACTCAACATTTAGAAACTTCTTTTCTGAATCTTCCTGATTTAAGTTTGTAACATGTAGATTGACTTTTGCTAACCCTTTAAATGCAGATAATGAAGCAAATAACTACTTTCTTCCTCCTACTAATTTTTATTTCTTCAAACGCCCAAACCTATCAAAGTACGTGGCAGGATAAATCTGATATGCCGTGGATTGGGGAAGAATTATGGGCAAATCGTTTACAGGATTGGCAAATTCAAAATGGTACCCTGAAATGCAATATTACGGGGAAAAACCGCTCTGTGGCATTATTAACGCATAAAATGATTGACTCCTTTATAATGACAGCAACCGTGCAGTTTAATAACCTTACTCCTACTCCTGGCATAATTGGCTTCGAAATCGGACGTAAAGGCTCGGTAGACGATTACCGGTCAGCGGCGATATACGGAGCGGGAATTTCCGTGGGAATCAACAAGAAAGGTCAGCTAGTTATCGGCGAAGAAATGAGCGAAATACTGATTTCACCCGGTGAATTATCACAGCAGATTGAGTTAAAAATAACGGCAAATACTACTAATAATGGAGTCACTCTTTTGGCTCGGATTCCTGCGGGTAGAACCTTAGGTGAATTGAAGTCTGAGCAGCAGAATATACTTGGCTACGTTGGTCTAATCAGTAATTTTGACACAAATATTCAACAAGAATTTGTACCAAGTGCTACGTTTGTCAATTGGAAAGTGGAAGGAAAAGGCGTAGTTGCTAACTTAGAAAATACCTACGGGCCGATATTCTTCGCTCAATATACGCTCTCCAATAAAACGCTGAAACTATCCGCTCAATGTGCTCCCACAGATTTGTTAAGTGATAAAATTACACTTTCGTTATTTGAGAACGGAAAATGGAAAAATGTATTGACCCAACCAATTGAAAAGACAAGCCGAACCGCTTCTTTTAAAATAAAAAACTGGAAAAGAACTACCGCTACGCCTTATAAATTGACCTACAATATGGTAATGAAGGGCGAGAAAAAAGCACCGTCCACTTATATCGGGACCATTACACCCGAGCCCAATAACTACGACGAAATTAAGTTAGGGTTATTTAGTTGCAATTTTGACTACGGTTTTCCTGACGGAGATTTAAGAGAGAAAATGCTCTACCACGATATTGACGCGGCACTTTTTTTGGGCGATCAATTCTACGAAGGCTCAGGAGGATTTGGTGTTGAAGTGACTACGTTAGAACGTTCAGTACTTGATTATCTCCGCAAATGGTATCAGTTTGGGTGGTCATACCGAGATGTTTTCCGCCACGTTCCGATGATTTCCATTCCTGATGACCACGATGTTTACCATGGGAATGTCTGGGGAGAAGGTGGTAAAGCAGCGTTACTTTCTGGGAAAGGCTACGAACGTCAGGATGTGGGTGGCTATAAAATGCCCGCCAAGTGGATAGAAATGGTGCAACATACACAAACCAATCACCTTCCCGATGCTTTTGACCCGACACCAGTTCTCCAAAATATTCCGGTTTATTACACGCACTGGAACTGGGGACCGTTGAGTTTCGCCATTGTGGAAGACCGTAAATTTAAATCTGCCCCAAAAAATATCTTCCCGCCCGAAGCTGGAATTGCCAACGGTTTCATTACTAATCCTAATTTTAAAATTGGTGAATTTAATACGCCGAAGGACGGCGAGTTATTAGGGAAACGACAAGAAGTATTCCTGAATGAATGGGTGCACGACTGGAGCCACGGAGCACAAATGAAAGTATTATTGTCACAGACCAGTTTTTGCACGCTCGCAACACTTCCCAAAGGCTCTTTGTCAGATTCTGAAGTACCAAGTTTGCCCGTTCCTGAAAAAGGAAAATACGTAGCAGGTGATACTCCAACTCAAGATATGGACTCCAACGGCTGGCCACATAACCGCCGTAACGATGCCGTCAAGATTATTCGGAAAGGTTTTACATTACATTTGGCCGGAGATCAACACCTTGCTTCTGTAGTACGATACGGCGTTGATGAACACGATGACAGCGGGTTTGCCTTCGGCGGACCGGCGTTAAATAATATATGGCCTCGCCGCTGGTGGCCGCAAATCCCGACTGGGCACGAACCGATAGAAGGGAAAGCCATAAATACGGGTAAGTTTGAAGATGGTTTCTCGAATAAAGTTACTGTTCACGCCGTAGGAAATCCATACCGAACAGGCATTGAACCCGCCATCATTCATAATCGAGCAACGGGTTATGGAATTGTAAAACTAAAACCGCTGAGTCGGGAAATTACGCTAGAATGCTGGCCTCGCTTCGCTGATCCCGCCACCGATCGACAGTTTGACGGATGGCCTGTAACAATTCAACAAGAAGATAATTACGGAAGAAAGCCGTACGGCTATTTACCTACCATCAAAATTACAGATTATGATAATGCAGTAGTGCAGGTAATCAATCAACAAACGAATGAGATGATTTACAGTCTACGCCTGAATGGTAACGAGTTTCTACCCAAAGTTTTCGAAAAAGGCGTGTACACCATTCGATATGGCGAACCAGACAAAAATATTTGGCAAGAACTTCAAAACCTTAAAATCCCCCGCTTTGGAAGAAGGATAAGGACGAAACTATTTATAGAGTGAAGGACTATAGGAAAAGCAATAGGTTTTGGCAGAACGGCAACGACAGATTTCCCCATTATTAGGTTAAGTCTTTGTAACTAAAGCCTTCTCTAATCCCAAACTCCGCAAAATAGCATCGTGAAAGCACAGATAAATAGACCGAGAGATTCTCGTCCGAGTTCAATATTCAAGGTTTTCATTCCAGCGGTGTTAAGCATCACCCCTTCCCATTCGGGCGGATAAATATTTATTCCCCACAGTAAGAACAACGTAGCGATGGTCAAGTAACTAAGTTTATCGCCCCGACGTTTCGAAGCTCGAAAACACATAAATGCCGTCAGCAGATAAATCAAAATCCAAAGCCATCCATCAATGTCGTTATATTGCACGGCGGCAAAAGCCACAAGCAAAACTATAAAGACCCAAAGTATTATTTTTCTTACAATCATCAGCTTATGTTTTTTGTAAAAGGATCATAAAGTAAAATAGAAAGAGGCTAAGTTATCATTAATGTGGCGAAGTCTCCTAACTTTCTCTGCTCAATATCTATCAGGACTCGCTTTTTAAGAACTTATATTTAGCCCGAAATACTTTTAAAATGAATAAAACCAGAAAGTTCCTACCTTTTTTAGAAGCTTTTATTGGCTGGCAAACAAATTGTCTTACCTTTGTGACGGCAAATTACCAGCTCCTGCTGAATCCCCCAGAACCGGAAGGTAGCAAGGGTAAGTAGTCGTAGCGGTGAATTTGCCATTTTTTTTGTCCATTTTTTAATAAATGTCAATTATACACTTATTAATTTTGTGATGGAATCATGACATATTAAGGGAAGACGAATTATCTTCAATCTTTCGTCTTCGTATTTTACATTTGAAAACAAAATAAATACAAAAATTATGAAATTCTTTATTGATACAGCAAGTCTAAAAGATATTCGGGAAGCTCAGGATATGGGTATTCTTGATGGTGTAACCACCAATCCATCATTGATGGCGAAAGAAGGCATTTCAGGAGACCAAGCAGTAAAAGACCATTATAAAGCTATTTGTGACATTGTAGACGGTGACGTAAGTGCTGAAGTTATTTCAACTGATTTTGAAGGTATGGTTCGTGAAGGCGAAGAACTCGTTAAAATTAGCGACCAAATCGTAGTAAAAATACCGATGATTAGAGACGGTGTAAAAGCCCTTCGCTATTTTTCAGACAAAGGAATTCGTACCAACTGTACCTTGATTTTCTCAGCCGGACAAGCATTACTTGCCGCCAAAGCGGGTGCTACGTACATGTCGCCGTTTTTGGGTCGTTTGGATGATATTTCAACCGATAGCCTTACCTTAATTGAAGATATCCGTACTATTTATGATAATTACGGCTACGAAACACAAATACTTGCCGCCTCGATACGTCACCCAATGCATATTATTGAGTGTGCAAAAATCGGAGCTGATGTAATGACGGGGCCTTTGAGTGCCATTGTAGCTTTATTAAAGCACCCATTGACAGATATCGGTCTTGAACAATTTTTAGCTGACCACAAGAAAGCGAACGAGAAGAAGTAATTAACTAATCGAGAAAATAGAATAACGATTTAAAAGGCAGATTTCTGAATATTCAGGAATCTGCCTTTTTTTTGCAGTAGCACCAATCAACTTTCACTTGAATCTCGTAAGTACGTAAACAATCCAAACCAGAATGAAAAAATTTACTACCCTCCTTTGTATTCTTACCATCTCAATTACTACTTTTTCTCAGAAAATGCCTGGTATTGACAAAAGTCCGCTAGACATGGCTTATTATCCTGATAATTTTGCCCACGACCGTAAGTTCGCTCCCAAACTAATCGGAGACCTTCCCGCAATTACCCGCGTTATTTATAGCCGTCCAGCAAAAAGAGAACGGGAAATTTTCGGAGGTATGGTAAAATACAACGAAGTGTGGCGAATGGGAGCCAATGAAGCCGTTGAAATAAAATTCTACCGCGATGTAATGGTTAAAGGGAACAAAGTAAAAGCAGGGACGTACGCACTTTATGCTATTCCGAATGCCACAGAATGGACGATTATTTTAAGCACTGACCTTGACCAATGGGGAACCTACAGCTACACTGAAGAAAAGGACGTACTACGCGTAAACGTTCCGACGGAAAAAACGGGAGAAGTTGTCGAGAATTTCACCATTCAGTTTGTAAAAAGTACTGATAACGAAGCTACCATGAAACTGGCTTGGGATACAACGTTAGTTGAAGTTTCGATTGGGTTTTGAAGTAAGTATTTAAAACCTACGAGGATTCAAAAGTATTCTGTTATCATCTCGTAGGTTTTTTTTAACCATTCATCTTTCTGCTTTTAATCCCTCCCCTACTTCACCTGCACCTGATTACTTGGAGCACTTTCATTTTGAAGGCGATCGAGTGCCGTTACTAAATAAACGTAAGACTTATCCTTCCTCGTGGTGTTATCAAGGTAATTTACCAATCCAGTATTTGGCATAATCACCACAATATTCTTAGTATTTTCGAGGTTCATTAACTCGCCAGTTTCAAAACGGTAGATAACCCATTTATGAATCGGTTCGTCATCACGAGCGGAAATCTTGGGCGTTTTCCACGTTACCACAATTCCAATATCGCTAGCTCTTTTTGCCGTAACATTCTGCGGGGCATTGGGCGGCACGTTATCTTTCCAAGGCATCGTGGGCGTTAATGCAACGTATTGATTCAAGTATTTCAACGAATCTGCCACGCCAAGGCTATTCCTAAAAAGTGAAGTTGTATTATAAAATATGCTTCCGTTTATCCCTTTTTTTGATCGGTTATAACGTACCTGGCGAGGTATTTGATTGGGCAGTGCCCACGCTTTATCACGGTCAGTATTACCGACCCGATACGTTCCGTGTCCGATATAAATATGACGTTGGTCAGATTGCTTCACCCACCAATCGGTCATAGTTTGGTAAGGCACTTTGTCAAATTCAATCGTGAAATATATCTGCGGAGCAATGTAATCTATCAATCCCTCCCGAAACCATTTTCGGGTATCAGCATACAAATTATCGTAGGAAGTTTGTCCGCCTTGCGTTTGTGAACCAAGCGGATCTACGGAGGCATTTCGCCAGACTGAAAAAGGGCTAATTCCAAACTTCACCCTTGGCTTCTCCCCTTTTATAACAGCGGCAATTCCCTTAATAGTTTCGTCCACATTATACCGTCGCCAGTCATCTACGTTCGTAAAGCCTTGTCCGTATTTACGAAAAGCTGCATCATCGTCAATTCGCTGACCTACAACGGTGTACGGATAAAAGTAATCATCAAAATGAATACCATCAACGTTATAGAACTTGGCAATATTTCGCACAATATCTACAATATATTCCCGCACTTCAGGAATTCCGAGATTAAATAGCATGTGCTTATCGTACGTAAAAAACCATTCAGGATGCGTTTTCGTAATATGATTATCAGCAATGGATTTTGAGGCTTTATGCGTTCCTCGGCTTAAATTTAACCAAGCGTGGAACTCAATATTGCGTTTATGACTCTCTTCAATCATGAAAGCCATCGGATCGTAATACGGATCAGGAGATTCCCCCTGCACGCCAGTCAACCATTCCGACCACGGCTCCGTGCTCCGAGCATAAAAAGCATCAGCAGCAGCACGCACCTGAACCATTGCAGCGTTCATCCCCAATTCCTGATGCCTGTCCAGAATTCGGATAAACTCTGCTTTCTGAACATTCGTAGCAAGGTTTTTATTAGATGGCCAATCAATATTATCAACTGTAGCTACCCAAGCCGCCCGAAATTCCCTCTTCGGTGATTCGATAGATTTTTCTGCTCGCAACGCAGTTTTTTTTGAGCACCCCCCAACACTGAGATAAACGGATAACAACAGCAACGGTATTTGGTATAAAATAAACGTTTTTTTCATTCGAAGGACAGCAAGGTATGAAGTTAGTTTTAGCAAAGTGCGGTTATGCATGTTCCACGGTACTAAATTATTGACGGATATTTTCAGATACCTCAAAGTATAATTACTGGGAACAACGAACCAGAATTTTTAAAACTTATGTTTAAAACAAGCTCTAAAATTAGATATTTTTTATTCAACCTCTATTTTTTGTTACTTTTGTTAAATCCTTGGAACAGTTTAATAAGTAACAGCAGGCAACTAGTGATGAATTTGCGAATGAAACATTAACTAACATACGGCGTTAGCTTGTTTGCGAAGATATATCCCCATCCATTAATTATTGTAAATGAAAGAATACGGAAGTAATACCCAGCACTTAGTTGATCATATCGTGTCAATTGCCGATAAGGACGAACGCACGAAGAAAGCATTTATACTTGTAGAACTTATGCGTCAAATTCATCCCCAGATGCGAGATGGACTGGATTACTCAAAAAAATTGTGGGACGATCTTTTCATCATGGCAAACTTTGACCTTGATGTAGACAGCCCATTCCCGCCGCCACCGAAAGAGATATTGGGTAGAAAACCCAGTATCGTGCCTTATAACCAGCATAAAGTAAAACACCTCTTCTACGGGCGTAATTTAGAATTACTAATCTTGAAAGTAGTTGCAACTGAAAGTGAAGGCGAAAGACGAGCGTTTATTTCATATTTGGTAAAAATGATGAAAGGTTTTTTCCAAACTTGGAACAAGGATTCGGTGGAGACTAATAGTTGCCTACAAACTATTTTAGAAATTTCAGGCTTCAAACTACAAACCGATATTGATTACCTCCGCGAAAACGGAATCATTGAAGACGCGGCTCCGCAAGACGGAAATAGCAATATAAGTAGCCGAGGAGCAAACAACCAAAGCTCAAGCAGCAGCAGCACCCGGAAGTCGAATAACTATCGGAAGAAAAGCTCAAATACAAACGCAAATACGAACACAAATAAGCGATATAGCAAAGATAACCGGAGGAGAAAGTAATTCCCCGACTTTATCATACTCTTAATATATCCCACTTCCACACCCCCCAAAAATGTCATCATTCAAGATTGTCGGAGGACAAAAACTCAAAGGCGAATTGCAACCGCAGGGAGCTAAGAATGAAGCCTTACAGATTCTCTGTGCGGTATTGCTTTCGAAAAAACCGATTATAATTCATAATATTCCAAGCATACGTGACGTAAATAAACTCATGGAATTATTGGAAGATATGGGCGTGAAACGCAGTAAAGTCGGTGATGGCTCATTTCGGTTTGAAGCTGATGAGGTAAACTTTGAATACTTTGAAACGGAAGCTTACAAAACAAAAGCATCTTCGCTTCGTGGCTCCATTATGTTACTTGGTCCCATGCTTGGGCGTTTCGGAAAAGCAAAAGCCCCCCGCCCCGGCGGAGATAAGATTGGTCGCAGGCCGTTGGATACGCACTTCATTGGTTTTCAGAAATTAGGTGCAGAATTTACGTACGATGCCGAGGACGTTTTCTACACCGTAGAAGGCAAAAATATGAAGGGCACTTTTGTCTGGATGGACGAAATTTCTGTAACCGGAACCGCAAATGTTTTAATGGCGGCAGTACTAACCAAAGGAGAAACAACAATTTATAATGCCGCTTGCGAGCCATACCTACAGCAACTCTGTAAAATGCTCAACAGTATGGGAGCAAATATCGAAGGTATTGGCTCTAATATGTTGAAGATAAGCGGTGTGGAAGAATTGGGAGGCTGTGAGCACACTATGCTTCCAGACATGATTGAAATAGGTAGTTTCATTGGTCTTGCCGCCATGACGCAATCAGAAATCACAATTAAGAACTGTAAGATAAAAGAACTCGGGATTATTCCGACTACTTTCAAAAAGTTAGGCATTAAAATGGAGTTTCGAGGGGATGACATCCACATTCCCGCTCAAGAGAATTACGAAATCGATACGCTGATTGACGGTTCTATTCTCACTATTTACGATGCCCCGTGGCCCGGATTCACGCCAGATTTAATATCAATCATCTTGGTTACCGCAATTCAGGCGAAGGGCACATTATTGGTTCACCAAAAGATGTTTGAAAGCCGTTTATTCTTCGTGGATAAACTCATTGATATGGGCGGGCAAATCATACTTTGTGATCCGCACCGTGCCACAGTGGTAGGATTGGATCGCGTTCGTAATCTACGCGGCATCAGTATGACCTCGCCAGACATAAGAGCAGGAGTTGCTCTTTTAATCGCTGCGTTATCAGCAGACGGCGAGAGTATCATTGATAATATTGAGCAGATTGACCGAGGTTATCAGTTTATTGATGAACGTCTCAATGCTATCGGAGCAAACATTATCCGAGTGTAAAACATTACACTTTTCACAATTATTGATATAAAGAAAGAGCCCCTCGTGGCTCTTTCTTACGTTTATGGCTTATTTTTCATGGAAATACAGGCTATTTATCCACCAACAAAAGATTATTTTGATTTTAGCCCAAAACGCAAGGCACTTTTCTCAGACAGGGCATAGTTATTGATTTAATCTATAACCACACCACACACTTTGGGCGGCGTTTGTAAGAATAATTTGAAATAGACGCTATTTTAAACCTTATTGTACTATTCCAATATTTTATTAAAAAATAAAGACATTTCAAATAGTAACTCACGCCTATTTTAAAAGAAATAGATTTTTACAAAAAGTTGAACATTTTAACATAATGAGTTTCACAACTCCTTTCGCCCAGAATTTAATTTTGAATTATACCGATAATTAAGTCATAAATTCTTCAAAATACCCTTACATACAGCACTTTCATACTATAAGTTTCGTCATTATATTTGTTCTATCAAATGTTGACAAAACGAACACACACATAATAGTTATGAAAAATACAACAATAATATCCTCAAGCTTTAATGCTTCTCACGATCAAAATATCGTAACCAACTTTTTACAGGAAAGAGGCATAAACTTACAAGCAAATAAGGACGTTGTAAAGAGCTTTTTTGATGGAAATGATTACCAATTGGCAATTTACGATGGCAGAAATCAAGAGCATACCATGCTTTTGACTGTAAAGAATTTTGCACGAAATGAAGACTTACTTCTTGAATTAAACGCAATATTTTTGGCGAAAACTAAAGACACATCAGCTTACCATATTTTAAAGTTCGCCCGTCAGGCTACAGACGAAATAATCGGATTGTTGCCTACATTTCAGGTCTTTTTTGGAGAACAACCGGTATCAGTACCTACTCCTAATAATAACATACAAAACGTATTTGTACAGCAAAGCAATAGTATTGCAGCGTAGTATTTCAGACACATTAAATTAAAGAAACCATGAGGAAGACCAAGATAACGGCAGCTTTTCTATTGAGTTTGTTTATTTCAGTATCCTTCGCTCAAACGGAGGAAGATAACTTAGAGAAACCTGGTAACGAAACAAAAAGTGAAGTTGTAACGATTGAGAAAGAAACCATCTTTGGATATCACCACAATAACTATAAACAGCCAGTAAAAGCAAAGAAAGCCCGAAAGTGGTTCAGGACCTCTGGCAGCGTTAATAACTCAGCCAAAATCACAAACTACAAAATGCCTTTTAGAAAGAACAAAGAGGCAGAAAAAACGATAATTAAAGGGTCTGACGCACCAAAGCGGTCGCGAGATTACAAGAAACCCTATTCGAACAATTGATTTATTGTTTGACCCAAACATAAAAGTCCTTCACTTATTCTTTAAGTGAAGGACTTTTTATTTCCTGACATAACTCAATTAGTACCCCGTTGCTACTTTTCGGGTGGATGAAACACACTAGTTTGTTGTCCGCTCCTTTTTTAGGGTCTTTGCTAAGCAACGTAAACCCCTCCTTTTCAAGCCGTTGCATTTCGGCATAAATATCTTCTACTTCAAATGCCAAATGGTGAACCCCTTCTCCTCTTTTCTCAAGAAACTTAGCAATCGCACTGTTTTCGTCGGTTGCTTGCAATAGCTCAATTTTAGTTTGATTTATTTTAAAAAAAGAAGTCAGTACTGATTCAGAAGCTACTTCTTCTCTCTTATACGGAAGTACATTCAGTAATTTACTAAATAATTCGTTGGAGGTTGCCAGGTCTTTAACCGCAACTCCGATATGTTCTACATTTGTCAGCATAATTCAAATTTAAGGATAGTTTCCAAAAAAACGGGCGAGCAGCTACCATTCAAACAAAACTTTCCTAATTTTGAACACCCTGACCCGTTCAACACAATGAATAAAAAATGGCTCTCCCCGCTCAATTTAAGCAGAAAAAAAGTACTACTAACACCACTAAATACGAATCATCGGGATGATTTAATCCGTGCCGCTACCGACGGAAAGCTTTGGGAAATTTGGCATACGTCTGTACCTTCAGAAACTACCATAGATAATTATATCGAGCAGGCACTTCGGGAAGCTGAAACAGGAAGTAGTCTTCCATTCGTTATTATTGACATTGACACGGACAAAGTTATTGGTTCAACCCGATTTTGCAACGCCACACCTCAGTTTCGACGGGTGGAAGTTGGTTACACGTGGTACGCGAAAAGCTATCAACGAACGGGCGTCAATACTGAATGTAAGTATCTTTTGCTGAAATATGCTTTTGAGCAGCTGGATAGTATTGCGGTTGAATTCAAGACGAATTGGCACAACCATCCATCCAGAAATGCAATCTTACGATTGGGTGCTAAGCAAGACGGTATCCTAAGGAATCACAGAGTTGACACCGAAGGTATTATCCGAGATACAGTTGTTTTTTCAATAATTAGTCAGGAATGGGGTTCCGTGAAAAGGAACTTAGAATACCATATGAAAATCTACGAATAATTTCGCGTTTTATCCCACCTTTACCCACCAACCTTCAACCCATTAACTTTTTATGTTTATCCTTTCCGAGAATAATACCGTTGCCCAAAACTTCATGGCTGAATTACGGGACGAAGAAGTGCAGAAAGACTCCATGCGTTTCCGCAGAAACTTAGAACGAATAGGAGAAATATTTGCTTACGAAATATCCAAGAGTTTACGTTACACGCAAAAAGAAATTAAAACGGCGTTGGGAACAAAGAAAACGAACGTTCTGGCGAGTGAAACCGTGCTAACTACCATTTTACGAGCGGGGCTTCCCTTGCACCAAGGATTATTGAATTATTTCGATAAATCAGAAAATGCGTTCATTGGAGCGTATCGCGGCAAACACAACGCCGAAGAGGATTTCGATATAGAAATGGATTATATCACCGCTCCAAGTATTCAAGGTAAAACTTTGATAATAAGCGACCCCATGATTGCCACAGGTCAATCAATCGAAAAATCATACCACGCACTTTTACGTTATGGTCTGCCCGAGCGAACGCACATTGTAGCTGCCATTGCCAGTCGGGTAGGAATTCAATTCTTACAAGAACGTATACCACAATGCCACCTCTGGATTGGCGATATCGACGATGAACTCAACACCAAATCGTATATCATTCCTGGACTCGGTGATGCCGGAGATTTAGCATTTGGAATTAAAAATTAACTCATTAAATCTCTTCTTCTAACCTCTCAGAATGAAAGAAAAATCCGATTTACAGCACCTTTTGAGCATGCCTATCATCGTGGCGGCACTCGGTTATTTTGTTGACATATACGATATGCAACTTTTTGGCATCGTTCGGGTGCCGAGTTTGATAAGCCTCGGACTTACCGAACTTCAAGCCGACGAAATCGGAAAGTCAATCCTAAATTATCAAATGTTTGGGTTACTCTTCGGCGGTATTTTGTGGGGAGTTTTGGGAGATAAACGAGGTCGATTATCAGTCTTATTTGGTTCAATAATAACGTATTCATTGGCAAATATCGCTTGCGGTTTCATCCCGCAAATAACATTTATGCCGCAAACCGAAGCGTACAAATGGCTGCGTTTTATTGCTGGAGTCGGACTTGCTGGAGAATTAGGAGCGGGAATTACCCTTGTTTCCGAAATTTTACCAACTCGTTTACGTGCCATCGGAACTTCGTTAGTTGCGGGTGTGGGCTTGTTAGGAGCTGTGGTTGGTTCTTTTACCGTTCGCCTATCGGGAGATTGGACGATTGCCTATTTTATTGGCGGCGGAATGGGCTTCGCCCTTTTACTATTACGAGTTGGCGTTATTGAGTCCGGAATGTATAAAAGCATCGAACACAAGGAAGGAATCGAAAAAGGAAATTTCTTCGCGTTCTTTACCGATGGTCCACGGTTCGTAAAATATATTAAATGCATCGCTATTGGACTTCCCACTTGGTTTTGCATCGGAATTCTCGCCTATTTCAGCAACGAATTTGGGCGTGCATTGGGCATTACCGAAAAAATTGACCCAGGTTTGGCAATCATGTGGGCGTACATCGGTATTTCCGCCGGAGATTTCGCAAGCGGGTTTATTAGCCACTTGCTTAGCTCCAGAAAGAAGGCTATCGCCGCCATGATGACGTTTTCCTATCTGGGTGTTATAGCTTACCTATTTTATGGCATTGAATCAGCCAACGCTCTGTATGGGGTTTGCTGCTGGCTGGGTTTAGGAACTGGTTATTGGGCAATGTTTGTAACCGTTGGTGCCGAGCAGTTTGGGACGAACATGCGGGCAACAGCCGCCACAACAATTCCGAATATGGTACGTGGTGCCGTACCGGGAATGATATTTCTATTTACCCTTTTCAAGCCATCGCAAGGTGTAATCATGAGTGGCTTTATAATCAGCGTAATCGTCTATATAATTGGAATTTATGCAACGTTGACCGTTCCAGAAACTCACGGTAAGGACCTTGATTACTTAGAAGTTTAACATCATATTGGTATGATTTACGCGTCTCAAAAAATATGGCTAAAATAGGAACTTAGCAATAGCGATGCTCGGAGCAACGGGTACAGTTGGGACCAAAGTGTTGAAAACACTCCTGAAACTTCCCGAAGTAACTAGTATTACCTTGTTTGGAAGAAATTCGATTAAGTGGATTACAGAACCGCACGTAAAGCAATATAAAGTCAATATTTTCGAACCTGACTCTTACGGAACGGCGATGAATGGTTGCTCGACTGCTATTTACACTTTGGGCATTGGTCAGCCATCTAAAGTAACAGACGAAGAATTAACTTGGGAAAATTTTAACGAAATTCCATAACTACTCTACTGATTATAAACACTTTGCACGTAAATATCCACGATATTCAAAAAGACATGTTCTGTTTTATTTTTTATGACAAATGAAAGCCAGAATTATTCAGAAACAGGAGACTTATTAAAAGAGGACACATACCATAAGACTCTGGGATTCATCAACCTGAGGTAAAACCTACAGAAACGAAAACAATAATTATCCCTAAAAAAACAATAATATGCTGACGGTGCAGTATTTTTGCGGGTTATTTAAAACGCAAACGCATTATATCATATGAACGAAAAATTCAGAGCAAGCACTATAAAAAATCCTTTCTTTCCAGACACCGTTGAGTTCAGTGAAAAAGGTGTGACCTTCAAGATTCGCAAAGCAATCTCATCCCGTGAGAACTTTGTTTTCTACAACGATATCGCTGGTGTTGAAATTGATTCGGGTATATTTTGGGCAACAGTCAGAATCAAGGCAAAGGCAAGAGAAGAGGATATTATCATCTCTAACTTTAGCAAAGGAGATGCTCAGAAGGTAAAACAGCTTATTCTCGATCGTGCTCACGAAGAGCCATTACGTTCATAATCAGTCGATAGTAGATTTGTAAGAAAAAAAAATTGTTTTTTTTCTTACAAATTGTTGGCATATACCCCGAAAGGACATACTTTTGCATCACCTTATAAAAAAGGAACAACAATATTCCTTCTTAGCTCAGCTGGTTAGAGCATCTGACTGTTAATCAGAGGGTCCTTGGTTCGAGCCCAAGAGAAGGAGCATGATAATAAAAGAGTTACGAGAAATCGTAGCTCTTTTTTTGTTTTGGTGCGTAACAAAGTGCATAACAGCAGATATTTAAGAAAATAATTTCTGGCATTAATAACACCAGAAATTATAATTTTTTTGATTAATAATCTGATACATTAATTTGCAATTCTGTATCGTGGATTCACATTCGTTTTCAGGGGTTTTCTTATTTGTTAGGGTAAAACCGTCTCAAAAGAAGTGAGCAACAAAATTCAGCATAATCCCTCTTCAAATTATATGAGGATTATCTCAAAATTTGAATGTTCAACAGTTTGTCCGTTTATGATGTAGGTTACGACGTTTTCTGCCATGTCAGATTTGACCATATCTACAACATATAAATTTGAGAGCTCGAACAAAATAGTTGAGGCTTTGCATCTAACCCAGAACGGGCAGAAAATCCGACGAAGAGTTCCACTTCGATTTATTACCAAAAGTGAAAATGGGTCGATAACTGTGTAAGGCTGGTATTTTTCTTCCATTTTTATTTTAGGAGCAGCCTAAGCCACTCCTAATATTAGATTTACGATAAAAACCAACTACTACTTTTTGATTGTAACGCACTTTCCAAATGAGTTGCAAACTGGAACGCATTCAATCCACGGTCAAGAAAAGTGTCAATGTAGGATTGCTTGTTTGCACCCGTAAAGAGATTGTAAACGTTCCAAGGATTGATTGATCCATCCTCCTCTCTACAAAACGATTCATCTTTGTAGTAGTCTTTTGCCACAATGCCAATCTGATTATCCCCAAATTTCAACTCGGGAATATTCCGTTTCTCCTTGCTTGGTAAGTACTGATACAATTTGGATCTACCAATCAGCGTTGCAAACTGGTGTTCTGTTAATTCGTAGTCCACAAGTTTAGTCATTCTGCTGAGGTGGCTTTCCATGCGGTAATTAGTCACGAGTTCAAAAATATTCTTCATTAGTTGCCCAGTACTTTTAACTCGCATGTCTGCCACGAAACCATCAGACCACACGCACATGTTACAGCATACTTTGTTCTGAAAGCCGATAAATACTTTAAAGTGTTCATCTGTACCTTTTCGACTGTATAGATTATCGGTATTGTACGCTTTTACTCCTCCTATTGTCAGAGAAAGTTCGTTTCCATTTATTGTATCTCGAATACTTGGCACTTCTATCACAAATGCCATTCTTTCGTAATAAATGGTTTTCTCATGCTCAAATAATTCCCTCGCGGGTTTATCTTTAGCTTCTGGTATTCTTCCTTTAATTGGGTGAGAAACCCTCAAGGACGGTTGGCAGATTACCTCGTTCTTGAAAACATGAGAAATCACCTCTTGCGTACATCCTACAAAATCGTGGTGCGATATTACTGGCTCGTTGTCTTTCACAAAAACGGGTATAATATGATTACTCCGTATATCATCAAGTGCAACGTAGGAAGTGTTTGCCAAGATAAAAGGTAGTTCAGTTGAAACTGACGCTATTTGTTCGGCTGTGATGTTATTTACTGTTTGTAGTTCCATTTTGGCGTTGTGTTAAGTTTGGTACTTGTAATTGATATTTCCGCTGATTAAACTCATTCCTGTATTCTGATTGAATTTCGTCTGTTGATTCTAAATAAAGCGTTCTTAGTGCTTCCACTGTACCACAATGTTGTATTAGTGCATTGTAGTCAATTTCTAATGCGACTGGCTCGTCCCCTTCATTACACCAATCAAGAATAGCTTTTCCTGTTCCTGTTGTAATTGTAAACTCAGGCTTTCCCATGAATAATCCTGTGCGGTCTTTACTGGCAACGGCATTGTGCTTAATATCCAGCTCTAATACCAACGTGAGTTCATAATCAACACCTTCCCTCTGAATTGGCTTCATTCCAACCTTTTCGGGTACAGATTTACCATTCTTTTGATTCAGGACGTAATCTTGCTTTGAACGTAGGTTGCAAATAATATGCACATCAGCTTGCAGAATTGCTTGAATAAGACGTTGATGCCGTGGAGTAAACTTTGCCCAATTGGTGTAGCTGTTACCGCTTAGTTGCGAATGTGCATCAATGATGTAGTCCCATTCCATTGAAAGCGAATCAGTAATTACCGCCTCAATGCCTGCATCAACGCACGTATTTATTGCTTCAATAAACCTTTCTGGTGAATGCGGAGCAGTCAATTTTAACACCTGATAATTCCCAAGGTGAGAATACAAGTGTGCAGCATTTTCTGTATCAATGACCGCAATCTTATTCCAGTTACCCACAAGACCGTAAGCCATTAGTAATGCACTATAACTCTTGCCGCTTCCGGCACAGCCCTGTAAGCCTACCTTAATTTTAACTTGTTGCCTTTTTGCTGTTTCTAATTTCATTTTTTTGTTTTGAATTTGATGAATAAAAAAAGGAGCAAAGTCAACCAAGACAATGCTCCTTACTAATGATTACTGTTGGTTTGGTTAGCTGAACTCCAGCACTTCCTCGCCGCCCATTACTACCTGTTCTGTATTTTGAGATTCAACTGGAACGTACTCATAGCGGTGCTGCCGAGTAATTTCTTCACCAGTTTCTTCAATAACAAAAGAGTAAGGCTCACACGCTACCTTTGAAATGCTGCCTGGCATTGATTTTCCAATCATCATTTTGCAAATTGATTCGCTGAATGTTGATGACATGAAGCACTTCCTAACAGTGGCGTAGTGCCTACCTGTATTTTTTGAGATTACAAATTCTAAATCGTCAGGTTGTAATTCCAACGAATAATAAGAACCTCCATCGTTTGCTTTCCGAAGCTGAAAACTTGTTACTGTTACCATTGTGTAATTATTAAAATGTAAAAAAATAGTTGAGTGCAGTGCAGCATAAGTAATTGCAATACTTATTATTACGGGCGTGTAATCAATTATTAGTTCATGTCCCGAAACGAAGTATTCCGGTTGCTCCCATAAACCTATTGATTTGATTTACGGGTGGGGGCTTACTGCACAGTTAAAGCTTAGGGAGCATAAACTATAACTACACCTGCACTATTGAATATATAGAAGAAATATTCAATCTAATCTGCGATGAGAAACAGACCATTGGTAAATGATTCGTAATATGATGTTGTATTTGTATATAAATATTTTATTGACGTGCGGAGCGATAGAATGCCTGCCTACTCGCAGTATTTTCTAAACACCAATTAAGAGAAATAATAATTCTCGAGGAAAGTGCAAAATCAAGTACTTAATAGAACAGGGTTAAGAATACGAAGACCAAAACTACTGTAACCTGCATGGGGCTGTAGGCTACCCTTTATTAGTACGTTTCAGAGTTAGACAAAATACATTAGTTTAAGTTTATAGCCACTTGCCATACGACATAAATGCGAACGCCTTTCTTGTCGAGTTTCAATTTATCTTGAACTACACGCGTTACCGAGCGGTGGTATTTTAGAATTGTGGGGGAAAAGTTTATTGAGCGAGTGGGTTAGGATCATTTCTATCTATACTCTTTGATAGTTTTACAATCGAAGCATGGTAACGCAAGTTTTTTACTCGCCCGAAGTATTATTTTTATATCAGAGGAAGTAAAACCAGTGATGCGGCCTTTTGAACCAGATCGTCAGAGCGAAAATAACTTACGGTCAGCAGATAAAAGTTCAGATTGTTAATCCGTCGTCATTTTTTAAACATTTTGGGCAAAACTCAAAGCCGTCCTTTTGTTCATAGTCGCAATGTATGCAATAGTATATACTTTCGTCGATTTTCTTCGTTGGTTTAACCTTTTTTAATTCAGGTAAGCTTGTAAGTCCCCTAAAAAATTGTATTGCTCCAAATACTATCGCACCCCAAAAGATATATCCTAAGTCAGAAACTGTGGCGATAATTCCACCAATACACCAAAGAGCATATCCTTATTAGCACGATCTTTTTTCGAGTTCCTAAGCTGTTCGGATAGTTTTGTTACTACAATCTTGACTACATTAACATCTAACCCCTTGCCAATTAGTGCTTGCTCTACTTCAATTTCACTCTTTTTTTCATTTACAAGAAGGTTAGCAGCATATTCGTAAATCGCATTTACATCAGCTATATCGTCATTTGAAAATGGTTCTACTTCACTTTGTACATCTTCTATGAAATTTGCAGATAAAAATTCTTCGGCTTTATCAATATCTTTTTTTTAATCTTTATAATATAATTAGCCATCGTACTTTTTGACATCGTAATGTCAAAGGATGGTTCGGTTTCTTCATAAATATATTTGATGTCGTTTGCTTCAAATATTTCTGCAACGTGTATTATATACTCCCTAATTGGGGAACTACGTAGTTCAATAAGGTTATCTGCGGTCATTATGTTCTATGTTGTGTAAGTTAAAGATTTAATTTACAATCTGTTTTTTGCTTGTCACGTGACTGATGGCATACAACGTGCGTATTGATGATGCCATAATCAACTTTCTTTTTGAAAAAGGAACGGATATTCCCTAATAATAATAATTAACCTGGTTGAGGTTGTTACAACCTGAACGGAATGCATAACGTAGCACCGTATAAATTTCCTAAATTTATACACTTTTCGTTTCGTTGAGTTTCCTATTTCTATGCTGGTCAGTTGTAATAACCGACACTACTTTAAAGCCCTATTTTAGAGACGACCATCACGTTTGAAAAGTTGAGGTTAAGAAAGTATGCTGGATTATAATGACCGCTTACCCGCAGGATCTTCAGGACAACCGGAGGTTTAGTGCACCGACGTTTACGAGACCTGTAGGGTGATGTGACCGGGTGGCGTACCAGAGGCGTACTCCATCAGTTAAAACTGGTGAAGCCGCCTATTCGATTAGCAACTATTTATTTTCTTAGATATTTATTCCATTCTTCTCTTGTTCCGTTAAAAGTATTAATATCAATCCAGCCGTCTGCTCCATCTAATTTCCCCTTGTGTGAATGTTGCCAGAAAGTCCATTTTTTTTCGATATTCGGTTTTTGCTAAATGAACAAATCCAAATTTCGTTCTTGTCAAAAATCCCTTTTATATATTTATTATAGCTGCTTTCATTCGAATAGAACATTAATTTACTTTCTGTTTTATTTTCGACAATTTTAATAAACGTTGAAATTTCGGATACTATTTCTTCTGTGGATTTTGATGACACATTTCCCCATTCTTCAACGTCAATTACCAATGGGAGACTCGTTTTTTTATCTTTTATATTTTTTAAAAAATTATTGGCTTGGATTTCGCCCTCTTTATCGAACCTAAAAAAATGGTAAAAGCCAACTGGAATTTTTTTGGTGCTCACATCAGAATAATTCTCATTAAATTTTGGGTCGATGAAATTTCCCCCTTCAGTCGCCTTTAAATAGATGAAATCAACTTTTTGAGTTAGGATTTTATCAAAATCAACTTTGCCCGTATGTGCCGAAATGTCAATACCAGTAATAGGATACTTGTTCTTGTCAATGCTGATTCCATTTGGGATAAAGAAATTGCGATAAGTAATAATTATTCCAAGAATAAGTATCACGGTAATTGAGACACCAAATATCAAACTCTTCTTCTTTTTCATAATATTTGCTAACATCTGTAATTGTGTAGGCTTCCCGTTTTTCTTGTTATATAATCGGCTTTAACTTTGTTGGTAATTACATTCATAGCCTCTGTGATATACTCATGAAAGGCTTCACCGCATGAATCTATCATTCCCGTACTTTGGCAAGAAGTTCAACGCGTACTTGAAATGCCACAATATACATAGGGCGTGCTATTATAAACGATGACAAACCCTTGCCCGTCATAGGTATATCTTACGGCTTTAGAAATAGCAGAAGAGCCAACAGTATTAACAGACTCACCATATCCCGCGTCATTTTCAAGGGCTTTGATTAGGTCTGAACATGAAGTTGTTTGTCATGTGCAGTGTTAAAAATTAAAATTAGCACTGAGAGTCCTAATATTACGTGTAGTAAACTGTTTTCATTGTGGTTGATTTTGGTTAAATATATATGAAAGACCAAATGTGTTTTTACTGACGACTAATTAATTACTTCCCCACACAAAAAAAGGGTCTCCATCGTCATCAGGGAATATTAATGTGATTTTTGCCACCCCATTTTTGGAGTACATTTTCCATTCTGTGTCTGAAACTATAACATATTGATTATTGTAGGATTCTACTATGGAGTTCAGTTGACCCTGACTATTTGGTAGTATTACAGTTATTACACAGATTTTCTCTGAATTAAAATAAAATATAATATTAGCTTCATCGGTTGTAATGCTCATAACATTGTCGCCATCTTTATCAATATCAATTTCCTGCTCATATTTTAGTTCTTTAAACTCCAATTTTAACTCGGTTAAGGTTGAGCCGAGTCGAGCCTGTCCAAAAGCGATTGAATTAATTAAGAGCAGTATAAATAGTATTTTCTTCATTTTCGCAATTTTTTTTTGGTTAAAACTGACAATTCGTGCCTTGGAAATAGGGCAACAGTGAACAAAAAAAGTTTAGGTTTCTACTGAATGTAAATGTGGTATTTTGGTTAAAATTCACTCATTCTTAAAAGCCAAATCAACTATATAGCGGTACAAGTAAAAAGAGGCAGAACTGACCGGAAGGTACTCAGCCACTTTTTCGTAAAAAAATAATTGTTAGATAGACTAACTGGTTATTCCAGCTATCAACAGTGTTGCCCAGGCGACAACAACAATCCGCCCCAAAAAGCCACCTTTACCACTTAATAACTCAAGAGGCCATAAAGGTCCCGTAATAAAAGACATTATGGCGTAAATTATCATTGCTGTAATAAACATGATTTGTAAGTTTGATAGTTTTGGATAAGTAACGACGAAGTATTCCTAAGGTCAAAAAATTATTTGTTTAACAGTAACCCCACCCAAACAAGCTTCATTCCTTAATGAATTGCTTTGGTTTGGTTGGCTCACAATCTACGTACGATAATTATTTACAGGCGTTTTTCCTGAAAATGAAATTTCAGTTTGTACCTTCTAACGTTCGCCGATTGATTTGCTATAATCGTATATTATTTCTTCTTCGTTTCAAGAATTAAGATAAGCTATCGCGTACTCTTTTTTAGCGGTTATCTCTTCAACTATTGCTTCTTCACCATAAATCATTTCATTTCTCTCAGTGAAGTCATTAGTTACATCTTCATTTAAGCTCCAACTGAATCGGAATTTACCACTCTCTAATTCTTGTTTACTCATACCCCTATATATTGTAAAGGTTTCGGGTAAATCTACAAAATACTGTCGTTCTTCGTCATTCATCAACTGTTCTCTCTGAATTTTGGAGGAATTAAAAAGAGCCCAAACAACTTTGGTATCTACCACCGAATACTCCTGCGATGTGTACGCCTCGGCAAGCAATTTCCAATAATCACTATCATTCTTTAGGTACTGCATAATCTTAGTGAAAGTTCTAATTTTATCACCAGCCTTAGCGTAGGTAAGTAAAAATCCGGGTGTTAAAGCATTTTCAACCAAATGAACGTTCGCCAAATACATATAAATTTCTTTGAGTACTATTTCGTCAGATTGATCGTAATTTAATTGACATCTCCTCAAAATTGCGTTCCCATCCTGTATTACGCTGTCTGTAAGTTCTCTGTAGGGATATTTCTCAGTATTTTTATGGACTCCCAGTGCTTTACAAGAGAGTTGAATTCATTCTGAAATTCTTCCATCGAAAGATTGTAAAGCCATGTCCTCTTCTTATTACTTAATTTCATTTTTATAAATTTTGTTTAGTAAACATACTATCTGCTACGCAATTGATTTTCTACCAGCAAGTTAACCTAACCGAACCAAGTTGACTTTATATATAATTCCTTGTTCTGGTTGGCTACAAATCTACTCCTATTAACTTCCCATTTTTCTTTAACCAAGTTTTTGCTTTTGCGAAATAGGGTACAGTGATAGTGCTAAACTCTTTGCATATTTCGTTGCTAAAGGCTCTATTTTCTTTTGTGCCTGATCTAAATACCATTTCCCACACAACTCATTTGCCATTGGTATTGAAAATATGAAATGCTTCAAAACGCAAATTAGAACCGATCTGATGAATTTAGACAATTTATTTATTTAACGGTAAAACTAACCCGCCCAAACAACCGCAATTTCTATTAAACCACGTTGTTTTGGTTGGCTGAAATTCCCACTACTATTGTCTTCTATTGATGAGAAACAAAGTCCAAGTAGGTAAGCTCATTTTTCAGCTACCGAATAATCAATAAAGTTGGTGGTTATTGTATTCAACCGTACCTTAGATTCCGATGTGCATGTAATTAGGAATTGCATATTTTTGAAACCACTTCTACAACTCAATCTATGAACCAAGAACTTGAAAAAACCCTCTGGGCAACTGCTGATAAACTCCGCAGTAATATGGATGCCGCCGAATACAAACACGTAGTATTAGGCTTGATTTTTCTGAAATACATATCAGATAGCTTTGAAGACTTACACAGCAAGCTCATCGAGGATAAATACTCAGATCCCGAAGATAAAGACGAGTATTTGGCAGAAAATGTCTTTTACGTTCCTCCTTCTGCTCGCTGGAGTTACATTCAACATCAACGAGCAAAACTCCCTACTATTGGTAAGGACATTGACGATGCGATGGATGCCATCGAAAAGGACAACCCAAGTCTTAAAGGTGTACTTCCAAAAGATTACGCACGACCAGCATTAGACAAATCAAAGCTCGGTGAGTTGGTTGATTTAATAGGAAACATCGGTTTTAAAGAAGCCGGACACAGCAGCAAAGATTTGCTTGGTAGAGTGTATGAGTATTTCTTGGGAATGTTTGCCGATGCCGAAGGAAAACGGGGTGGTCAGTTTTATACGCCTGAAAGTATTGTGAAGTTACTAGTAGAGATGCTCGAACCTTTCAACGGTAGAATCTATGACGGCTGCTGTGGTAGCGGTGGTATGTTTGTACAGAGCGAAAAGTTTTTAGATGCCCACGGCGGCAAAATTGGAGATATAGCCGTTTACGGTCAAGAGAGCAACCCTACTACCTACAAATTGGCTAAAATGAACTTAGCCATTAGAGGTATTGATGCTAAAATTGAATTGGGCGATACCTTTCATAACGACAGACATAAAGACCTAAAAGCAGATTATATCATTGCAAATCCACCTTTTAATATTTCAGATTGGGGTGGTGAGCAATTACAAGACAGCCATATGTGGAAGTATGGTGTGCCACCTGTAGGTAATGCCAATTACGGTTGGTTACAGCTTTTCATTAACAAACTAAGTACCACGGGTACAGCAGGTATTGTCTTAGCCAATGGCTCTATGACTACCAATGCAGGTACAGAGAATGAAATAAGAAAACAACTCATTACAGAAGGCGTGGTAGATTGTATGGTTGCCTTACCAACACAATTGTTCTATAACACACAAATTCCTGCTTGTTTGTGGTTTTTGGCTCGTAACCGCAGCAATCACAAGTTCCGCAATCGTACTGGTGAAATACTCTTTATAGATGCCCGAAAATTAGGCACAATGACCAGCCGTAAAAACAAGGCTTTTGAAGATACAGATATAGCTCAAATAGCAGAAGCCTACCACAATTGGAGAAACATTGACGGTACGTACGAAGATGTACAAGGCTTTTGCAAATCTGCCAACCTTGCCGAGGTAGAAGCAAATAATTTTGTTCTCACACCGGGCAGATATGTAGGTACAGAAGAAGTGGAAGATGATGGCATACCCTTTGAAGAAAAAGTAGCCACTATTTCAGAAAACCTCAAAGGCTATTTTGAAAAATCTATTGAGTTGCAGCAGCGGATTAAAACGAATTTAGTAAAAGTAGGCATTGAGATTTAATATCCAAATGGTTTACAATTCATATTTTATGTGTATATTTGTAAACTAAAACTAAAATAATGAAAGCACAAGTAGGCCATAGAATAAAATCAGCAAGAATGTTAGCAGGCTTATCACTTCGTGAGCTTTCTAATGGGCTTAATGGCATTGTTAGCCATAATGCTATAAGTAAGTACGAGAAAGGTGAAATGATGCCAGATAGTAAAGTATTGATAGCATTATCCAAAGCATTAGATGTAAAAACTGACTATTTTCTTCGTCCTCAAACTGTTGAAATTAGCAATATTGAGTTCAGAAAAAGAAGAAGCCTTACCGTTAAAAAAACTAATTCTATTAAAGAAAACATCAAGGATAATATAGAAAGATACATTGAGCTGGAAACTTTCCTGAACTTTGAAAATTCATTTGTCAATCCGATTAAGGATATAATTATAAAAAATACCGAAGACCTTGAAAAGGCAGTTGAAACCTTGCTACATTATTGGGATTTGGGCATTAATGCTTTGCCTAATGTTATCGAAATTTTAGAAGACAACGATATTAAAGTAGTAGAAATTAATGCAGACGAAAAATTTGATGGCTTATCTGGTTGGGCAAACAAAGAAATTCCAATTATTGTAATCAATAAAAATTTTTCTGTAGAACGCAAGCGTTTTACTGCTTTGCACGAATTAGGACATTTACTCCTAAATATAGATAGTGAAGCATTTACTCATAAAGAAATAGAAAAATTCTGCAATATTTTTGCAGGTGCAATGCTATTACCTAAAGAAACTGTTTTTAAAGAATTAGGCGAAAGGAGAAGTTCTGTTTCTTTAAATGAACTCATTTACATCAAAGAATCTTACGGTATTTCTATTCAAGCGATTATGGCTCGTGCTAAAGGTTTGGGTATTATTTCTAATGACCAATATATAAGGTTTCGTATATGGATAAACAGTAACGAAAATCATAAAAAAGAAATTGGGTATGGAGAATATAAAGGGGTGGAACATTCGTCACGGTTTAAACAATTATTGTATAGAGCTACTGCAGAAGAAATTATTTCTATGAGCAAAGCAGCAAGTTTATCTAATATTAAACTGGCACAGTTTCGTGACGAATTTATGGCGATATGATTGTAGTTGTAAATGATGCCAATATTTTAATAGACTTAATAAAGCTTCAATTAGTAGAAGCTTTTTTCAATATAGATTGGGAATTTCACTCTACTAATCTCATTATTGAAAATGAATTATATGATGAACAAAAAGAACAATTGCAACCCTATATTGAAAACGGTAAACTCATTATTCAAGAATTAGATGTAGAAGATATGCTAAACATTATGACTATTCAAGCACAAAAACCGCAACTCTCAGACAAAGATTGTTCCGCCCTGCATTGTGCTCAAAAACTGGATGGATTATTAATTACTTCGGACAACACACTAAGAAACTTTGCCAAAGTTAAAAAAGTGGAGGTGCACGGGCATTTATGGGTGTTTGATGCTTTACTGCAACACAACTGTATCAACGCAGAAATAGCTATAAGTAAACTAAACGAACCCAACACCATAAATTCAAAACTAAACTTGCCAAGAAAAGAATGTGAGCTTAGAATAAAAAATTGGAGTGAATCTTCAAATCCTAATAATTTTGGAAAATAATAAAATTTCAAGAATATGGCAAAAGAAATCATAAAACAAGGCAATTCACTGTTTGAACAAATCAAGCAAATAGACGAAAACGGAAATGAGTTTTGGTATGCACGTCAATTAGCGAAAGTATTGGAATACACAGACTTCAGAAACTTTACTGGCGTAATAAAAAAAGCTAAAGAAGCTTGTGTCAATAGTGGTCAAGAGGTATCAAACCATAGCGTTGAAGCCAACGAGATGGTTTCTATTGGTAGCGGTGCAGAACGAGAAATGCCAAGTTTCAAGTTTTCAAGATACTTCTGTTACCTCATTGTCCAAAATGCCGACCCAAGCAAAGAGGTAGTAGCACTTGGACAAACCTATTTTGCAGTACAAACTCGTATTCAAGAAATTCAAGGTTTAGAAGCCTACCAACAACTAAGCACCGAAGATGAAAAACGATTGTTTTTGCGTAATGAAATGGCAAAGCACAATACGCAACTTGCCGCAGCAGCCAGAGATGCAGGCGTTATTGCTCCTTTGGATTATGCCATATTTCAAAACCACGGATACAAAGGTTTGTATGGTGGTTTAGACGCTAAGGGCATTAAACAAAAAAAAGGCTTAAAGAAAAGCCAACAGATACTCGACCATATGGGCAGTACCGAATTAGCAGCCAACCTATTTCGTGCTACGCAAACCGAAGAAAATTAATACGAGAACAAATAAAAGGCAAACAGAAAGCGAACCAAACCCACTTTGAAGTAGGTAAAAAGGTACGTAAAACGATAGAAGAGCTAGGTGGTACAATGCCAGAAAATCTTCATACAACTGAGAACATTAAAAAATTGGAAAAGAAAAGTCAGAACCTTGATTTACAAGATAAAAAGGATTTTAAAAATCAAGGCAATCAGCCTAATCCTCAAAATCACAGTTCAGACAACCTAAATACCATCTAAATGACCAACTGGAAAGAATATAAATTAGGAGAGATTGGAACGATAGCAAGGGGTAAATCAAAACACCGACCTCGTGATGCTTCGTTTTTATATGGTGGCAAATATCCTTTTATTCAAACGGGAGATGTAAAGTCTGCAAATCATAAGTTATTCAATTATTCTCAAACATATAGTGAAGATGGATTGAAGCAAAGTAAACTTTGGCCCAAAGGCACTATTTGTATCACTATTGCGGCAAATATTGCTGATACGGCTATATTAACATTTCCAGCTTGTTTTCCTGATAGTGTTATAGGTTTTATAGCAGATGATGAAATGTGCAATATTGATTTTGTCGAATACTTACTTCAGTTTTATAGAATGCAAATAAAAACACATTCCATTGGCTCTGTACAGGATAATATAAATTTGGGGACATTTGAAAAAATAAAATTCCGAATCCCAGACCTCCCAACCCAAACCGCCATTGCAGAAATCTTATCATCCTTAGACGATAAAATAGAACTCAACAACAAAATAAACCAAGAGTTAGAAAACCTTGCCCAAACCCTCTTTAAGCAGTGGTTTATAGATTTTGAGTTTCCCAACCAAAACGGAGAACCTTACAAATCATCAGGTGGTGAAATGATAGATAGTGAGTTAGGAGAAATTCCAAAGGGATGGGAAGTTGGGAGTATTTATGATATTTCGGATGTAATATATGGTGCTCCATTTAAATCGAAACTTTTTAACCAAGAAAATAAAGGTTTACCATTAATTAGAATTAGAGATTTAAAAACATTTCAACCTCAAAACTGGACAGAAGAAATCCACCCGAAAGGCACTAAAATATATGCAGGAGATTTAGTTGTTGGTATGGATGCAGAGTTTAGAGCACATTTTTGGTTAGGGCAACCAGCTTGGTTAAATCAGCGACTTTGTCATTTTAGACCAAAAACAACCTTTTCAAAATTGTTTGTAAGAGAAATAATAAAACCTCAATTGGCTTTTCACGAAAATTCATCTGTTGGTACTACTGTAATTCATCTTGGTAAAGGCGATATTGACACTTTCAAATCGTTAATTCCTGTAAACAATATTCTACTTCAATTTGAAGAATTATCAAACTCTATTTTTGATACAATCATAAATAATAGTAAGGAGTCCCAAGAACTAACCAAACTTCGAAATACCCTATTACCCAAGCTTATTTCGGGTGAGTTAGAATTAAATAATCATAATTTTTAAAAATCATTAACCTTTTAGGTAAATAAATTTGTATCTTTGCAGTGGAAATAACGTTTAAGAATAATAAGTTAGAAAAGTCTTTTACTGATGTTAAGGTTTTATCAAAGACTTACGGCACTATGGCTAAAAAGGTAAAACAAAGGTATGAAGACCTAAAATTGGCTGATAATCTTTTTGTTATTTCACAATTCCCAGCTATGCGGTTGCATCCATATCAAGGCAATAGTGGCATTTGGTCGGTTGATATTTTTAAAAATTGGAGAATATTATTCACCATCAATCAAGACCCTATTCCAACTCTTGAAGACGGTGGCGTAAACCTCAAAGCCATTGAAATAATAAAAATAGAATCAGTAGAAGACCCGCATTAAAAACAAAAAGGATGAACACTTTAGAATTAAAAAAATCTTTACTAAGCACTCCAGGTGATTCCATACAGGAGCATATAGATTTTATTAGTATGTCTCAGGCAGAATTGGCTGAGAGGTTAGGGAGATCTATTCCTAAACTTAACGAATTAATTAAAGGTAAAGCACCTATAACCAAAGAAACAGCGGCTAAATTAGAATATGTATTGGGTATAGATGCCAGTTTTTGGATTAATAAAGAAAAATACTACCAAGAAGAGTTATTAGCCATAGAGCAACTGGAATTTTTAGAGACTTGTAAATCTTGGTTGAAGGGCTTTCCAGTTGCTGCACTCAAAAAAATGAATTTACTGCCTGATACCAATGTCAAATCAGAAATTGCAAGAGCACTACTAAAGTTTTTTAGAGTGGCATCTCCTAATGAGTGGTCAACGATATATGAAGGAGAATCTTTAGCCTTTAAAATCGAATTAAAACATACAACAGACCCAAAAGCCATTTCGGCTTGGTTACGTATTGGGGAGTTACAAGCAAATCAAATCGAGTTAAAAAAATTTGATAAAAAGAAATTGACAGACGCATTATCTACCATTCAAGAAATAGCTTTTAATGAATCATCCTCTTGGAAAGAAGATTTACAAAAAGTTTGTGCAACTTTTGGTGTAGCATTGGTTTATTCTCCTTGCTTATCTAAAGCTCCTATTTATGGTGCAGCACGTTGGATAAAAAACAAATCTGTTCCTCTTATTCAACTTACCGATAGAAAAAAAGATTATAACGCTTTTTGGTTTAGTTTTTACCACGAATTAGCACATATCCGCTATCATAACAAGTCTGATATTTTTATTGATGGTATAGACAATATACAACCAGACAATACTAAAGAAAAAGAAGCAGATGATTTTGCTGCTAAAATGGTTTTCAGCGAATCTTTAAAACAAAAAGCACTTGACCGTAATCTCAATACCGTAGAAAATCTAAAATCATTTTCAATAGAGAATAAGGTTCATTTAAGTATTTTGATATCTCAGCTGCAACGCTTAAAGAAAATTACTTATAATGATTCGGCTGCTATTAGTCTAAAATCGAAGGTTGAATTTGACGAACTTGTTTTTCAGTAATTAAGCATAACACTATGGCGGTAATATCAGAAGATCACATAGAACAAGTAATTATACAGGAGTTTATAGAGTTAGGCTATACCTATATTAACGGTAAAGACATTTCGCCTGACGGCTCTATGCCCGAACGTGAATACAACGAAGTAGTACTCAAAAGCCGCTTACAACAAGCTATTGCCAAGTTAAATCCAACTATTCCATACGAAGCACAAGAGGAAGCCTTGCGTAAAGTTTTACGGTCAGATAGCCCAGAGTTATTTCAAAACAACTACCAATTCCATAAATACCTCACCGAAGGTATAGATGTAGAATACCGCAAAAAAGATAGAATAGCAGGTGATAAAGTATGGATTTTAGATTATGAAAACCCGAGCAACAACGAGTTTTTAGTTGTCAATCAATTCACAGTAATAGAAGGTAATACCAATAAAAGACCAGATGTTATTCTGTTTGTAAATGGTTTACCATTAGTAGTCATAGAGCTTAAAAACGCAGCAGACGAAAACGCAGACGTAAATGCAGCGTTTAACCAACTACAAACCTACAAACAAGCCATACCAAGTCTGTTTCAATACAATGCCTTACTTATTGCTTCTGATGGTTGGGATGCTCTCTATGGTTCGCTTACCTCACCCAAGCAGTTTTTTGTACCTTGGAAATCCATTGACGGCACATTAGTAGCAGACGAGAATATCCCTCAAATGGAAGTAATGGCAAAAGGAATGCTGAATAAAAAAGTATTACCAGACCTGATTCGTCATTTTACCATCTTCCACCAAAACAAAGAAAAGATAACTAAAATAGTACCTCGCTATCACCAATACTTTGCAGTAAATAAAGCGGTAGAAGCCACCAAAATAGCAACTGCAAATAACGGAGACCAACGAGCAGGGGTTATTTGGCATACACAAGGCAGTGGCAAGAGTTTTACAATGGCATTTTATGCAGGTAAATTAGTGTTGGCACTCAACAACCCAACCTTAGTTATATTAACCGATAGAAACGACCTTGACGACCAATTATTCGATACCTTTTCACTCAGTCAAGACATACTCAGACAAACACCAGTACAAGCAGAAAACAGAGACGATTTAAAGAAGAAATTATCCGTTACATCAGGCGGTATTGTCTTTACCACCATTCAAAAGTTTCTACCCGAAATAGAGGAACGAATTGATTTAGGAGATGGTAAGTTTAAAAACATAAAAGGTCAGTTTGAAGAACTCTCAGACCGTAGAAATATTGTAGTCATCGCCGACGAAGCCCACAGAAGTCAATACGATTTTATGGATGGCTTTGCCAAACATATGCGAGATGCTTTGCCCAATGCTTCTTTTATTGGCTTTACAGGCACACCCATAGAAAATACAGACAAGAATACCCAAGCTGTTTTTGGCGACTATATAGATGTGTACGATATTCAGCAAGCGGTAGAAGATGGAGCAACTGTTCGTATTTTCTACGAAAACCGTTTGGCTAAAATCACTTTAAAAGAAGAAGAAATACCAAGAGTAGATGCAGAGTTTGAAGAGTTAACAGAAAGCGAAGAAATCACCGATCAACAAAAGCTAAAAGCCAAATGGGCAAGACTAGAAGCCATCGTAGGCAACCCACATCGTTTAGGGCTTATAGCTGCTGACATAGTAAAGCACTTTGAGGCCCGTAATGGCACTTTAGATGGTAAAGCCATGGTAGTGTGTATGAGCCGTAGAATCTGTGTGGATTTATACGCAGAAATAGTGAAGATAAGACCAGGTTGGCACAACGATGATGATGCAGAAGGTACCATTAAAGTCGTAATGACAGGTTCATCATCAGACCCTTTAAACTATCAACCTCACGTAAGAAACAAGTCAAAACGCAAAGCATTAGGCGATAGATTAAAAGACCCAAAAGACAACTTAAAATTAGCGATTGTAAGAGATATGTGGCTCACAGGTTTTGATGCTCCGAGTATGCACACGCTTTACGTTGACAAGCCAATGAAAGGCCACAACCTAATGCAAGCCATAGCCAGAGTAAACAGAGTTTACAAAGATAAAGCAGGCGGTTTGGTGGTAGATTATATCGGTATCGCAACTGAATTGAAAAAAGCACTTTCGGTATATACAGAAAGTGGGGGAAAGGGTAAGCCCGCTTTTGATCAAGAAGAAGCTGCATCAGTAATGATGGATAAGTACGAAATAGTGGCTCAACTATTTAAGGAACAGCCAACGGATAAGACGCAACCCAAAGGGTTTAATTATCAAAGTTTCTTTGGACTTACACCCAAAGAAAAACTGTATTTCCCTATCCAAGCTGCCAACTATATTTTGGGTTTAGAAGATGGTAAAATACGATATACTAACGCTGTAACGGCGTTAAGTAAATCCTTTGCTATATCGGTTCCGCACCCCTACACTACCGATATTAGGGATGAGTTAGGGCTATTTCAGGCTATAAAAGCAAGAATTGTTAAGGTAACTCAAAGTGGTAAAACGAAGAGTGATGAAGAAATAGAAACAGCTATCAAGCAAATATTATCAGATGCCGTAGTAGCTGATGAAATGATAGATATTTTTGACGCAGCAGGCATCAAGAAACCCGATATTTCTATTTTATCCGATGAGTTTTTAGCAGAAGTGAAGGGAATGCAACATAAAAACTTAGCATTAGAGTTACTTAAAAAGCTACTAAATGATGAAATCAAAACAAGGCAGAAAACGAACATAGTACAATCTAAGAAGTTTTCTGAAATGATAGAAAATGCAGTTCGTAACTATCAAAATAACCTGATAACATCAGCACAGGTAATAGAAGAACTCATAAAACTTGCCAAAGAAATAAAAGAATCTGATCGCAAAGGAGAAGAACTGGGACTTGACTTTAGAGAGTTTGCCTTTTATTCAGCATTAGAAGTTAGTGACAGTTCAGTTGCTATTTTAGGTGATGAAATACTCCGACATATTGCCAGAGAATTAGTTGATACTATCCAAAAGAATACCAGTGTTGATTGGGCAGTTAGGGAGAATGTACAAGCCAAAATGCGGATAGCAGTTAAAAAAATACTGCGTAAACACGGCTACCCACCTGATATGGAAAAAACAGCTACGGAGACAGTATTACAGCAAGCCAAATTGTTGGCAGGAGAGTTTTCAAAAACCAAAGAATATAAACTTGGCTCAGGTGAAAATTATTTACTTGCCGCTGAGCCTGATCTATGAGTTTGTAATTGTTAGAAGTAGCGGGTAGTAGTAGTTGAAATGGATAAATAAGAGTTTCAGTTCGTTGTAAAGAATAGGATAAGTCACCATATAATACGGGAAGTCAAATTCAATTCCCCCAAATACCTCTCCGCTCTTTTTGTGCTATTATTTCTAACTGAGCATACTCTTCTGAGTCAGAGTATTTCTTAAAATGCACAGCTAAACCAGCCTGCACGAGCATTTTGTTTAGGTTTTTGCCATCAGGTAAAAATACCTCTCCTATTAAACGACCGTATCTATCAAACTCATTATCGTGCACTATCGTAACGACCTCCCCAAAGCAATAGTCGGCTGTAAACTGGGTAGCTACTTTATAAAATGGTTTACCCCGTTCTGGAGTGTCAATGTGGGCAAATCTAATGCAAATATTTTTGTTTTGCCGTTGTCTCGCTTCTTTACCGGTATAGACCAAACGAAGTTCGACGGTATCACCGTCCTGAATCGCCACCACCTTTGATGAGAATTGGTTTCGAGCAAGCGTTTCTACTTCGTTTGGTAAATGTTGCTCACTTTCAAAAGGTTCAATCTTCTTTTGCGTGACTTTGGGTGGAGACAACTTTTCCGTCGATGGGTCGTCAAAATCACTTTGGGTATAACACCCCAACTGACTCAAAATCAAGAAACATAAAAGAAACTGTTTCATTTTGTAATTGAGTAACCTATTTTTATTCCCAAATAACCAAGGTAAAAGGTACTTTTGAATGGATTTATTACATCAGGGGTTTCCTGTGTGCCGTTATATATCATTCCTTGACGTTTGTACTCTATTTCAAAGTTCAGCTTATTCTTGGGAAATTCGTATCCGAAACCCCCTTGAACACCTCCCATAAATACATTTTGGTAAGTAGTATTGATTATAGTAACGGTCTTTACATCTGCTATCACTGATTCTTTTAAATGCTTGTAGCCTGCATTTCCCCCCGCAAAAATGTAAGCTCTACCCTGATCGCGGCAATCGTTCAAGCGGTGAAGCTTCAGGTTAAAGTCAAAGTCAACATTATGAAATTTGAGCTGATTACTATTTGTGCCATTTGCGTTCAAAAATCTTAATTCGCCTGGAGGAGTATATTGAAAGCCCACGTTAAAGTCTAACGGCCTGACAAAACTTTGGTGGTTTACCCTCAACCCAATAAACGGTAATGGTTGATAATTTCCGGTTCTTATTTCATTCACAAACCTCATCGTTGGCTGAAGCCAAGATGCATTTAATGATGACATGTTGACGCCCACTATTACTTGAAGTGGGGTTTGTCTCTCTGAAGTTGAGTCTTGGCAAGTTGTTGTTTTGATAATGCCAACAATTGGCGATGGACATGGCTTACCTTGATACCTATCATAGCAGTCGTTTAGTTCTATTTTATTTTTAAGTCGGTTGATGTCAATCTCCAGCTCTGCAAACTCGAGGGCTTGTCTAAAAGAAACTCCAGCATCGCGATAGTAGCCCATAGAGGAGCTTCGGTCACCTTTGGCTTCATAAAAGAGCATTTGTTGTCTCCGGTAGAGTACCGAAATTCGCTTCTTTTCAAAAGTTAACTTCGTTTTAAATGCGTTGTCTATGCAATTAGTGTCAATTTTGTCAAATAGGTTCACTGCTTCCTCATAGTTTGCCTTCAGACTGTCTGCTTCATTTAATGCTAATTCAAATGTTTTCTGTTGCTTATCTCGACACGTTTTATCAAAAATATTTTTGTCATTTAACCCTCTACTTTCGGCAATAGTTTTTTCAAAATCGCTTGCATTAAAATCCTTGCACTCAGTTTTGAGTTTTTGAATTTCTGTAGTTATTGCATCAAAAGATGAGTTAGATGCTTCGTAATAGTTTTGGTTTTGTAAACGTTGAGCTTCTTTAACCTTCGTGTCAATGATACGATTTGCAAGTATACATTCATTGTTCAGATTTTCGCATTCGATACGTAGAGCGGTTAGCCGGTCTTGATTCTCTGGGGTTGAAGTACAATTTTTTAAACGCTCGGCAAATGATAGAATTTGAGGGCAATTAAACTTTGTTGCTTCACTTGGCAGTTCTTTCCAAATGTATGCACAAGCGTCTGGTTCGGTTTTCGTACAAGCACTTCCCGATTGTGTTAGTTCAAAACCTGCGTTGAGCTTTGCAATTCGCTCGTAGAGTGAAAGAATGTCTTCTGTGCTTGAATTTGTACTTCTTTTTAAGTCAGTAACTTGTTTTTCTAAATTAATGATCGCTTGCAGATTAAGAAAGTAGGTCTTCGTTTTCGCCGCACCAGGACGCATTTTGTGGGCTTTTTCAAAATGGTTTAGGGCCGCTTCGTAGTTGCAGCCCTGAAGTGCGTTGATGCCGAGTGTGTAGGTGGATTCGAAGAGTAACTGACTTTGAGACTTAGCCGCTATTTTTTTTCCTTCTTTAACTAAAGCTTGAGTGACTAAAATATCCTTAGTAGATTGCTCCGTCGGTTTTACAGGTGGAGTTATTTTCTTATTTGGTTCGGATGGCTTGAAAGCTACAGTACTATTTAATCTCCCGATAATGTTTCTAACTCCAATATCCTCAGGGTTAGTTTGTGCAATTAGGTTGTATGCTTTTTGTCCTTCAAAAGTATTGCCCTCTTTGACATACCGTTCAGCGGTGATTTTTTGAAGGGCTAAATTTAACGATATATCTTTCTTTTTAGAAGCTTCGGGTACTCGTGGATGAGCCATTTTTGAGCAATAGGCGTAGAGGTTTTTCGCCCTAAAATAGTCGCCGTTTTTGTACGCTGTTTCTGCTTTGTTGAAGAAGGTGTCAAATTCGCTTTGGGAGTTCGCAGCTTTACTACCCGTCCATTGTTTTTGAGCAGAAGAGTAATGACTTGTACTACACAGCAATAAAATAAGAGCAAAGAAAAGGAAATTTCTATTCATTGAGCAATTCAATCATCTGATTGTAAAATACTATCCTTTCTTTCGCATCTTCATCACCCGTAGATTTTGCTAACTGTTCACTTGATAGTTTCATTTCTTCGCATTTCTTCCGAACTGTTTCAAGTTTTCCATTTTGACTTATCAAGCAATTTGAGTCTTCTTGTAGCTTTTTAACCTCTTTAAGAAGACTAATGGCATTTTTCATTTCGTCAAAAGATTTTTGGAAGCTGAAACTGTTCTGTACACTATCTACCAATGCACTGTATTTGATATTTGTATCTTCGTTTTCCTCACAAGGCTTTTGAGCAAACGTTCCTTTATTTGTAGAGTATTTAGGGTCTTGTGTTGTCTTATCAAATCCCCAGTCACACGAATATAGAGAAAGGCTCATCAAAAATATGAAACAGTATTTCGCTTTTATCATTCAATATTTAGGTTTACATCGAAGTCAAATGACTTTGCATTCTTAGAGGCAAAGAAATTTTTCCACGCTTTCTCAGACTTCAATACCAAGTCCTTATTTTTTGGATTTAGAGGCGGCACTATATAGATGTTAATCTCTGATAAATCAGGGAATTTGCAATTACTTTCTGCCTTCTCAAACTCTTTGTTTGTTACTTCTTTACCGTAGAAAGAAAATAGTTTACTGTTTTCAAGCATGTCTGAGTATATGATAACATTTTTTTTGTCCGCAGGCTGATCTGACAAATTGCTTATTTGTTTGCATAAATTTGAGTAAACCTCAGATTCATCACGTCCTTTTTCAATTTTAGAAACAAAATCTGATACTCCTGGCTTCAATTTGTCATTTATGAACCTTTGCACATCTCGTTGTCTGGCTAAAGCGGGTTGCCCAGAAAGCCCCGTTTCTCCCATTTTCATCTCCAAATCCAAAGACTGTGTCATGTTCAAGTCACTTAGTGTGAAAAGCCTGAATGAAGCACCGTTATATACGTCTCCTCCTTTTCCCCAGCCAGAAGAATTGACAAGTTGTGTTATATGTTCACCATTCAAAATATTACTGCTTTCTTCTTCTCCTGTGATATCAACAAATACATAATTTATTGTTTTCCCTTTTCTGTCAGGAGGAGGGCATCCGAGTAGAAAGGGCATCATAATTGCGATACATGCAAGATTTCTTAATCTATTGCTCATTTTATCTCTGTTAAACTTTTAAACCTTCTGGTTCTTTTTCCCAACTCTTAGGAGTTTTCTGAGTACGATATATTGAATTTTCACTCCTGTATTCATTCGTAGTAAGAATGTACCATTGGTTAATTGTTTCTATAGTATGTTTCTGATAATCTTTAGTTTTGACCAAGTCCCTTTCTGCTTCTCTAAATTTATTACTTAGCTGCGAAATTCGTGAATTTTCATTATGAATAGCTTCGTGTAACTCTTTCTCAATAGTCGCAAAATTATCTCCATATTTTTGCTTCTCTGCATTGTTATCATTGGTAACGCTTTTTTCAATTTTTTCAAATTCTTTTTTCGCTTTCAGCCGAAGGCTATAAGTATCTAAGAAGTTTACACTTGGCTCATGATTGAAGAATGATATCAAACAGCCAATTGCAAATATTCCAAGAACAATGAGAATACGCATCGCAAAAGTAGTATTTGCTTCGCCGTCATTTGTAATGTTTTGAGTCTGAATACCAAAGTTTACTACTTGTTTAGCTAAAAAAATAGCCAAAGCGATAGCCATGGAAAACAGTACTATTAGCAACCCAATATTTGCTTTGTTCCTCTCTGCTTGCCTTAATATTTTACCAACGTAATGTGCCAAAACGGGAAAAACAATTCCAGCAGATAATGCCATTATCATAGTTTCAAGTACATTGCCACCCTGCGAAGAAAACGCTGTATAATTTAAATAAAATTCAGATATTCCAATAAGTATTAACAATGGATAATACCAAATTTGTGGCAATATGGGCAGAGTCCTTCCTAATTCTGTAGCTAAGTCTTTATAAGAGTTCTCTAATTTGTGATATTCCGCTTTCGCGTTTGTGTACTTAGGATCTTGAAAAATCTGTGTGATTTTAAGAGTGTGTTTTGGAATTTAAACATTTTGCATTAAAGTAAGAACCAGCTACCTTGTTATCGACTAAAACATAAGGTAATGAAAACAAATTTCTCTGAATTCTCTGATTCTCAGTGGGAAGGT
>Ga0222647_1000131_pt1 | contig 40424 bp, 17 predicted proteins | sample AntAcemetagen333_FD_179864 | JGI IMG/M metagenome (GOLD analysis project Ga0222647, IMG submission 179864) | Saline water microbial communities from Ace Lake, Antarctica - #333 | ecosystem: Environmental > Aquatic > Non-marine Saline and Alkaline > Saline | place: Antarctica: Ace Lake...
ACCAAACGTTGACGAATCAAGCTGGTTGTGATAGTTTAATTATTACCAACACAACATTTAATGGTGGGTCGGATACGACTACACTTAATTTGATAACCTGTGATGTGAATTTAGCAGGTACAACGACACGAACTTTGATGAATCAAGCTGGTTGTGATAGTTTGGTGATTACCAATATTATTTTGAATACGGTTCAAGCACAAGCACAATGCCCAGGATTTAGAACGCAAACTCAAGGTGGTTGGGGAGCAGGTCCAAATGGGAATAATCCTGGTGTTTATTTACATGCTAATTTTGCGAATGCTTTTCCAAATGGATTAATCGTTGGTTGTAACAATACTTTGACCTTGACATCGGCACAAGCCGTGACAGATTTTCTACCGTCAGGTGGTGGCCCACAAGCACTTTCAGCAAACGTTGTGAATCCAACATCTAATAAAGGTACTTTTGCAGCACAAGTTGTTGCTTTAACTATTTCAGTGAATTTTGATAGTTATGATGTGAATTTTGGTTCTTCATCATATAATTTAAAAGATTTAATTATTCAAAGTGGACCATTCACAAGTTGGACTGTTCAGCAGTTATTGACAGAAGCTAATTTGGCTCTTGGCGGTTGTCCTTCTTCTTACAGTCGTTCAGATTTGAATAATGCTGTTGATAATGTAAATAATAGCTATGTTGACGGAAATGCTTCGGGAAGTTTCTTAGGCTGTCCGCCATGTATTAGTTTAACCCACACTTCAGTTAATCCTTCTTGTGCATTGGCTTTCGATGGTTCAATTGATTTAACTGTTTCAGGTGGTGTTTCTCCTTATAGCTTTAGTTGGTCAAACGGTACCACAACAGAAGATTTAACGAATGTAGCAACAGGTGTTTATTTAGTAACGGTAACTGACGATAACGGAATAACAGGAGTAGAAACGGTTACTTTAACGGCGCCGCTTTTCATTAATCCAACAATTACAAAGGTTGATAATATTGGATTAGATAATGACTTTCAAGATACCCGTTCGACTGCATTCGGTGATTATGATGGTGATGGGTATGTAGATATGTTCGTTCCAAATTATCGAATAGATAGTACCAGTTTCTTATACCATAATAATGGTGATGGAACATTTACGAAAGTAACAGATGCGAATAATCCAATTGTTACGGATTTAGCACCTTCTACATCAGGTGTTTGGGGAGATTATGACAATGATGGGGATATTGACTTATTCGTTACTAATAACATTGGTTACGGTAACTTCTTATACAGAAATGAAGGAAATGGCGTTTTTGTATCTATTTTAAGTGATCCTATTGTAAATTATATCGGTTACTCACATGGCGCGGCTTGGGCAGATTATGATAATGATGGTTACTTAGATATGTTTATTGCAGACTTTTTCTCTACGCGCTTCAACAAATTATACCATAATAATGGTGACGGAACGTTTAGGGAAGTACTAAGTTCCCCATTAGTAACAGACGCATCATTCTCCGTAAGTGCGGTTTGGGGCGATTATGATAATGATAGAGATCAGGATTTATTTGTAGCCAACACGAATGGTGAGAATAATTTCTTATATCGCAACGATGGTAACGGAAACTTTACAAAAATCACCTCAGGTGTGATTGTGAATGATGGTGGAAAATCAACGGGAGCTTCTTGGGGAGATTACGATAATGATTTAGATTTAGATTTATTTGTAGCAAATGCAGGTAATGAAAATAACTTCTTGTACCGAAATAATGGAGATGGAACATTCACAAAAATCACGAATAGTGTTATTTCTTCAAGTGGCGGACATTCTCACGGTTCGACTTGGGGCGATATGGATAATAATGGTTATATCGATTTAATCGTTGGCAACGACCAAGGAGGAAACAATAACATGTTTTTGAATAATGGTGATGGAACATTTACGGCTTTAAATAATGACGTAACACAAGATGGTGGAAAATCATTTGGTTTGGCATTAGCAGATATCGACAATGATTGTGATTTAGATTTACATGTTTCAAATATTATTGATGAAGCAAACGCCATGTACCTTAATGATTTGGCAGGTTGTAATAAAAAAGTTTGTTTCACATTAGTAGGAACATCTGCAAACGCATTAGCTTATGGTGCTAAAGTGAAAATCTTAGCAACTATCAATGGCGTTCCGACTTGGCAAATGCGTGAATTAGCTTCCCTTTCTGGTGGCGGATTTGGTGGACAAAACGATTCTCGTGTCATGTTCGGAGTTGGCGATGCAGCACAAGTTGATTCTGTTTATATAGAATGGGCTTCTGGTTTTGTTCAGAAATTAGGCCCAGTTGCAGTAAATACTTGCGTTTGTCAAACGATTACAGAGCAAAACGGATCGGTTGTTTCCGGAAGTATTTACTTCGATGGTAACATAGATTGTAGTTATAATGGTACCGATGAAGGACTTGAAGGAATTGAAATCGTCGCACAACCAGGAAATATCAAAACATACACTGATATCTATGGTGATTATGCGTTCAATTTAGCACCAGGAGTTTATACAATTACACAAACAAATACGAATATTTGGACGGCAAGTTGTTCAACTGATTATACGATTAATGTTGCAGCGATTGGTCAACAATATCCTGGAAACGATTTTGCAAATACAACGTCTTGCCCGAATCCTGATTTATATATTGATTTATCAACGACCGCTTTACGTGTTGGTTTTGAGAATCTTTATGCAATTACTTTTGGTAATAATGGAGCAGTTGCTGCTAATAATGCAACAGTTAAGGTTGACTTCGGTGTACATATTCTACCCCTTTCAGCCTCTCTACCTTGGGATTCAAAATCAGGAACAGAATATACTTGGAATATTGGAATGATTCAATTAGGTCAAGAATTTACAATTTATATTGAAGATTCCGTTTTAACGACTGCAACAATTGGTGACAACTTAGTTGTTTTAGGAACGATTAATGAAAACGGAAGTACGGCAAATGATTGTGACGCAACGAATAATATTGAGATAGATATTAATTTAGCCGTCGGGGCGATTGATCCGAATGATATTTTAGTATCTCCAGAAGGTTTTATTGCCAATGATCAAGAATTAACGTACAAAATTCGTTTCCAAAATATTGGTAATGATTTAGTAAATCGGGTCGTATTACGTGATGAATTACCGGAAGGTTTAGACATTTCAACTTTAGTAAGAGGCGTTGCGAGTCATGCCTATCAGTTCAGAATCGAAGGCGAACGTACTTTAGTTTGGGAATTTAGTAATATCAATTTATTGGATTCAACAACCAATGAACCAGAAAGTCATGGTTTTGCTACCTTTAGAATTACACCACAAATAGATTTACCTGATGGAACAGAATTACCGAACAAAGCAGCGATTTTCTTTGATAATTCAGATCCAATTATTACAAATACCGTAATTAATACCATTGGAGAACCGACAAACGTGAAACCAGGTGATGTAGCGATTTATCCAAATCCAATGACCAATTTTACAACGATTCGTATTTTACCTCGTCAATTAGATTCCAATGAAGAGGAAATTCAATCAATTGAAATCTACACAATGTTAGGACATCAAGTATTATCTATGAATGGCTTGACAGGAACAAGAGTGATGATTGAAAGAGGTGAATTACCTTCAGGTTACTACATTGTAAAAGTAAAATCTAACAAAGGCGTTTTCTATATAGGAAAGCTTTTGGTGCAGGAATAATAATGATGATTAATTGAGAAATGAAAGCGCCGACGACTTCGAAAGAAATCATCGGCGTTTTTCATAACCGTTCCCTTTAGCTACGGTAACGGGCTTTACTTTTTCGACAGTCTGCGAATATTCCAGACTGCTACATGCAGAAATTATCAAAAAGTCAAAAAAAAAGACTGCCCTTTTGAGGCAGTCTTTTTTTTATTAAATCTATTTTAAAATTTCCACTTTATAAACCAAATATTCAGTATCACCTCGCCATGGAAAAGTGATATATTTTTCTTTATAATATAGTTTTACTCGTTTATTATCTTCGTTGGCATTGTCAATACTTAGGCGAACCTGCTCCTGTGATTTTGGAATCGAGAAATCCCACATTTCCTTATTATCGCCATAATTTAACTGACCTTCCCAAGTTTTAAATAGCACCCCTTTTTCGCTTATTTTCACCACACTTCCGACTCTATTGCCTTCGCTGAAATTTATATTAGCGTAAATCAAAAAACCCGAAATCGCTAAAATAACTGCTGCTAAAATAATTCGTAAAGTCACTTTTTTAGCCGTTTTTACACCTGATGAAACTTTTTCTTTAAGCGTTACGTCTTTCTTTTCCGTATCGTCACCGAAATTTTCATTTTTTAATTTCTCTTCTGATGATTTATTTTTGTCTGTTGCCATTTTTTATTTTTTATTTGACAAACCTATGAGGTTTTGAGAACCTCATAGGTTTTCCGTTACTAAAAGATTACTCGAAAGGTAAGACAATTTAAACGGTAAGTCGTCACAAATTTTAAAATTCTTTCAGTTGCGGGTTGCGAGTTTTACACAAAAACCGTTAAACTCGCTTAAAACATTTCTATCTCCACCAATTCACAAATAATATGACCGACCATAATATGTGCTTCTTGAATTCGAGGGGTATCGGCTGAAGGCATATTCAATAAATAATCGCTCAAATCCTTCATTTTTCCACCTGTTTCGCCCGTCATTCCGACCGTTATCATACCTTGAATTTTAGCTTGCTCAAATGCTTTTGTAATATTCCCAGAGTTACCAGAAGTAGAAATACCAATCAAAACATCACCCGTTCGACCTTTTGCTTTTACCAATCGAGCATAAACCTGATCATAACTATAATCATTCGCAACCGCTGTCAAATACGACGTATTGACGTGTAATGCTTCCGCAAATAAAGGATCTCTATCTTTATAAAACCGTCCCGAAAATTCGGCTGCCAAATGTTGCGCATCTGCCGCACTTCCGCCGTTACCACAAAACAAAACTTTCTTATCCGCTCGGAATGCCGCAATACAAATCTTTGCAACGGTTTCAATTGTATTTTGTAAAGTCGTATTTACTAATATTTGTTGTTTTACCGCAATACTTTCAGCGATAACACTCGTTATTTTTTCATTCATTTTTGATAATTCGTAAATGGAAACCTATAGGATTTCAAAAACCCATAGATTTGATATATTTAGTAAAAAAAATTCCGTCTGCTGTGAACTTGTACAATCGAATTTATTCGACCTGTAACCGCTCTAACTTCCTGTCACGTTTGTTTGATACCAACGATTATAATCTTAAAAGAGTCGCTTTTTTTTATTTAGCGTAGGACAATTGACGATTGCACCCCAACTAAATCGTCAAAATGGTCAAACCCAAAAACCCAGAACTTTTAATAAAAAACTTCCGCGCTTTTTGAATCGTATAAGGGCAAAATCCAACCCAACTTAAAGCCCCAAAGCAAATCTTGACGAGTACCAGTTTCTGCCAATCCTGTATCATAATTCACCGTTCTACGGTTTTGTGTAAAACCTTGTGTAAACTCCATTCCTACATAAAAATTAATTAACCGATTCCGACTAAGGTATTGATAACCAACGAATTCCGTTATACCAACGCCATACGTTAATCTATCGTAACCTAAGCGATACGGGCCATTTAGTTGCGGCAGCGTGCCACCGTCATCGATTCGGATTTTATGCCTTAAAACCCCTACATTTCCAACGACTCGGATTCCCGAACGACCATCTTCCGACAAAGGAATGATTTTACCAACCGTTCCACCAATAAAATACCCTCTTTGATTCAAAGAAGTTAGACCGAAACCTTTGTCTTGACCAATGATTTCACCATCTTTTGTTCGCATATTTGCCAAAACATCTTCCTTGACATTGCCACCAAAAATGAATTTAGCATCAATTCCAATCAGCCATTGTTTTTTAGTTACATAAACAGGACTAAATCCAATGCTATAACCTACGCCGAATCGATCTGCCAAAATACCAGACGGTACTTCTATGCCGTAATGAATATTAACCAAAACACCACTTGTACTACTCAAAATCTCTTCAACCTGTCCGTAAACAGTTGATAAACAAAGTACTAATAAAATTGTCAAATACTTTTTCATGTGTTGTTATTTGATTTTCGTGCGAAATTAAAACTATTAAACGCTAATCCCAAAACCTTTGCTGCTATTCGTATGGCAATCGCAAGAAAAAATCGGCTATTGATTTTTTCAAAGTATCTCAAATTTAAAACTACTTTCCGTAAGGCTGAATGCCCATTTAATAATTCAGAACTAAAAAAAATGAGCTAACGATTTTCACCGTTAGCTCATTCCAAATTACAATTTGAATATCATATTTGCTTAATACTCTTCTTCATTGAAAAGAAAATCATCTTTGGTCGGATAATCAGGCCAGATATCTTCCATACTCTCATAAACTTCGCCTTCATCTTCAATTTCTTGCAAATTTTCAATAACCTCTAATGGTGCTCCAGAACGAATTGCGTAATCAATCAATTCATCTCTTGTTGCAGGCCACGGAGCATCTTCTAAGTGATGAGCTAATTCGAGTGTCCAATACATACTTTTTATATTTAAAATTAATTAGTAATTTGTTTAATGACAATTATCATTTCTAAATGTCATTTCATACTTTTAAAGTCTCACAAACGGTTAAAGGTTTGTCTTTTAGGGTGCAAAAGTAAAAATTTTATGGAAATATCAAAGCACTTTTCAAAAAAAGTATTTTTTATTATTTTAAAAAGCCGCAAAACTTTGATAATCAATATTTTAAAAATTAAATATTTAATTATATGAACCAATCACTTCATAAGATTTCCGTTCATAACCTTTCGGATAAATTCCCACTTTATCTGAATTATTCGGCCCAGTCGGATCACAAATTGTATAATTTTCTCCTTGATAATATAATAATTTTCCTTGATTATTTTTTAGTTTAACACCAATTGTCAAATGATCCGAATATGCAACGATAATCATCGGTAAGCCTACCAGCTCTTTGACCAAATTATAAAATAGCGCAGAACGATCTTCGCAGTCTGAAAACGTGTAATACAGGACTTCATCAGCAATCATCGGACGATTATAACCGAAGTGTTCGGTGTCCTCTTTGTACTTAAATCCTGAACGGGTAAACGCTAACAGAAACTGTACTTTTTCGACCTCAGATAAACCAGACATTTCTTGACGCAATTGTATCATCAAAGATTTTTTGACCGTTTCCGAAAAAGTCCGTTCCAAATAATCTCGCTCTTCCACAATTGGATATTTTTCCATTAAATCAATGATATTTTTATCCAAATTAATGACGATTTTACGCCAATTCCCATTACCCCAAAACCGAATCGTCCGCTGCATGATTTCGGGCTTAAATGCTGGAACATTTTTCAAATTAAACGTCAAAGATCTTCCTGTCGGGTTAGGAATATATTCAATTAAATAAAAATCTAAATTATTTTTTTGCGTTTTTTTTGAATTGGCAACAACCGTAATATTAATAAACATGCGGTTATTTAATTTAAAAAATGGGATTTCATATAAATTATCGTTCGTGTAAACCTGCACATAATACGTATTATTGTAATGCGTCAGCCGAGCATCGTAACCCATTTTATTTAATAAAAACCAAGTTAATAATCGTTTATAATTCGTTGATTTTTCAGCCGCAATTTTATCAACTATTTCCGTAATCAGACCATACGTCAACCAACCATTTAGGTTATATTTTGCTTGATTTTGCTTTAATGTCATCACCAAATTACCAAAATCTCCTTCCGACATTTCTCGATAATATCGCTTCACAAACCACTCATCAAACCGATAATAATCCGAAGGCAAGTTAGCCGCATCGAAATCAAAATTAATCGTTTCGGAATAATAATCTACGCTAAATTCCTGTGATTCTGCATTTGCAATACAAGAATTCACAAGAAGCAAAATCAGGATAAAAAAAGTATATTTCATATTGATTGATTTTGGTCAGGAATAAGCATTAAATAAATTGACCTTTTTAAAGTGGACTTGAGTATTGGACATTCGACTTTGAGTCGAATATCGTCAACTTAAGCGATTTTCACCCCATCCCGAAACCTCGGGAGGCTGGGGATGGGTTCAACCGATAGGGCGATTTCCTTGAGTTGACGACATTCGACTTCAGGTCACCTGCTGACTACGACTAATTCAAGACACCATTTATTTAACTGGCAATCTAAAAAATCTGACAGGTCTAATTGTCAATGAGTTACAAATTTTAAAAACAACTGTAACCTAATTTTGTATAATAGTTTGACATTTTTAATTGAATCGTAACTTATCCCAGTTTACACCGATTTTCTCGGGGATTTTTTATTTTGTGCTATTTCCCCTCTGGTGATTGTCCAATCATATTACCTGGAGGATTATAATTACAAACGACGATGATACTACCATCGCTACAAGTCGCTTGTCCGCAGCCGATTTCCGTAGAAGCAAACCAAATCATTTGAGTATAATGTCCAACTTTTGAAAAATTACGCATCGTGATTTTTCCACCTTTCCAGTATTTTTTTTCACTTGCCCAATCATCAGAAATTTGTGTTGGTGCAGGATCTCTTCCATAGCTCCAAGATATATTTTCACCGTATTTATTATTTGAACGGTGCTCTAAATCACAACCATTTTCCGCCAAATGATTTGCCCAATTTTGCGCATAAGTCGCCACTTCGTTCGACCATTTTAAATCACTAACGCCTACGGCTTTGCGATATTCATTGTGTCGGCTAACCATTTCCTCAGCTTGTTCTTTCGTATAATTCGACCCAGTTTCAGCGACTGGATTTGTGCCTAATACCAAATAAAACGCGAGTATTAATAATTGTTTCGTGAGCATTGTTTTAAGTTTTTGTTAATAAAATTTCATTCGGATAGTAAACATACGTAAGATTACAAATATTGTTAATTAAGTAATTATTAAAGATAGAGGACTTCGTACTAAATAAATCACTAAATTCGCTAAAATGACGAATTAAAGTGATCCCATCCCCTACCCTTTTATTTTTAAGGAAAAAGCTGAAAGGGGTTCAAACGGTTTAAAGTGTTCGCATTAAATCAATAAAAAATGAATAGAATTATAAATAGTTACACGGAGAAAAAATCAGGTCCATTATTAATCGTTTTGGGAGCGATGCACGGCAATGAATCCGCAGGAGTAGAGGCAATAAAAGCAGTTTTTGAATTAATTAATGACGAACCGGATAACAATTCTAACTTCTGTTTCCATGGAAAAATAGTTGGTATAATTGGTAATCTAAAAGCCTATCAAAAAGGCGTTCGTTTTATTGATAAAGATATTAATCGCCATCTTTTGAATCATCATGTGGAACGAATTTTTGGGCTTCCCGAAGAGAGGTTAGATGCGGAAGATAAGGAAATTAAGGAGATTTTAACGCTCATTCAGGAGCAAGTAAAACTGTACAACCCTGATAAACTCTATATTTTAGACATTCATACGACTTCCGCTCAAGGCGGTATTTTTACAATTCCGAACGATACGCTTGAAAGCGTACAAGTTGCGTTAGATATTCATGCCCCAGTTGTGCAAGGAATGTTAGATGGTATTAAAGGTACGACTTTACACTTTTTTAAATCCGAAAATATGGGTATTAATACAACGGCGGTCACCTTTGAAGCTGGCGAACATTATGATCCAATATCAATAAAAAATGCAACCTCAGCACTCATAAATTGTCTTCGGGCAATCGGCTGTGTTGAACGTAGAAATATTGAAGAAAAACACAATAATTGGCTTTACCAAATGTCCAAAGATTTACCGACGAAGACGAAATTAATCTTTCGACAACCCGTAGATAAAGATGATGACTTTGAAATGATGCCTAATTTTAAGAATTTTCAATTAGTCGAAGCAGGAACATTATTAGCTAAAAACAAATATGGCGAAATCCGTGCAAAAGAAACGTCAAGAGTCCTAATGCCCTTGTATCAGCCGCAAGGCGAAGACGGCTTTTTTTTAATCAAAGATTTGTTTGATTAAAAAGCGAAGGACGAGAAAAACAAAGGACGGACACCAAATCACGAATCACAAATAAAAAATGAAATTCAACTACTTTAGAGATGCCAAAAACTTTGGCGGATTAATGGATACTCGTTGCAAATGCAGCGTTTGCGGTTTTAAAGAAAAATGTTTTGACGGAGAAGCTTTTTATGGCGAAACCGAAGTCGAAGCGATTTGTTTTAAATGTTTGAAAAGTGGTCGTTTGAAAGGAAGTGGTATTTTTTCAAATGACGCTGATGTCGAAGCACTTTTTGACCAAATGTTGGCACAATTTCCCGATAAATCAAAAGACGAATTATTGGCGGAAGCCAAAGAAAAAATAGATGAAGTAGAACTCCGAACACCACCGATTTTGTCATGGGAAGATTGGAAATTCCCTGCTTTGGACGGTGATTTTTGCGAATTTATTAGCTTTACTTCAAAAGCAGAATTAAGCGAATTGGCGGAAGATGGCGATGGAAAAGCGTTTTTGACGAAGTATCTTCGAGTCGATGAGGATAATTTGGTTAATCCTGAAATTGTGTGGTATCAATTATCTGAAACGAAAATTGAACATATCAATCAAACGAATCACAATTGTTTATGTTATTTGTTTCAAAGTAAAGTTTCGGGCGAATATTTGGTTATTTGGGATTTGATTTAGGTTTTCCCGCAGGTTTCTGCGGGCGAATATTTTGCGAAAGCGAACAACCTCTACCCTTTTTATTTCGTTCTTATAAAATACCGATGATTTTAGTCGTCAGGCGACATTCTACCGTTAATTTTTACATTAAAAAAATATAATTCATAACCATTTTATGAAAAAAACAAAGCTATTTTCAATTGGATTTTTGATAACACTTTTCATTGCTGGCTGCTCTTATACGCAAAAAATTAAGGACGGCACAATGGCTTACGAACGCAAACAATATGCGGTGGCGATTAAGATGTTGCCCAACGAATTTGCAAAAGAGGAAGGTTTGGACGAACGCTCGAAACTGGCGATAATGTTGGCGAACAGTTACCGAGTTTTGAATCAACCGACTCAGTCAAAAAAGTGGTTTTTGAAGTCGTATGAATTGACTGGAAATCCTGATGCGTTGAAAAATTACGCCTTTGCGTTGAAGGAATTAGAGGAATATCCAGAGGCTTCAAGGGCATTTGAGGACTTGATTACAGCGACTGGCGATGCGTTTTTGTGGCGTAAAGAAGTGGCGGCTTGTCAGCAAGCGCAAGGTTGGATTGATAACGCAAAAAAAGACAGCGAATACGTTTTAGAAAGTAGTAATTTCAATTCTTCTAAAACCGATGCGTCCCCGACAATTTACAAAAGTGGGCAAGTTGTTTTCCTTTCCGACAGAGGAACGGGCGGCGAAAAAGAGGAGGAAATCTATCAATGGACGGGCGAGAATTTCATGGATTTATTTGTTGCCAATCCAAAAAATGGCAAAGTTGAACCTTTTGATAAGGTTTTTAACTCGCCTTATAATGAAGGTACAATAACGTTTGATAAAGATTTTACCGAAGCATTTTTTACAAGATGCGGTTCTGATGACGGCGGCGAAAGACAGTATTGCAAAATTATGTATTCGCAAAATGTTGATAATGAATGGACGAAACCCGTGCCGATGAGTAATATTATGATTGAAAAAACCAATTATATGCACCCGACACTTTCGGAAGATGGCAAAATTTTATATTTCGCTACGGATATTTTGGATGGTTTTGGCGGTTTTGATATTTACTATTCTAATCGCACAAAAGAGGGTTGGGATTTGCCGAATAATTTGGGCAGTTCTATTAATACGGAAGGTTACGAAGTCTTCCCTTTTATTGATAATGATACTTTATATTTCGCTTCTGATTTCCACGTTGGCATGGGCGGTCTGGATATTTTCAGAACGACAAAGAGCCGTTCTGGGCGTTGGAGTCCGTTACAAAATTTGCGTTCGCCTATCAATTCTGGTGCAGACGACTTCGGTTATATCGTTGATTATCAGTCAGAAAAGTTAGATACGGTTTTGCAAGTTGGTTATTTCACCTCTAATCGAGAGGGCAATGACGACATTTATAAATATTCAAAAGTTTTGTTGCCACCGAAAAAAATTATTCCACCACCAGTTGAAGAAATTGTTGATACAACCGAAATTGCCGGGGGCGAACCTGAATATAGATTTATATTAGAATTGAATACGATTGAATCTATTTTTGAAAAGATAGACGACCCAAGTAGCGGTGTTATTGGTAAAGATAGATTACCAAATACCAAGGTTCAAATTTCTTTTGGCGACCAGTCATTGACCATCGAAACCGATGAAAATGGTCAATACGAAATGGAATTAACTTTAAATCAATTTTATAACTTTTTTGGTTCTAAAGGTGGTTACTTGAATAATTCTACTACTTTTTCAAGTCAAGAAATTACAAAAGATGCCGAGCGTCCCAATCGTCGTTTTAAGGTTGATTTAGAATTGAATAAAGAAATCATTGGTAAAGAATTTACGTTGGAAAATATTTATTACGATTTAGCTCGCTTCGAAATCCGTTCTGATGCCGAACCGACCTTGAATATTTTATCCAGAATGTTGCAAGAAAATCCCGGTTTAAGGATTCAATTGAGTTCGCACACCGATTGCAGAGGAAATAACGATTATAATGAATGGCTTTCGCAACAGCGTGCAGAATCCGCTGTAAAACATTTAATCGGCAAGGGAATTGATGCAGACAGATTGGTAGCAAAGGGTTTCGGAGAAACTCGACCTTCCGCAACTTGTGCCTGTACAAACTGTACCGAAGATGAACATCAACAAAATCGGAGAACGACATTTACGATTTTGGAGTAGGAAATTGGTTCGTCCATTTCTTTTTACGTATAAAAGGAACACGGATTTGACGGATTAAAAAAGGATTTGACGGATTTTTTTTGCTAATTAATTGATAATCGATTTCATCCGTTTTAAATCCCTTAAATCCGTACTCCTTTTCTTTTTGCGTATAAAAGGAACACGGATTTGACGGATTAAAAAAAGGATTTGACAGATTTTTTTTTGTTAATTATTCAAAATCGATTTCATCCGTTTTAAATCTGTCAAATCCGTACTCCTTTTCTTCTTACGTGTAAAAGGAACACGGATTTGACGGATTTAAAAAAGGATTTGACGGATTTTTTTTTGTTAATTAATTGATTAATCAAAATCGATTTCGTCCGTTTTAAATCCCTTAAATCCGTACTCCTTTTCTTTTTACGTATAAAAGGAACACGGATTTGGCGGATTAAAAAAAGGATTTGACGGATTTTTTTTTGCTAATTATTCAAAATCGATTTCATCCGTTTTAAATCTGTTAAATCCGTACTCCTTTTCTTTTTACGTATAAAAGGAACACGGATTTGGCGGATTAAAAAAAGGATTTGACGGATTTTTTTTTGCTAATTATTCAAAATCGATTTCATCCGTTTTAAATCTGTTAAATCCGTACTCCTTTTCTTTTTGCGTACAAAAGGAACACGGATTTGACGGATTAAAAAAAGGATTTGACGGATTTTTTTTGATTAATTAATTGACAATCAATTGATTAATCAAAATCGATTTCATCCGTTTTAAATCCGTTAAATCCGTGTTCCTTTTCTTTTTGCGTACAAAAGGAACCACCCCTATTTTCTCGGGATTCCTATCACATTTGTGCGATGCCAAAGCTTACAACCTTAGAAGGGTAGCCAAAAAACCTTGATTGTTATATTTTATTTTACCATTAAAAAAAGAGCATAACTCTGACACGATAAAGATGAAATTTCAGCTATTCTCGTTTTATGAATTTTCGTAATATATTTTCATAATCTGTTGGTTACGAACTAATTGAATAACAAACCTCGAGATTTCGGGACAGGCAAGGGTCGGTACTCTGTACCTCGATATATTTGTTTTACATTCATTCTACAAACGGTATCGGTTCTCTGAACCTTATTACAATCGAAAAAGGTTCAGAGAACCGATATCCCGCAATTGTACGTCAATAAAATTCCGTGTATTTGCTTTTTGTTTACCAATCGTGGTAAATCGTTGATTTTTAAATACATAGTGATTTTCTTATTATAAATAAAATCTTTGAATCGCCAAAATTGGCATTTTGCAATGCAAAACGATTTTAATCCAAACAGAATATCGTTCGTTTGATGCTTGAAAAACCGTATTTCAAATACCTCGAAACGCCAATCCATTTAATTAAAAAATCAAATTTTGACCTTATTTACCCTGATGTTTTTATTGAAGATTTTTGATAGATATGTGCAGTGATATTTTCGAGTTTTCAAAAAATATCGAGCGGTAAACAGGATTTTTTAGGAAAGGTTTAATAATGTTTTATACTATACTCCGTACATAATTTAAATAATATGGCATAAGATAAAAACGCATCAATTCGCTACCAGACGATAGGTAAATATTTGCAAAATATGTATCACAAATGGACTTTGGAGGATTTGATTGAAGTCTGCTCAGACGCACTTTATAAATATGAAGGCAAAAATGTAAACGTTAGTAAACCTACTGTTCAGATAGATATTCAGCCTGATGCGGAGTGATAAATTGAGGTATAATGCACTGATTGTGGTTTATGATAATATGATAAACGGTATTATAAATATGAAAACCCAAATTATACGATTAACGATATTTCAATTACACAATTTGATATGAAAACTTTGTTTGAGGAAATGTAAATATTGAAACAAGATTAAGAATTTTTCTTTATTTTCGGAATTAAGCAGCATTATTCAACGCTTAGAAAATCGAACGTTTATTTTTAGGTTTTGGAATGGGTATTTTGATAACAAAACCACGGAATTTTAAACAAAAAATCGTTTGGCAATTAAAAAAAGCACTGGAACGGTATGGATATCAAGCGGATTAATTCCTAAATCTTTAAAGTACCTTTTTCGACTTCAAAAATAATTTTAATACAAAAAAATAAACTACAAAACAATATGTAATAGTTTGGCGTTTATGAAAATGATAGTATTACTATTAATCATAAAAGCTAAACAATGAAAAAGATAATATCTGAAGGAACTTACCAGTCCTTAAATTTAGTAATGAATCAAGATAGGAAAATCCGTGTAGCCGTTGCTTATGGCGATGGTATTGGTGCGGAAATTATGTCTGCAACGCTGCGAGTATTAGATGCCGCAGGTGCAGCTTTAGATTATGATGTCATAGAAATTGGAAAAAAAGTATATGAACAAGGGCTAAAATCAGGTATTAGTAATGAGGCTTGGGATATTTTGAGAAAAAATAAATTATTCTTGAAAGCTCCGATTACGACGCCTCAAGGTGGCGGTTATAAAAGTCTGAATGTAACAATTCGTAAATCGTTGGGCTTGTATTCTAATGTTCGCCCGTGTCGAGCCTTTACGCCTTACGTTAGTAGTCATTTTCCAACGATGGATTTGGTTGTGATTCGTGAAAACGAAGAGGATTTATATGCAGGAATTGAGCATCAGCAAACGGATGAAGTCGTACAATGTTTGAAATTAGTCACTCGTCCTGGCTGCGAAAAAATCGTTCGTTATGCTTTTGAGTACGCTCGAGCGAATAATAGAAAGAAGGTAACTTGCATGACAAAAGATAATATTATGAAGCACACGGACGGGTTGTTTCATAGTGTTTTTAATGAGGTAAAACAAGAATATCCAGATATTGAAAGTGACCATTTTATTATTGATATTGGTTCGGCAATGTTGGCGGCTCAACCTGAACAATTCGATGTCATTGTCACTTTAAACCTTTATGGTGACATTATTTCAGATATTACGGCTCAGATTTCGGGTTCGGTCGGTTTAGGCGGCTCGTCAAATATCGGTGATGATTTCGGAATGTTTGAGGCGATTCACGGTTCTGCACCCGATATTGCGGGCAGAGATATTGCGAATCCTTCCGGTTTATTGAACGGTGCTTGTATGATGTTGGTACATATTGGTCAAGCCAAAATTGCGGAAAAAATCCAAAATGCTTGGCTGAAAACCTTAGAAGATGGCATTCATACGGCAGATATTTATAATGAGGCATTTACGGCTCAAAAGGTTGGCACAACTGCGTTTGCAGATGCTTTGATTGAACGGTTGGGGCAAGAGCCAACGAGATTCAAACCGACAAGATATAGCGAAGACGCAAGGGCAATTCAAATAACATTAAAGCCTCGACCTAAGTCTAAAAAGGAATTGGTTGGTGTTGATATTTTTATTGATTGGGATGAAAATGATAGAAATCCTGACGTAATTGGCAATCAATTACAAGAAATTGCTGCACCTAATTTCAAATTAAAAATGATTACGAATAGAGGAGTGAAAGTTTATCCGAATGGTTTGCCCGAAACATTCAAAACCGATCATTGGCGATGCAGATTTGTTTCGGTAGAAACAGAAACTATAACAGATTCAAGTAATATAGTTAAGACGCAAACCGTTGATTTTGAAGAGATTATTGACTTGCAACATCGTATTAGTACATCAAACCTTGATATTATCAAAACTGAAAATTTATACGAGTTTGATGGAAAACGAGGTTATTCGCTTGGACAAGGGGAATAAGTCTTGACTGATTAAAATTCTTGAGCAAATCCCGTTTTGAAACCAAAAAAAAGGTTGCTACGGGATTTGTCAAGGAATAATTAACTTTTTTAATTCAATCTAAAACGCACTAAAGTAATATTCTATATTACGAGCATTTAAAAAAATAATCAGCTAAATATAGGCACTTTCGTGTTACTAAAAATTAATAAAACATGTGGTTCAAAAATATTTTTTGCTTAATTAGAAGACCATAAAATCGTTCTTCCATCTTTTGCGATAATAACCAGTTTTCCAGCATTTGTTAATTCCACTTTTGAACAGTTTAATAATAAACTTTTATTTGCATCTTGACCATTTGTTGCATTCCAGAAATAGCCATTTATGGTTGAAAAAGAAAAATTGCAATCTTCTTGAAATTTAAAGGTCGTCGTTTGAGGTTTCGTCCAATTTGTTTTGAAAGCAGGAACCGTCCACACGGTTCTCAGTATTTTAACCGTGTTATAACAAATTTGTATTTCCTCAATTACAGGTGCGGCAACATTATCAATCATACGAAAACGGTATTTTTGATTATTGGAAACTAAATATTCTCCTGCATTCAAAACACCACCTTTTTCCATATACTGCACATATTTTGGCTGATAAGGAGAAAAATCACCCTCGCATCGGCTTGGAGCAAAATCCGTAAAATGACTATTATTTGTACTCAAAACCCAAGTATCAATGATTTCGCCATTCGCTCTTTTTAATCGGTATTGATGACAAAGATTGTATAACGCACCAGCACCTTTTGCAGGAACGGTGAACTCTTTCTTTGCTGTTCGCTCTTGCATTTCTGATTTTGAAAACGACTCCGATTGACTTAAAGCATAAGAAACCGTTACCGAAATGCTCGCACTGTAAATCCCCGACTCCACGCCAGCTTCTGCGGTTACTGAAGTTCCGAAAGTTTGCTCAATTGATGTTTCGTGCGTTTGGGTCATACCAGTTTTCATCTCAAAAGTCATCGTTCCAGCATTTGGACTTGCCGAGGTATTAAAATCTTGCAATTGATAATAATCGTAACGTTCCAACGTATAAACGGGTGTTTCTCGAACTTGACGAGCCGCATTTCCTCTATAAGCCGCGTCATTAACTGATACGCAAGGCAATTTTGAAATACTCGTCAAAACCAAATCTGTTTTTTCAGCAGGTTTATTCATACTTGTCAATTGCGGTCGTTCAGATTTTACATTTTTTTCGTCAGCAGGTATTAATACCCTCAACGCATACGTCACGTTTGAATTATTAGGTGTTGCACGAGAAGCGTGTCCGCAAAACGAACCCGAAGTGATGTAAGCATACTTACTATCTTTCGGAAAACTTGGCGGATTAATTCGCCATAATCCCAAATCCTGATTACCACCAGAACCACCATCATGAAAAATCAATTTACCAGCTGTCGCCAAGGTTACTAAATCTCGTCTAACACAAACGACTTCTGTTGTATTCGGCTGACCACCATTCGTTGCGACCAAACCCAAAGCCATATAACCAGAGGGTGCTATCGGAGTCCACAACGCCAAATCTTGGTCGCCGCCCGTTCCAGCATCGGTATAAAACCTTTTAAAACCTGTTGGTTGTCTGATTGCACCATTTGTCAAACCTTTAACCATAACGGTTACGGCTTGTGGCGTCGCATAACTACCTTGTGCATAATGCCCTAAAGAATAAAATCCACTTTGAGGTTTTTGTCTCCAAATAGATAAGTTCATTTTTGCACCCGTTCCATGATCAGAATAAATATGTGTATAATCTGTCGTTAATAAAATTTCCAAATCCTTCGTCTTAATCGTACTTTGTGCCGTAGCTGCAAATACAAAAAAAACCATACCCAGAGCGAGCAAACTTTTTATTGATGATACTTTCATGTTTGTTTTGTTTAATAAATAATTCGTTAATAATCAGTTGTTAGTTAATTACTACAAATATGAATATATCTTAATACCAAAAAAATAGGTGCTTGCCCTCATATTATGAAAAATTTCATTCTTTAAACAATTCAAATTATTATAAAATTAGGTTCTCGGATACCAAGTACTCGGTACAAAATATAAGGTTTTTAAAACTTTATGACTTTGTAATCAATGCGTTACGCTCTTTTTTAATACTAAAATGAAATACTTTTTTTTCAAAAAGAAAAAGGCCGTTAAGTGATTTCCACCTAACGACCTTCTGAAATGTATATGTAATTTTCTATTTAAAAAGCATAATAAACACCAAAAATAAGTGCCGGAGAAGTACCCGTTGCTGCACCGTCCGCATCAGTGAAAAAATCTTCACTTGCAACATCAATACGTAATTCAGGAACGAAAGTCAATGCACCTTTTGTCAAATTAGCTGACAAGGTATATTCCATCAGTGTCATATTGGTAACACCATATTTAATACCATCAGAATCATCAAAATACTCCCCTCTAAAGCCTAATGCAAATGCGTCAGAAATACTATAATTCAAATACAACGCTGCACCAAACCAGCTGGTCGTTACACCATCAAAATCATAAGCTTTGTTCGTTGCATTCAAACCGATTAATAATTTCTCCGTTGCTTGATAAGTAGCTGTCAAATCAATTTGATTTGCAGCCAAAGACGTATCTTCGTTTCCACCTAAAAAGTTCAAATAAACACCAGCTTTATCGTCAACATAAGATAATTGAGCACCATAATGTTTGCCAGGTGCTAAACCTGCATCTGTTTTTGAATCGGTATCGTTATACAAACCGATCATCGCACCGAATTTATCGCTCAATGCAAAATCTGCTTTAATACCAGTATGGAAAAATGGTCCATTTGAAAACATATAAGAAGTAGAATAATTGAAATTCCCGGGAGCATCAATCAATTCATAACCAACGTGTGTACTGAAATTTCCTGCTGTTAAAGTAATCGCATCAGTCGGCGCATAAGTTACAAATAATTGTTTGATGATATCAGTTGTGAAACCACCTGTACCATTCGCTGCGTTCGCACGAGGTCCAAAAGCTAAATCGGCAACAAAGCCAACTTTATCAAAATCTTTTGCAAAAACGATGTTCGCCATACCCAACTCAAACGAGTTGTGTTCAGGTGTAAAACTTGTCGTTCCTGCCGACTTATCATTAAAATTGTACTGATAATACGCATCTACGAAACCAGAAATCTGTAAAGGTGAGGCTTCCTCTTCTTCTTTTTCTGTTACTAATACCGCCTCTTGAGCGAACATAGTCGTTCCGCCTAAAAGCAAAAATGCTAATAGTAAAAATTTAAAATTTTTCATGATGATTTGTTTTAGGAAATAATGATTGTCTGGTCTGATTGAGAATTATTTTCACTCAAACAGACCATTCAATCACTAAAAATTTAATTTTAATTTTAATTTTAATTAGAGTTTTTCAATTGCTGTCTAATTTTCCCAAAACAAATATCCACACCTATTAAAATTTAATATTTATGTGTAATTTTGCACTTCGGGAGTTCGAGCAATCGAACACTCGTTCTAGAGAGTTTGAGGTTTCGGTTTCGTACCGAAATCTCATTTTTATTTATTCGTAACCTATTTATAAAGCGTTTGAAACGTTTTCATATACGCTTGCTTCACGTAAAAACAATCAAAACACGTAACTTTCAACTCATTTTACCGAAAATTTTAAAAAGTTTTTTGGAGCTTTTTTTATATAAAAACGGAAAAACTTACTATTTAATCATAAAGTCGGCGTAAGACATAATTTCATGTTCTGTAGGATCAAGCCCCAACTTCTCATCTTCTTCAGAAACTCTGATACCGATTGTTTTCTTCAAAATATACATTAACCCAAAAGCGAAAGCGAATGAAAAAGCACCAACTGCTGCAACGCCAATGAATTGATTTAATAATTGTCCTAATCCTGCTTTTGAACCAAAAATACCGACTGCTAATGTTCCCCAAATACCACAAATTAAGTGAACTGAAGTCGCACCAACAGGATCATCTATTTTGATTTTATCAAAGAAAACCACAGAGAAAGGTATAATTACACCTGCAACTAAACCGATAATAATTGCCTCCATCGGTGACATCAAATCTGCACCCGCTGTAATTCCAACTAAACCACCTAAAATACCATTCAAAACCATTGATAAATCATGCGTTTTGGACATGGCATAAGACGTACTGAATGCACCAATTGCACCTGCCGCAGCGGCTAAAGAAGTCGTTACGAAAACCAAAGAAACTGGGACTGGATCTGCTGAAAGTACCGAACCACCATTAAAACCGAACCAACCAAACCATAATAAGAACACACCAATAGCCGCTAAAGGCATACTGTGTCCTGGGATAGGTTTGATCCCATCTTCAGTATATTTTCCCAAACGTGGACCTAATAAAATTACAGCCGCTAAAGCCGCAAAACCACCTGCTGCGTGTACTAATGTAGAACCAGCAAAATCGTAGAAGCCTAAAGCATCTAACCAGCCGCCGCCCCATTTCCACATACCTGTGATTGGGTAAGAAATCGCTACAAAAACCGTTGAGAATATTAAGAAAGAACCTAATTTAATACGTTCTGCAACTGCACCCGAAACAATCGTTGCGCAAGTCGCTGCAAACATTCCTTGAAAAATAAAATCAGTCCAATAAGTATAACCACCGTCTGCGTAAGCGATTCCGCCTGCATCTCCAACTGGTGACTCAATTCCGAATCCTGCGAAGCCTAAAAAACCTTCAATAATTGACGCATCGCCCGGGTACATTAAGTTGAAACCAATCGCTGCATAAGTCAACAAGCCTATTGCAATGATCATTGCATTTTTGAAAAGGATATTTACCGTATTTTTCGTGCGGACGAAACCCGCTTCTAATGCGGAAAAACCTAAGTGCATGATAAAAACAAGTACGGTTGCGACCAACATCCAAGTATTATTCGCCACAAATAATGCGTGTGCGGCAGCGTCAACTGCAGGTGGACTTGAAACTAAAATTGCTTCATTCATAATTGTATAGTTTAGATATTATTTTTAATAATTTAAATTTTGAACAATAGATTAGCAGGGCAATAAATTTACATTATTACCTAATAATCAATTAATTATAATTATTTCGATTCCTGAAGTAACGATTGTATTCACTTATTATGACAATCGTAAACTATCAAATAAAAGATTATTTCTTACAAGGCAGCCTCATCTTGTTCTCCCGTTCGGATTCTTACGACTTGCTCTACTGGATAAACAGAAACTTTTCCGTCTCCAATTTCCCCTGTTTTTCCTGATTTGATAATTACATTGATAATAGATTCAACTTTTTCTTCCGTTGCAAAAATTTCTAATTTTAATCGAGCGATATAACCGACATCATAAGCCGCACCTCGATACGTTACATGAGCACCTTTCTGTAAACCATATCCTTTGACTTCCAGAAATGTAAAGAATTTGACTCCGATTTCGCTTAGCCCATTACGAACATCTTCGAATTTTGAGGAGCGTACTACTGCTTCAATTTTTTTCATAAATCCATGTTTAGTGTTTTGTAATATTTCGTTTTGATAATCATTAAGCTTAATTATTAAAGCGTTTCACTTTATATTTACTATTAGTACTTTATCAATATTTATGTTGATTTAGTAATGAATTTATAATTATTCAATGATTATAAAGCAAATTTAGCAATAAATTTCACATTTGCGTATTTGATAATAAATACTCAAAAGCGTTTTAAAAAAGATATAACTTTGTTTTTAGGTCATTTACTATAAAAAATTGCGAATAGTTCTTTTAACCAAATTTATGTTGCAGAATAATCCCACAAAAAAATTTTTAATTGAAATTAAAAACCTATTTTCTGTGTCAAAAAAATGTCAAATGTTAAAATAGTCACCTAACAAAAATTCATAATATACCTAAATTGCTCAAAAAACAGATATCGATAACTTAAGTAAATAGCCAATTAACAAATCATAAAAACTTACTAATCAGAACTTTACACTAAAAAGTACTTATGAATACTAATGATTAGATAAATTCAAGTATAAACATTAGATTCTTAAATGATAGTAAAATAAAATGGACTGTTTGGTTTATTGAAACAAACTAAATAGCAAAAATAATGTTGAATTAATCCTTTTAAAAGAAATAATATTTGGAAATCGCTAAATTTAATCTTAGTTTCTGACTTTATAAATTAATAAAGTTGTACCGCCAAATTAATTAATCTTTAAAACTACCATTGACATTAATAATATAAGAAAAGGACTAAATAAGCCCAGAGTAAATAAGATATACTGAATTGTCATTCAGATTAATTAAAAAAGATGAAAAACTTAAAAGCAAGGTGAATTTTGAAAAAAACAAGACAATTTTGGGATAAAATTTCTAATATCGGAGTAGATAAAAGTATATCCAGTATAGAACAAAAGAAGGTTAAAGTGCTCAATCAAGGTATCGCAATAGCCATGACTTTCCAAATAATTGTGTCTCTTAGCTATCTTATTAATCTTCAATTCAAAGATTTAATAATTGGTTTTATAATCATTACATTTTTACTATTTCTATATTTTTTAAATGCCAAAAAGCAGCACAAAACGGCTCAAATACTAATCAACACTTTATTTCCTTTTGTCATGCTGGTATTAGGAATTTATTATGGATCGGAGACCGGAATCCAGTATAATTTAATCATTTTCATAACCACTGCATTTTTCTTTCATAAAAAAACGGCTACGAAATTTTTATTAGCAATTTATAATATCGTAATCTACTTTTTTCTAAGATATTACTGGGCAACTTATATCAGTTTATTTGCAGACGTTGTGACTCCTGTAACGGAGCCCATTACATTTATAACCGCTGTATCAGCAATGATTGCTATTATGTTTACCTTTCTGAGAGAAAATGAAAAATACGATAAAAAGAATCAAGATTTGTTACAATCCTTAGCCGAAAATAATGAGGAATTAAAAACCGCCAATAAGGAATTAGAACGCTTTGCCTATGTCGCTTCGCATGATTTAAAAACACCTTTACGGACGATTTTAGGTTATACGGAATTATTAGAAAGAGATTTTAACAAGGGAAAAACGGATAATTCTTTGATCTATTTTGGACAAATTAAGCAAGGTGCTTTGCAAATGAATGATTTGATACAGACGACTTTAGAATATTCTCGTGTCAATCATATTGATAATGAAAAAGCGGCGATTAATTTGAATAAGGCGATTAAAGGTATTCAAAATAGCTATGCAAATAATCCGAATATCAACATCACTTTTGCGGGTTTGCCAACGATTTTTGCCGAAGAAAGTCAAGTTGTATCGTTATTTCAAAATTTAATTGAAAATGGGTTAAAATATAACGAACAGCCGTTCAAAACGGTTGAAATCAATTGTGAAAACTCAACGAATAAATACTTTATTACTGTAAAAGATAACGGAATCGGTATTCCCAAAGAGTTTCACGAGCAAATTTTCACGATGTTCAAACGCTTGCATACCAACCAACAATATGAAGGCACAGGCTTAGGCTTGGCGATTTGTGCAAAAATTATTGATAAAATGAATGGTCAAATTTCGTTGAAATCAAAAGTCGGTAAAGGAACTACTTTCATTATTGAGTTACCAAATGAGTAAGCTAAAATTTCCCTCAAAATAGACAACCGATCGGCTTATCGCTTCGTTGTCAAAAAGTTGTACACTTTACCGAAAATACTCCCAGACCGTTAGAAAGATAATGAGTATTTGCAATACTTTACAACTTTAGGAAAACGGAATATAGACGATCAATTAAAAAACGTAATAATTATTTTTTAGCGTTTAGTAAGTTATCTTTTCGTTAGAAACCGTTTCGGTTTTAAAAACCGAAACGGTTTAATCGTCAAAAGCTTTTAACTGACAATCTGTATCGTTATAAAATGCTAATTATCAATATAATACGTATTATTAATTTAGTGCCAATGCGTGTGCAAGAAAATCGGGATAAGTTGTGGTTCAATTATTTTTTTGTAAGAAAGCCCTTATAAAAAATTAAATCTCCTCAAAATGACTTAAAATTCTATTTATCATTATAATCGAATAACAACTTCAACCTCATCTCTCAAAATGACGCCATCTGAAGTTTCCCATTCAAACGTGAAAAGGTAGGGTTCTTGATGAAATTTCAAAGGTATTGAAGCTATTGAAATTATCTCAAAACCTTGATAAGTCAGCGTTTCAGGAAAACTAATAAATTCCTTAAATCCTGTATCTTCCAACATATTAGCATTCGGCTCAATCGTTCCTCCGCTCCAATAAATCGGTTTATCCACGAACATTCTTGATTTTTCAATCACAACTTGATTCAAAGCAATTCCATCATCAACGCAATCACCATAAGCCGTATTCATCAGTCCCCAATTCAATCGATTTGGGTGATGACTCGCTAACTCCACCACACTGCGCACCTCGAAAGCAATTTGATGACGAATCGTATCCGTATAAACATTATTGTATAACCCTGTCCCCTCTTCTACCCTATCTAATGGTTGGATACCAACATCTTTGAGATAAAATAATACTGGCGGCGGACATTTATTCGAAATACAACTTGATATAAAATTGAGGGTAAAAAGCACTGCCAAAACAGTGATAATTCTGGTAAAAGTATTTTTCATAAGCACTTTCATATTAACTTTAAATTGAGGAATAATCATAATTCTGAACCATGTAACAGACAAAAAACGCTGTTTGGTGGTTTTTAGCTGCTTTTGATTTTTATTTTGGTAAACAGTAAAGTTAATAATTTTCCAAAAATTCCATCACAAAAAAAAAGGAAGACACAACCAAGTTGCACCTTCCAATTTTTTAATTTCATTAATCCGCTAACTTGTCTAATCAAGGGCAAACGCACCTAATTATTTTACGTAACAGATTTATTTAAAATATTATTTTGTGTTCATAGTAAAATACCATCGAAACAAAACAATATTTGGCGATTGAAAATTATTCTTCTTTTCCCCCGATATGAAATCGGGATTAACAACTTAATGAAAAGAAGCAAAAATCAAGGCTTAATTGATTTCTTAACGGTCGAAAGTATTGAAAAAGCTAAACAGCCTGAAACTCGCTACGCTCAAACACCAGTCTGTTCTTAACGCTTTTTCAATACTTTCAACCTAAAATCAAAAATGCCAACCCAAAACACCAACCGAAACTTATAATCGTATTTTGGCGCGTTTGCCCTTTGTCTAATCTAACAACGTAACCGAACCGATTTTTCGGACAGTACCGTTGAAGTCTGGCATTCCTTGCCAGTTAGAACCATCTTCGAAAATGGCGTAAACCTTCCAAACGTAAGCGCCTTGCGGCATTAACTCACCGTTGTAAGTTCCGTCCCAACTTTCGACTGGCACACCTGCATCATCTAAAACATCTGATTCCCAGAGTAATTCTCCCCATTGTGAGAATACTTGAACTCTATATTCTTCTAAGCCGACACCGACTGGGCGAAATACTCGTACATCTGCAATTCCTACTCTTGGTGAGAAGGCGTTTGGTACGTATAAACCTCCGAAGAAGGTTGGTGCTAATTCGAATAGCGTTGTATCTACACAACCTGTCGGGCTTACGGCTACTAACATGACTTGTTTTAAGCCGTTGTAATCGTAGCGATGTTGTGGATTTTCGTCTGTGCTTGTATTGCCATCACCGAAGTCCCAGAAGTAAATCGAAGCACCGATTGACGTATTGGTAAAGTTATACGTTCCTGTCGGATTACTTGGATTGAATTCTTCCATGATAAATGATGCCTCTGGGGCAACATCTACGAAAACTGCTCCTGGTATGTAGAAAGTATCAAAACAAATATCATTCAAGGACGCAACCATGGTTACGTTGTACGTTCCACCGTCATTATACGTGTGTATCGGATTGGCAACATTTGCACTGTCGCCATCGCCAAAGTACCAATAGAAATTGGTTGAGTTGGTTGAGGCTTGTGAGAATTGAACGGTTAATGGTTCACAACCATTTTGTGATTCAATCTCAAAATCAGCCGCGGGACCAGGCAGTACAGAATATATCGTTTGTATCGTATCGTTACAATTGAATTGGTTTTGTGTCACCAATGTAATCGTATAATCGCCTAATTGATTATAGTTAATCGTTGGATTCGTCAAATTCGAATATTGACCATTTCCAAAGTTCCAATAGTATTGTGTCGCACCTTGCGACGTGTTCGTTAATTCTACATAGTCATTCAATCCACATTGTGACGTCGCATCTGGTACAAATGAACTTATCGGACTTGGGAAAACAATGAAGTTCACCATTGTCGTATCATCGGCACAGCCGTTTGCATCTGTTGCGGTAAGCGTTACAACGTAGTTTCCTGTATTAATAAATGCATGACTTGGATTTGGTAAGTTGGAAGAATTACCGTCTCCAAAGTCCCAAGCAAAGAATATTGCGCTACTGCTTGACGTATTCGTAAAGTTCACGTTTACTGGCGTACATCCACTATTTGCATTCGCTGCAAAGGTTGCATTTGGTTTTGCAAATACTTGGATAACCGATTGCGTATCCGCAGGACAACCAAACGAAGTGGAATATCCTGTCATTATTACGGTGTACGTGCCTGGCGTTGTATAAACGTGTTGTGGATTCAATGCGTTACTCGTTGCACCATCTCCAAAATCCCAAGCAATACCAGCTAATGGTTGCAATGACGTATTGGTAAACTGGAATGTCGCATCTTCACACGCAAACGGTGCAGCTTGTGCGAAACTCACATCTATACTCGGATGAACCGTAATATTTACCGAGAAGGTATCTAATCCACAGTAATTACTCACATATTGCGTAACTGTAAATACGCCCGCAGTGTCAAATACGTGAGCAATAACACCCGCTGTCGCTGCTGGCCCTGCTAATGTATTACCATCTCCAAAGTTCCAAGTAACTGTTGAGTTTGGCGTTGCCAAACTTGTAAAATTAATCGTTAATGGTTGGCAACCAATAGTCGTATCTGCACTAAAGAAGGCATCGATTGACCCTGGTTCTACGGTGATATCTACCGATTCTGAATCTGAACCACAGGCGTTACTTGCCGTTAAGGTGACGGTATAAACCGTAATCGTGTCAACCGTTATAAAGAATTGTGTCGGTGGAATCGAATCCGTAGAAGTCGTTCCATTTCCAAAATTCCATACGTATGAAGTTGCATTACCCGTTGAGAAATTCGTAAAGTTCACTGGTAATGGTGTACAACCACTATTGTTATCCGCCCCCATAATCACGACAGGTATCGGACGAACGGTAATCGTATCTGTAAACGTCATCACACCACATCGATTGATAACGTCAAGCGTAATAACATAAGTCGTATCAAATGTTCCCGGTTGGAAAGTTCTCATACCAGGATTTACCAAAGTACTGGTTTGTCCATTTCCGAAATCCCATGCAAATGTCATCTCTTGACCGATACTTGTATTGGCAAAGTTCACTTGAAGTGGACCACAACCGTCGTCTGTATTCACGGTAAATGAAGGCGTTGCCAATTGGTAAACTTCTATCGTTTGAATCGTCGTATCAGGACAGCCCGATGGACTAATTCCTAATAACATCACTTGATACGTTCCTGCGACACTGTAAGTATGTGTTGGTTGGAAGAAAATAGATGATGTCCCATCTCCAAAGAACCATTGGAAGTTGCCTGCATTTGCGTCTGAAGTATTTGTGAATGTAACAATACCATTCAAACAAACGGTATCTGCCGACATTACAAAATCAATATTTGGTAACGGATTAATCGTCACCATTTTCGTATCTGTATAAGAACAACCTGAAAGTACATCAATGTAAGTATAGCTGATAAATACCGTATCATTATTTGCGGCAAGCGGTTCAAATAATCCCGTTGTCGCATCAACAATACCTGAGCCCGACCAGACTCCACCTAATGGTAAATTACCAGATAACAATACCGGCCCTGATTCCAAACACGTATTTTCGTCTGGCCCTGCGGTTGTTCCTGTTAAATCAATAACTGTGATTTCTACGGTATCTGATTTCACACACGTTTCAAAACCTTGTGTATAATAAACTTCGTGAACGCCACCGCCCGTAATTAATGGATTAAAGATTCCAAATGAATCTACACCAACTCCTGTAAAAATACCGCCTAATGGTGAATTTCCTGTCAATTGAACATTGCCACCATCAATACAAACTGTAATATCTGGCCCTGCTTTTACGGTATCACCGTAAATTACATCGACAATTAAATCCGCTGCATTCACACAACCGAAATTATCCGAGAAGGTATATGTCAAGGTATAAGTACCAATTCCGCCTGCTAAACCAGTATTGAATATTCCTAATGTTGGATTAACAATTCCTGCACCTGACCAAACACCGCCGTTTCCACCTGGTGAATAATTCGTTAACGGAATATCTAAAGGCCAATCACAATACGTCACCGTTCCACCTGCATCTACGACTGGTAGCGGTTTGACTTCTACGATTTTTGTATCCATACTTTCACAATCCGTAACTGGATCGGTATAAGTATAAAGTATCGTATGGAAACCAACACCTACTAATTGCGGATTAAACTCACCCGTTACACCATTGACGACTCCTGCACCTGACCAAATACCGCCAGAAATCGAAGCACCAGATAAGAATAACTGCGTGGCATCTACACAGGCAACTTGATTAACACCTGCATCGATCGTAATTGGTGTTCCAACGTAAATAATTTTATTATCTGTTTTTTCACAAGTTCCAGCACCATAAGTATAAGTCACTACGTGAGAACCTACTCCAGCTATAAATGGATTGAAAATTCCTGTCGCACCATTGACACCATTTCCTGACCAAACGCCGCCAAGTGGCGAGCCGCCTAATAAGAATGGCGTTGCATCCACACAAACAGAATCATTCAAACCTGCTAAAACCGTATCACCGTAAATAACATCAACGACTAAAGTGTCTTTATTGCTACAGCCATTGTTGTCCGTAAATTGGTAAATAACCGGATGAACCCCAATTCCGCCAGCTACACCTGAACTAAACACACCGCCTGTCGCATCTATAATCCCCAATCCTGACCAAACACCACCAAATGGTGAATATCCTGTCAAGGTAAAACTGTTTGGATTCGCACAAATTTCTAAAGTATCGCCTGCAAAAACAATTGGTAAAGGATTAATTGTAATTGTTTTCGTTTGAACGGTTTCACAACCTGTTACTAAATTCGTAACCGTGTAAGTCAAAGTATGTGTACCAATTCCTGCAAGTGTCGGACTGAATATACTCGTTGAATTCACGATGCCATTTCCTGCCCAAGTTCCGCCTTGTGGCGAGAAACCAGTTAAGGTAAATGTTGGGACACTTATACAAATCGTTTGATTCGCTCCAGGATTTACAACTGGTGGCGTACCTACAAAAATGACTCTTGTTGCCCTTTTTTCACAAGTTCCAGAACCATAAGTATAAATCAAAGTGTGAGGCCCTGCTCCTGCTGCTTGTACATCGAAAATACCATTAACCGCATCTATAATTGCGTTATTTGTATTCGCATTTGCACTTGACCACAAGCCACCAAACGGCGAGAATCCTGTCAATTGATACAAACCTGCATCAATACATAAAGCAACATTTGGTCCTGCAACGACAGTATCTCCAAAAATAACCCCAATGTTTAACTGGTCACTATTGAAACAACCGTTTCCATCTGTCAAACTATACGTAATATTATAGTTGCCGAGACCGCCAGCACTTATCGTATTGAAAATGCCGTTCACGGGATCAACAACGCCTGACCCTGACCATTGACCGCCTAAAGGACTGTAATTAACATAAGTTGATAAAATAATATTCGTATTACTATTACAGAATTCTAAAGTATCGCCTGCATAAACAATCGGCAATGGAACAACGGTGATATCTCTTGCATCACTATTAGAACAACCTGAAATCGAATTAACAAAAACGTAAGTCAACGTGTGCGTACCGACACCTGCCGAAACAGGATTGAATAAACCAGTTATAGGATTTGTAATCCCTACACCTGACCAGATTCCACCTTGCGGTGAATATCCACCTAATAGAAATGGCGTTGCATCTATACAGACCGTTTGGTCTGAACCAATGTTAATCGTTGGCGGTGCATCGACCAGTACTTTTTTAGTAATCTTTTTCTCACAAGTTCCTGAACCGTAGGTATAAGTGACGGTGTGTAAACCAACTCCCGCGAAATTCGGATCGAACTCACCTGCATTTGAATTAATAATACCAGGGCCTGACCACGTTCCACCCGCTGGAGAAAAACCTGTAAAGATGATCGGGTTTTCACCCAAACACAAGGTATCGTTTGGTCCTGCAACAACCGTATCACCGTAAATAACTGAAATATTCAAGGTATCTCTATTTTCACAACTGTTACTTGCCGAGAAAGTATAAATCAAATTATAAGAACCCAAGCCACCAGCTATCGTTGTGCTGAAGATGCCGTTGACAGGGTCAACAACACCTGGGCCTGACCAAATTCCGTTTGGAGGCGTTACACTCACGTAATCCGTCAAAATAATATTATTCGGATTCGCACAGAAAATAACAGAATCCGTCACCGCTACTGGCGGAATATTGCCAACGGTAATCGTTTTGTAATCTGTATTTTCACAACCTGTAACAGTATTAACAACATAATAACTAATCGTATGCTGTCCAAGTCCTGCCGTAATTGGGTCGAACATACCGACAACTGAATCTACGATTCCCATTCCAAACCAAGTTCCGCCGACTGGGCTATTACCACCCAATAATATTTGTCCTCCGTCAATACAAAGAAACTGATCAACACCCGCCACAACGGAAGGCGGAGAACCGACAACTACCGTTCTTGTTGATGTTTTTTCACAAGTTCCTATTCCGTAAGTCCATGTTAGAATATGCGTTCCTTGACCTGCACTTGATGGGTCAAATACTCCTAAAACAGGATCAATAATACCATTTCCTGACCAAGTTCCGCCTGTTATTGGCGTATTTCCTATCAATGTAAATGCTGCGTCTGTAATACAAACCGCTATATTTGGCCCTGCAACAACCGTATCACCGAACGAAATATCTACCAGTAAGCTTTCGCTATTCGTACAACCGTTTCCATCGGTGTAAGTATAATCCAAAAGATAAGTACCAATGCCACCAGCTTGTCCTGAATTAAACACCCCAGTATTTGGATTCACGATACCTGGCCCTGACCATTGCCCGCCTGTTGTTGGCGTAAAGCCTGTTAATTGAATATTATTAGAAGTCAAGCAGTAAAATACCGAATCTTCCGTTGTTACGGTTGGTATCGGATTAATTTTGATAATTCGAGTATCAATACCTTCACAGCCCGTTACGTTATTCGTAAAGGTATAAGTGATCGTGAATGTACCTAATCCAGAAACAATTGGATCAAAAATACCTGCTGCAGTATCCGTAATTCCAATACCTGACCAAGCTCCGCCAAGTGGCGTTTGACCACCTAAAAGTAATGTTCCTACATTTTCACAACGATTCAAATCTACCCCTGCGTTCACCGTTGGAACTGCTCCAACCGTCACCGTTCTTGTAGATATTTTTTGACACGTTCCAGAACCATAAGTATAATCCAATATGAATGTTCCAATACCTGAAAGCGATGGATCAAATACACCTGTGATTGGGTCTGAAATACCAGTACCCGACCAAGTTCCACCAAGTGGCGTTTGATCGGCTAAGGTAATTGATCCTGCATCTTCACAAATTGCGAAAGATGGTCCCGCAACTACCGTATCACCAAAAATGATATTTACGGTCATATCCGCAGTATTCTCACAGCCATTAGCGTTCGTAAAAATATAGGTCAAAACATACATTGTATCGCTATTACTATAACCTAAACCACCTGCTTGAGCAGTGCTGAAAATACCTGTACTATTGATAACACCAGCACCTGTCCAAACTCCACCTTGTGGTGAATAGCCAGTCAACGTAATATTATTTGGATTGTCACAATACGTCACCGAAGCCATAGCACTAACGGTTGGAAGCGGTGAAACCGTAATCGTTTTCGTATCAAACGCATCACAATTCGTTGACGTGTTATAATAATACGTCAATGTGTATGTACCAACGCCCGAAACTGATGGATCAAAAACTCCTGCAAGACTATCCGTAATACCGACTCCTGACCAAACTCCGCCTGTTGGCGAATAACTATTAAAAATAATTGGTGCATTATTAATACATAATGATTGGTTTGCACCTGCGTTTACATTTGGCGGATTACTTACCGCAATGGTTCTTGTTGATGTTTTTTCACAAGTTCCAATTCCGTAAGTCCACGTCAAAATATGCGTTCCTGTTCCTGCCGCAACGGGATCAAAAATCCCTAAAATTGGATCAATAATTCCATTTCCTGTCCACGTTCCACCCGAAGCTGGTAATTGACCAGTCAAATTGACTGCTCCATCGTCAATACAAACAGCCATACTTGGCCCTGCTTGTACCGTATCGCCAAAGATGACCTCAACAATTAAATCTTTTGAATTTGTACAACCGTTTCCATCTGTATAGGTGTAACTCAAAGGATAAGTACCAATACCACCAGCTTGTATTGTTGTGAAAATACCATTTGCTGGATCGATAATGCCAGGCCCTGACCAAGTTCCGCCTGCTGGCGAATAACCAGTCAATGTAATATTATTTGGATTCGCACAATACGTTACCGAATCACCAGTCGCCACGATTGGAAGCGGTGCGACCGTCACTATTCTCGTATCAAACGCATCACAATTCGTTGAAGCATTATAATAATAATACGTCAGTGTGTATGTGCCAATTCCCGAAACCGATGGATCAAATATTCCTACAACGCTATCCGTAATACCGACTCCCGACCAAACTCCGCCTGTTGGCGAATAACCATTAAAAATAATTGGTGCGTTATTAATACAATAAACCCTATTAATACCCGCATTTACATTTGGCGGATTACTTACCGCAATAGTTCTTGTTGATGTTTTTTCACAAGTTCCAGTTCCATAAGTCCACGTCAAAATGTGCGTTCCTGTTCCTGCCGCAACGGGGTCAAAAATCCCTAAAATTGGATCAATAATTCCATTTCCTGTCCACGTTCCACCCGAAGCTGGTAATTGACCAGTCAAATTGACTACTCCATCGTCAATACAAACAGCCATACTTGGCCCTGCTTGTACCGTATCGCCAAAGATGACCTCAACGATTAAATCTTTAGAATTTTCACAACCATTTCCGTCTGTATAAGTATAAAGCAAGGTATAAGTACCGATTCCACCAGCTTGTGCTGTCGTGAAAATACCCGCTGCTGGATCGATAATACCAGGCCCTGACCAAGTTCCGCCTGCTGGCGAATAACCAGTCAACGTAACATTATTTGGATTCGCACAATACGTTACCGAATCGCCAGTTACCACAATTGGAAGCGATGCAACTGTCACTATTTTCGTATCAAACGCATCGCAATTCGTTGAAGCATTATAATAATAATACGTCAATGTGTACGTACCAACGCCCGAAACCGATGGATCAAATATTCCTACGATAGAATCCGTAATTCCGACTCCCGACCAAGTTCCGCCTGTTGGCGAATAACCATTGAAAGTAATTGGTGCGTCATTAATACAATAAACCCTATTAACACCCGCATTTACGTTTGGCGGATTACTTACCGCAATAGTTCTTGTTGATGTTTTTTCACAAGTTCCGGTTCCGTAAGTCCACGTCAAAATGTGCGTTCCTGTTCCTGCGGTCACAGGATCAAAAATCCCTACAATTGGATCAATAATTCCATTTCCTGACCACGTTCCACCCGAAGCTGGTAATTGACCAGCCAAATTGACTACTCCATCGTCAATACAAACAGCCATACTTGGGCCAGCTTGTACCGTATCGCCAAAGATGACCTCAACAATTAAATCTTTAGAATTTTCACAACCGTTTCCGTCTGTATAAGTGTAAAGCAAAGTATAAGTACCGATTCCACCAGCTTGTGCCGTCGTGAAAATACCCGCTGCTGGATCAATAATACCAGGCCCTGACCACGTTCCGCCTGCTGGCGAATAACCAGTCAACGTAATATTATTTGGATTCGCACAATACGTTATCGAATCGCCAGTTGCCACAATTGGAAGCGGTGCAACCGTCACTATTTTCGTATCAAACGCATCGCAATTCGTTGAAGCATTATAATAATAATACGTCAATGTGTACGTACCAACGCCCGAAACCGATGGATCAAATATTCCTACGATAGAATCCGTAATTCCGACTCCCGACCAAGTTCCGCCTGTTGGCGAATAACCATTGAAAGTAATTGGTGCGTCATTAATACAATAAACCCTATTAACACCCGCATTTACGTTTGGCGGATTACTTACCGCAATAGTTCTTGTTGATGTTTTTTCACAAGTTCCGGTTCCGTAAGTCCACGTCAAAATGTGCGTTCCTGTTCCTGCGGTCACAGGATCAAAAATCCCTACAATTGGATCAATAATTCCATTTCCTGACCACGTTCCACCCGAAGCTGGTAATTGACCAGCCAAATTGACTACTCCATCGTCAATACAAACAGCCATACTTGGGCCAGCTTGTACCGTATCGCCAAAGATGACCTCAACAATTAAATCTTTAGAATTTTCACAACCGTTTCCGTCTGTATAAGTGTAAAGCAAAGTATAAGTACCGATTCCACCAGCTTGTGCCGTCGTGAAAATACCCGCTGCTGGATCAATAATACCAGGCCCTGACCACGTTCCGCCTGCTGGCGAATAACCAGTCAACGTAATATTATTTGGATTCGCACAATACGTTATCGAATCGCCAGTTGCCACAATTGGAAGCGGTGCGACCGTCGCTATTTTCGTATCAAACGCATCGCAATTCGTTGAAGCATTATAATAATAATACGTCAATGTGTGCGTGCCAACACCCGAAACCGATGGATCAAATATTCCTACGATGGAATCCGTAATACCCGTTCCTGACCAAACTCCGCCTGTTGGCGAATAACCATTAAAAGTAATTGGTGCGTCATCAATACAATAAACCTTATCAATACCAGCACTCACCGTCGGCGGATTACTTACCCTAATGGTTCTTGTCGATGTTTTTGCACACGTTCCAGTTCCGTAAGTCCATGTCAAAATGTGCGTTCCCGTTCCTGCGGTCACAGGATCAAAAATCCCTATAATTGGATCAATAATTCCATTTCCTGACCACGTTCCACCCGAAGCTGGTAATTGACCAGTCAAGGTAACCAAACCATCATCAATACAAACCGCTAAGTTTGACCCGGCTTGTACCGTATCTCCGAAGACAACCGATACGATTAAATCATCAGAACTCGTACAACCGTTTGCACTGCTATAAGTATAAGTCAAGATATAAGTGCCTAAACCACCCGCTTGAACAGTATTGAAAATACCAGCCAAACCATCTAAAACACCTGGGCCCGACCACGTTCCGCCTTGCGGCGAATATCCTGAAAGCGTAATATTATTTGGATTATTACAATAAATCGCTGAATCGCCTGTCGCTACGATTGGTAACGGTGCGATAACCATCAATTTCGTATCGAACGCATCACAATTCGTAACGGTATTGTAATAATAATAGGTCAATGTGAATGAACCAACACCTGAAACCGATGGATCAAATATGCCTGCAATAGAATCCGTAATGCCCGTTCCTGACCAAACCCCGCCTATCGGAGAATAACTGCCCAATGTAAATGATGGATTATTAATACAATATAATTCATCTAATCCTGCACTTACGTTTGGTGGATTACTTACCGTAACGGTTCTTGTTGACGTTTTCAAACAAGTTCCTGTTCCGTAAGTCCACGTCAAAATGTGATTGCCAACTCCTGCCGTTGCTGGATCAAATATTCCTAATGCTTGATCAATAATTCCATTTCCTGTCCAGATTCCACCCGAAGCTGGTAATTGTCCAGTCAAAGTAATGGGTGCGTCATCAATACAAATATTCACATTTGGCCCTGCTTGTACGGTATCTCCAAAAATAACATCGACAATCATATTTGCTAAACTTTCACAGCCAAAGTTATCTGCGTAAGTATAGGTCAAGGTATAAATACCGATTCCACCCGCAACTGACGAATTGAAAACACCATTTGTGGAGACAATACCTGAACCCGACCAAGTTCCACCTGCTGGTGAATAACCAGTTAGAGTGATGTCATTTGGATTATCACAATAAATAATATCCGTTACAAATACAGTTGGTAATGGTCGAACAACGATGTTTTTGGTCCTCGTTCGATCACAACCTGTTACGTTATTTACGAAAGTGTATGAAATAATATGTGTACCAACGCCTGCGATTGATGGGTCGAATGTTCCTGCGTTACCATTGGTAATACCGATTCCTGACCAAGTTCCGCCTTGTGGCGAATATCCACCAATACTAAATGCCGCACTATTGATACAAACCGTATCATTCAAACCTAAGTTAATCGTCGGTAAAGCTCCAACAAATACCGTTTTCGTTGATGTTTTTTCACAAGTTCCTATACCATAAGTATAAGTAATGGTATGATTACCAATGCCTGCCGTTGCTGGGTCAAATACCCCTACATTCGCATCTACAATACCCGTTCCAGACCAAAGTCCGCCACTGACTGGCGTAAAGTCCGTTAACGTAAATTGCGCGTCATCAATACAAACCGTATCTGGCAAACCTGCATAAACAGTATCACCATAAATTACGATAACGACTAACGAGTCAAGGTTTGAACAGCCATTTGCATCGGTGAGTGCGTAAGCTAAGTGATAAGTGCCTTCGCCTCCTGCTACGTTCGGATTAAAAATACCGTTGGCATTATCGACCACGCCCGAACCTGTCCAAATTCCACCTAATGGCGTATAATTCGTCAAAGTAACGTTTTGATTCGTATTACAATAAACCACCGTGTCACCTGCATTGACTGCTGGTGGCGGTAAAACGGTCACTAATTTCGTATCAAAATCTTCGCAACCCGTTGCTGTATTAATAAAAGTATAAGTTAAAGTATGTATTCCAACGCCTGCAGTTGCAGGGTCGAATACACCAATAGGATTCGTAATTCCGTTCCCTACCCAAATTCCGTTTGGCGGACTAAATCCGTTTAATGAAAATGCGTTATCGGTAAAACAAACAATTCGGTCTGTTCCTGCATTGACCGTCGGAATCGTTCCTACGAAAACGGTTATATTATCCGAATTCAAACAAGAACCTAAACCATAAGTATAAGTCAAAACGTGTAAACCACCCCCTGCTAATTGTGGGTCAAACACACCTGTATTTGTATTGACAATACCTGCACCTAACCAAGTTCCACCCGCTGGTGAGAAGCCAGTCAATTGGTAATTTCCATTATCAATACATAAGGAAATATCGTTACCAGCAAATACTGGAATACTCGGATCAACCACGATAATCATCGTGTCTTTATTCGTACAACTATTTACATCGCTATAACTATAAACCACTTGATACGTGCCAACACCTCCTGCTGAGTTACCGTTAAATACACCATTATTTCCATCGACAATACCCGTTCCTGACCAAGTTCCGCCGAGTGGCGAATAACCTGACAACGTGATATTATTCGGTGTGAAACAGTAGTACACCGTATCTTGAACCGTAACGATTGGCAATGGATTTATGGTTACTAATTTCGTATCAGAAGCCAAACAACCTGTCGTTGGATTGGTATAAGTATAAGTTAAAATATGTGTGCCAACTCCTGCAATTGCCGGATTAAACGTTCCAACCATTCCATTTGTAACCCCTATTCCCGTCCAAATTCCACCTGTCGGACTCTGTCCGCTCAGTACAAATTCAGATGAATTAATACAAGTCGCTACATCATTTCCTGCACTGACAATCGGTAAAGGATGAACCACAACGGTATTTGAAACCGTTTTCAAACAAGTTCCAGAACCGTAACTATACGTTATAATATGTGTTCCAACGCCTGAAGCAACTGGATCAAAAATACCATTTGTCGCATCTACAATTCCTGTACCTGACCAAGTTCCACCTGCTGGTGAGAAACCAGTTAAGGTTGTTAATCCTGCATCTAAACACAACGAAATACTTGGCCCTGCAACAACGGTATCACCATAAATTACATCAACCACTACATTTCCTGTATTTGAACAACCGTTTGCATTGGTGTAAGTGTATAATAAGGTGTAAGTACCGATTCCACCTGCTTGAGTTGAATTAAAAATACCATTTGTTCCATCAATGATACCCGCACCTGACCACAACCCGCCTGCTGGCGAATAACCAGTCAATGTAATGCTATTCGGATTATCACAATAGACCAAATTATTAGGCACGGTAACAATTGGTAAACCATTTACCGCAATCGTTTTCGTATCAAAAGCATCACAATTTGTGAATGGATTGATGTAAGTGTAAGTCAAGGTATGAACACCGATTCCTGCTGTTGTAGGATCAAATGTTCCTGTATTACTTACCCCTATTCCGGTCCAAATCCCACCTAACGGACTATAACCGGCTAAATTGAAAGCAGGATCATTCAAACAAACCGTTTGATTATTTCCTGCATTAACTACTGGCACTGCTCCAACAATAATAATTTTCGTTGCTGTTTTTTGACATGTCCCAGTTCCGTAAGTATAAGATAATGTGTACGTGCCTACTCCTGCCGTCGCTGGGTCAAAAATCCCATTTGCCGCATCTATAATTCCCGTTCCTGACCAAATTCCGCCGAGTGGTGAATAACCAGTTAAAGCAAATTGTGACTCGTCAACACAAACCGTATCTTGAACGCCCGCAACAACCGTATCTCCAAAGCTGATCGCTACAATTAAATCTTCTGTATTCGTACAACTATTTGCATTCGTATAAGTGTACGTCAAGGTATAATTACCGATTCCACCTGCTTGTGTTGCATTGAAAACACCGTTTGCGGCATCTATAATTCCAATACCTGACCATGTTCCGCCTGTTGGCGAATAGCCGCTCAACGTAATGTCATTGCCACTATTACAATATTCAACCGTATCCGGCATATTGATAATTGGTAACGCATTAATTATAATTACTTTGGTATCAAAAGCATCACAACCCGTAGAAGGATTAGCATAAGTGTAAGTAATCGTAAACGTTCCAACGCCTGCGGTCGCTGGGTCAAAAACCCCAGCCGTACTATCTATAATTCCTATTCCTATCCAAACACCGCCACTTGGACTTTGTCCACCCAAGGTATATTGAGGTACATTTACACAAATCGTCTGGTTATTTCCTGCATTTACGATTGGAAGTGAATTCACAATAACCGTTTTGGTTACTATTTTTTGACACGTTCCAATACCGTAAGTGTAAAACAACGTGTGCGTTCCTACTCCTGCCGTTGCTGGGTCAAAAATACCTGCCGAACCATCAATAATTCCTATTCCTGTCCAAATTCCACCCGCTGGTGAGAAGCCTGTTAAGTTGAACGAAAGTTCATCAATACAAACAGATTCATTCGTCCCTGCCAAAACCGTATCTCCAAAAATAATATCTACTACTAAATCTTCCGTATTCGTACAACTATTTGTATTCGTATAAGCATACGTCAACGTATAAGTACCAATTCCACCTGCTTGCGAAGCATTGAAAACACCATTTGTTGCATCGACCACGCCTGAGCCTGACCATGTTCCGCCTGTTGGCGAATAACCACTTAACGTAATGTCATTGCCACTATTACAATATTCAACCGTGTCAACCATTGTGATAATTGGCAATGGATTCACCGTTACCG
>Ga0222647_1000134_pt1 | contig 39834 bp, 20 predicted proteins | sample AntAcemetagen333_FD_179864 | JGI IMG/M metagenome (GOLD analysis project Ga0222647, IMG submission 179864) | Saline water microbial communities from Ace Lake, Antarctica - #333 | ecosystem: Environmental > Aquatic > Non-marine Saline and Alkaline > Saline | place: Antarctica: Ace Lake...
ATGTGGTGTATTTTTTAACCGCAAAGGTTTTAGGTATAGATTTTAAAACATCAGATCTAAGCATGTCTTATCAAAAAGTGATTTATAACGGATTTGAATTTAAGTTCAATTGTTTTAACAATGAAAATTTAAGAATTATTCAATTTTCTTACATTGAATCCGATCTCATTCAGGCGGTGGGTAGAGCACGTACTCTTAGAACCGGTGCAAAAGTTGACTTGTATTCTAATTTTCCACTAAGAATAAGTTCAGAGTTTAGATTCTAAAAAAAATGAATATTGTCTGACAAATTTTGAATTTCTTGATATTTATAAGGAAACATTTGTATGAAAGAAAGAAAATCAAAAAGAGTAATAGTTCGAATGACCGAGAATCAATTTAAAAATTTGATTGATTTGGTAATTTCAGAAAGTAAAGATAGATCTACAGTTTCGGATGTTATTCGGGAGGCTGTGATTGATAAACTTCAAAAACTAAAAGATGATGATAAAAGGAAAAAATAATTTAGATTATGAATATTTCAACCGTTATTTAGCCAACTGTGGATCTCTTGATCCGACTGATATGAGTCTGATAAGTAGTTTTTTTTAGAGAGAAATTAAAAATTCTACCCGAATATGAAATAGATCCTAAAGAGATGGTTTTCTTGAATGAATTGGTAGTTTTTTGTCGTGAAAAATTTGACGGTTCGAACCAAGAAAATACGAATTAGTGTTGAAACAAATTATTGACTGGAACCCTTGGATACCCGACTTTAAACCATGTATTACATCAAATATTAATTAGTATAATTGGTGGGGGTATTGACTTATCAATCAATCAAGGACCATTATTTAAAAAAATCCACGACAAATTATTACATTTTTTGTTTGATATAATGTTTTGTGAGTTCCGCAGCTACAGCTCTGCACCATATTTCCTGTGGGTGATTCTCATATCCATACTCCTTAAGTTGTTTGTCATACAATTGATCCTTGAAATGAGATGTTATTTCCCGCCAATGTACAAGTTCATGAAGAGTTATCTCCACAATACCCTCAAAGTCACTTACATTATCAGTAAATAAGGTAATCGTATTATTATAATAAGTGTAGGTGCCCGCATAATCGGAAGATTCATCACTAATCACAATTCGGGGGGATTTCTTTCTAATAGGATACATTTCAATAAACCACTCCGTTACATTATTTGATAATTCTTCAATAGTAATGGTATTAGAAGGTGAAAATAGGTTTACTATAAATCCAAGAATGTATAAAACTATTATTCCAATTCCTATAAACCCTATAATTTCCATAACTGGAATCTACATCGAGAATTTTATTCTGCCTAAAATAGATTTGAAAAGTTATCTGCTTATACTTTATTGTTTAGTGTAAGTTCTTTAAAATAGTCCTATCTCAACCCGGGTTGGACTTCCCAGTGAATCCAGTACTTCCCAAAGATCAACCCGCTTATACTTTCATTAAAAAATGCGGCATAATCGAAGTTTTGCGCTTATGTTAGCCAGGTTAATTTATAAAAAACTGAAAAATGTCATTACAAGGTCAACGAACAACAACCGGTGCTATTCCATGGGAAGATTTTAAATCATTAATTGGAAAATTGGAAAGAGATGGGAATTATAAGTACTGTCTTCTGATTTCCATTGGGGTATTCACGGGGTTACGAATAGGAGACATACTTAAATTACGTTACACCGACTTTTCGGGGGGAGATATTTTATCTGTGATAGAACAAAAGACAAAAAAGACCCGAAGAATCAAATTAAATCAAGATTTACTTGAAATAATTTCTCGTGTCAAACGAAAACAACTGATAGATGATGACAATCAATTCATTTTCATCAATAAGTATGGCACCAAACCCATTGACAAATCTTGGGTGAACGTGTCGTTAAAAAAAATATTTAGAAAATATAAAGTTCATGTTGATGGAAATGTATCTACACACATGTTTCGAAAAACACTTGGAAACAGGGTTCTTAAATTGAATAACTACTCCAATCAGTCTATCGTTCTGTTAATGGAACTTTTCGGTCACTCTTCAATGGGAATAACAAAAAGATATCTTGGAATTCGAGAAAAAGAGGTAATGGAGGTGTATGAGAGTCTGAGTTTATAGTCCTTTGGATTCCTAACATCTGCGTGCGGATAATATTCCATGAAGGATCATCGTCACGGGGGTGATCTCAATTTTTGTTATTCGCACGTTGGTTTAGGTTGGGGGGACCCCCTCCCTGTAGGAACTCCCTTCCGAAGCCCCCTCTTAAATAAGTATAATAACGGTCTAAAAGATCCACTCAGAGGTCTCCATGAAATTTTTTGAAAATTTTCTGAAAACTTGAGAACTTCCTTTAACCTCAAGGGAGGTGTATTTTACAAATAAATTTTTTTTAGTATTTTTTTAGATAATTTAAATTTTAAATAACTCTAATTTAGGTTCTGTCGCATCTGTCAATATTTACTGGTAAAGAAAAATCAACTGGTGAACCCTGAAAGTTCAACCTACAAATCATTTATATCATTAGCTTCTTAAAAAATTAAATTAGTTTAAAACTTGATGCTTAATTTTAGCAGATGCGACAGAACCCCTTGTATAGCGGGTAAATTAAATTGACCGTTTTTAGGACTTACAGTTATAATTTTTACTCCGGCATTTTTTGAAGGATTCCATGCAGGCATTAACAAAAGTGTCGAGTCTGCATTTACTTCAGGATTTGGAAAATCGTGACGATGACGCATTGGTACGATTACCTTGTTTTTTGAAAAATAGTATTTTAACTCTTGAATTAATTCAATAAAATGCGTATTCTTTTCAATAAAATTTGAATCTATTTGAATAACCTCTTCCATGGCTTAAAAGTAGCTAAATATATTTTTAATTGTGATTTTTTGTAACTTTAAAGCTAAAAATTGTAATCAAAAAGCATATAATTGATAAGATTTATCATTTCTAAAAACATTAATTAAATCTTAATAAGCGTATTTTTATTTAAAATTTTATGTATTTTTCATTTTAAAATTCATTGATTTAAAGGTCGCATTTTGCTGTATAAATTTATAATCACACGATTAAATAACTTTTCCTTAGCTTTGTTATTATAAAATTTTGATCTTAATTTGTTAGTATGAATTTTATTATTGAAGAAATCCGAAAAGGAAACCGAAAGGTTTTTAAAAACTTATTTAATAAGAATTATAAAGAATTAGTGCTTTATGCGAATGGTTACTTATTCGATAGAGATGCTAGCGAGGATGTGGTGCAAGAAGTGTTAATTTATATTTGGGAGCATCCTGATAAGCTAAAAATAAAAACATCCTTAAAGAGTTATCTTCTTTCTATGGTACGAAATAGATGTTTGAATTATTTAAAATCTATAAAAATTACAGATACTTTCGGATTTTTAGAGTTTAATATCAACCTAATTTCAGAGCATGTTTTTGATTCTACTTCAGACGAAGATAAAAAAATAGTGTATCATCAAATATTAAAAATTGTTGATACGCTTCCAGAAAGAATGCAACAAATTGTAAAGTTAAAGTTTTTACATAATTGTAAGTATACTGAAATTGCTGAAGAATTAGGTATCTCTGTTAATACTGTTAAAACACAAATTAAAAGAGCAAAGGTAAAAATTATAGAAATGGTAACTTCTTTACTTATTTTATTGCAGACGCAACAATAAAAGAGGTGTTTACTAGAGCTAAAACAGGCTTTTTTTTTAAATTTTTTAAAAATTTCTCTTTCTTCTTGTCACCCATTTTTGATTTTTTATTGTCTTAGTTATGTACACCTTACAAAATCAGATTTAATGGAATTCAAATTAATTATAAAAAAACTTAACAATACTCTAAATTTAGAAGATGAAATTATTTTTTCTAAATGGTACAATAAATCTGTCAATCACAAAAATTATTTTGATAATGTAAAAGAAAACTATTCAAAAGATATTACAAACATTGATGTTGCAAAAGGATGGGAAGAACTTACTAAAAAAATAAACTATATACCTAAAAAGACGGCTTATTGGAAGTATGCTGCCGCTGCTGCAGTTATATTTTTAGTAACGATGCCTTTTGTTTTTAACAAAGACAATGTTAAAACGGCCGAGCTAATAATTGTAAAGAATACTATAAAAATTGGTATAGATAAGGCTACACTTACTTTAGAAGATGGATCTAATATTACGTTGGAGGAAGGACAAAATTACAAAGTCGCCAATGCAAAGAGTAATGGGAGAAAACTAATTTATAATCCTAAAAGCAAAACAAAGCTAGAAATTGCCTATAATTATTTAACTACTCCAAGAGGTGGTCAATTTTATGTTGAGTTGTCAGATGGCACAAAGGTGTGGTTAAATTCTGAGTCAAAACTTAAATACCCAGTTGTTTTTCAAGATGGTGTGCCACGTGAGGTTGAGTTACTTTACGGAGAGGCTTATTTCGATGTATCATCAAGTGCTAAGCACAAAGGTGCTTCATTTAAAGTAGCTAGCCAAGTGCAAGAAATAGAAGTGTTGGGTACAGAGTTTAATGTAAAAGCATACAAAGGAGAAGACCATATGTATACAACATTGGTCGAAGGAAAAGTTGCCATTGACAATGGGGTTACTAAAGAAATATTAAAACCCGAACAACAAGCTGCAATAAATATTCAAAGTAAAGAGATAACAATTGCTATTGTTGATGTTTATAACGCAACGTCATGGAAAGATGGAGTTTTCAGTTTTAAAGAAAAATCATTAAAAGAGATTATGAAAACATTATCTCGTTGGTATGATACAGACATTGTTTTTCTAAACAAAGAACTTGAAAATATTAAATTTAACGGTGTTTTAAATAAAAAACAAAATATTGAACATATACTATTAACTATAAAAGCAACTAATAATATTGATTACGAAATAAACGACAATAAAATTATGATAAAATAAAAAAAAGAAAAGGGAATGAGGTTCAAATCTCTCACAATGCAAACCTTCATTTCCCCTAATTGTGATAATTAATTATAAAAACTAACTAAAACATGCAAATTTATGGAAATTAACTTAACTAATGTTCTTTTAATACATAAAAAAGAACTTCTAATCTTTATTATGAGAACATTTATATTATTATTCTGTACTACAGTTTTTAGCTTTACGTCAGAAAATGTATTCTCGCAAAATGCTAAGATTGAAATTAGTGCTGATATAGTGCTAACGATAGACGAAGTCTTTGATCTTATTAAAGAACAAACAGACTATACATTTATTTATAAATCTGATTTATTTAAAAACGCCCCCCAAGTATCTTTAAAAAAGGGAATTATAAAGGTAAATAAGTTATTAAAACAAAGCTTATCTTATGGTGATTTTCAATATTTTTTTTCAGATAATACAACTGTTGTATTAAAGAATAAGCATGAGGAAATAAAAAATAAAGTGCAACAGACAGTAAGTGGAAAAATAACGAGTACAAATGGAGAGGCTCTTCCAGGCGTTACGGTTATAGAAAAAGGTACAAATAATGGTGTAGCTGCAAACTTTGATGGTAACTATGAAATTACTGTTAAAGAGGATGCTGTTTTGGTTTTTTCTTTTATAGGTTTTCTTACCCAAGAAGTTGAAGTAAACGGTCAAACGGAAATTAATGTAAAACTCTCTGAATCTGCTTTTCAATTAGACGCTGTAGAATTAATCTCTACAGGCTATCAAAAGATTGCTAGAGAGAAACTAACGGGAGCTGCAGAAAACATTAATAAATCATTTTATGAAAATTCTTTCAATCAAACCTTACAGCAAGGCTTACAGGGTAGTATTGCAGGCTTGCAAATAATTTCAAATAACACACACCCTCAAGCAGTTCCACAAGTAATCATTAGAGGCGTTGGTTCTGCTTTTGGAGATGGTGTAGGGTCTACAAGTCTTTCGGGAACTACGACTGTATTGGGAGATCCAACGATCTTAACCGCTGGTAGCCCACTGTATATTATTGATGGGGTACCAACCTTTGATGGTAGAGATTTATCAAGTATTAGTGGAAATGATATTAAATCAATCACGGTACTTAAAGATGCTGCTGCTGCTAGTATATATGGTGCAAGAGCTGCCAATGGTGTCATTGTAGTAGAAACTAAATCTGGGGTGTCTGGAAAAGGTAAAATTAACTATTCTACTCAAGTCGGTTTCTCTGAATTTGTAAGTCTAAATGAAAGTCTCAATACCTCTCAATTGCAAGAAATGTTTATTGAAGGATTAATAAATAATACAGGGAATAGTATTGATACGAGTGCAGATGCTTTAGATTGGTTAATTAATTCAAACCCCTACTCAGCTTTCAATCCTGATCAAGATACTAATTGGGGTAAAGAGTTGACAAGAGTAGGACAAATAACACAGCATAACTTTTCTGCCTCTGGAGGAAGTAATAATAATAATTACTATTTATCTCTAGGGTATTTAAAAAATGAGTCCGCTATTAAAGAAATTAATTTCGATAGACTCACAATTAAGCTAAAATACGATACACAAATTTCTGAAAAACTGAAAGCTTCCATCATTATAGGTTATGGAAAGACAAAATCTAATAATCATGAAACAGGTATTTCATACTATAATCCTTTTACAAGCATATATCGTTTAAGGCCAGATTTTAATATTTATAATGAAGATGGTTCTTATGACACTAGCTATAATTCTAAAGTAAACCCATTAGGAGTATTAACAGATGAAACCCGCCAACTAGAAACAAATGATTTTAGAGGAGCCTTTAATCTAAATTACGAACTAATAGCAGGTTTAACGTTAGAAACAAGTTTAAGTACAAATTATAGATTAACCGAAAACTACAATAGGTTCCCCTCCTATTTAGGAAAAGGAGCTAATTATAGAATTGGCTGGTCAGCGGTACCTTCGAGTTATGGAAACCAAAGAAATACGGGGATATTTACCTGGAACGCTAGATCTTTAGTTAGGTATACTAAGAAACTTGGGGAAGATCATACTTTTGGTGCGTTTGCTGGAATTGAACAAAATGCAATGGATATGAAGGGTAGTAATTTGTCTGTGCTTAACTTACGTGAAGGTTCTGAAACATTTGATAATGGAACTTCAGAGACTAGCGACACGTTTAGAAGTGAGTCTTCAATCAGCTCTACATTTTTAAATTTAGACTATGATTTCCAAGAAAAGTATTTGGTAAATACTACCTTTAGAAGAGATGGGTCTTCACGATTTGGAGCTAATAATAAGTATGGAAATTTCTATGCCATTGGATTGGGTTGGAATATTCACAAAGAGGATTTTATGCAAAATAATGACTTTGTAAATATTTTGAAATTACGAATCAGCTATGGTGTTAATGGGAATGATCAAATTTCTCCTTTTGGTTACTCAGGAACGTTTGATACAACAGGGGGCTATAACGGGCAAAATGCAGCCACTATCTCATCCGCAGGAAATGCTTTAATTGGTTGGGAAGAAAATGCAACCTTTGATATTGGAGTAGATTTCGCGTTTTTTAATAATAGAGTTTCAGGGTTTTTAGATTATTATAGCAGAAAGACATCTGATCTTCTTTATAATTTACCGGTATCCAACCTAAATGGAGACTCATTTGTCTTTCAAAACTTTGGAAGCATGAAAAATAGCGGAGTTGAAATTTCATTAAACACAAAAAACATCATCACTACTACTGATGGATTTACTTGGTCTACAGGAATTAATTTGACGACAAATAAAAATGAAATAACTGAACTTGAGTCAGACGAAATTATTTCAGGTAACTATTTAAGAAAGGTAGGGGAAGACTTTAATACGCTTAACCTTTATGGATATGCAGGGGTTGACCCAGAAACAGGAAGTGAAATGTTTTATACTGATGAAACCGAGACCGAAACAACAATGGTACTTGGAGAGACAGAAAAATATAATCATGGTAAAGCAACACCAGATTTTTACGGATCCCTAATAAATACGGTTACTTTTAAAAACTTCTCGCTTACTGCACAATTATACAGTTCTTGGGGAGGGCAAATATTTGAGCCTAACGGTAATGTTCAAAATGATAATGGATACAGAAGAACTCGTGATTACAGTAACACATCTAAATATGTGTATGACAATAGATGGCAACAACCAGGGGATATAACTAATGTGCCAAAATATGTGTATGGTAATTCACTATCAAGTAATCAAACTTCAAGATGGTTACACGATGGAAGTTATGTCCGTTTAAAAAGAGTGGAGTTAGCCTACACTTTTTCAAATAAAATATTACAAAACTCTTTTATCGATAGACTTCGTATCCATGTGAGTGGAGATAATCTATGGACCTATATTAAAGACGATACCTTGATGATTGATCCTGAAATGGCAGGAATAACAGGTTCGGCAAGTTTTAATAACCCTATTTCAAAAACAATTTATTTTGGTCTTAATGTTACATTTTAACATAAAATCATCCAATTTTAATCATACAAAAAACACATAATGATGAAAAACATATATTTAATAATTTTAATGTTATCAATCACACTCACTTCTTGTAACAGTGATGAGTTTTTAGATAAAGATCCTTACGACAGAGTTCTTACAGAAAATCTAATTACAGATTTTACAAGTTTTGAAGCAGCTACTGCTGGCGCATATAACATACTTCAGGACCGCTTTTATCATGGTGGCTTATATCCGATTGCTTCAGATTTAATGTCTGATAATTCTCTATCATCTTGGGTCCTTTTTCCCGGAACAGATGCTTATGAAACACCTACTGATGATCGCGAAGTATTACGAATCTGGAGTACAATCACCAATCTTATTGCGCATACGTCAATCGTTATCAGACAGGCTGAAAGCTTTGACTTTGAATCTGACCAAGCGCAAGCGTCTGAATTAATTGCACAGCTCTATGTCATCCGAGGCATGGCGTATTTCGACATGCAACGTTTGTTTGCACAGCCGTATAATTTCACTGCAGATGCCTCTCACATGGGAATTCCTTTAGTGGATGAAACGCAAGTAGGTATAGAAATAATTAACCCTGCAAGAAGCACCACTGCTGAAGTATATGCTAAAGTAGTTTCAGATATTGAAAAGGGAATTAGCACTATAGGAGACGATACCTCTTCAGTTTACTTTTTAAACAAGAATTCTGCTAAAGCATTACTAGCAAGAGTCTATTTATATATGGAAAATTGGGCTGAAGCAAACGCATTGGCTACAGAAGTTATTGGATCTGGTTATTCTTTAGTTTCTAACACTGATTATGTTGCAAGTTGGGCAGAAGATACGACATCGGAATCTATTTTTTCAATTGTAAGCACTCCAACAGATATGGGTGGTTCTTATGCGATTACTTATTTATATGGAAGGCCACGTTTCAAAGCGACTACGGATTTATTTGATGCTATTGATGCGACTGATGTCAGAAAGAACTTGATAGCAGCAGGAAAGGTACTGAAATTCCCTTCTTATGCTACACGTGATGACAATACACCTATCCTTCGTATTTCTGAAATGTATTTGATTCAAGCTGAAGCCATGGCAGAATTAGGGATGGATTCACAGGCTCAAACAGCCGTTAATATGATTCTATCAAGAGCAAATCCATTGGCAGCTGCTTACACTGAAACGGGGCAGGCGCTAAAAGATGTCATTCAAGACGAAAGACGCAAAGAACTAATGTTTGAAGGTCACCGTATCTTTGATTTGACAAGGACAAAAAGAAGTTTTGTTAAATACAGTACTGTAGCAGAAAATCCAATCAACGTGAATTACCCAAGTAATTTAACAATTTTACCGATCCCTCAATCAGAGATAGATGCTAACAATAACATTTCTGAATCTGATCAAAATGCCGGTTACTAATTAATTTCAATTGATATTTAAGACAAGCTATAAGTGTTTATCTCTTGTAGTTTGTTTTTTTAATAATTAGTTTAAGAACCCATATTGACCACTTTAAGTGTAATGAAAACTCTATTTAATAAATTTTAAGATTATGAGAAATTTAATTTTACTAACAATATTATTTGGAACATTATGTTCCTGCAGACAAAAGGAAAATTCCTATGTTTTACTTTCGGGAAACATTAAGAACTCCAAAGAGACTATTATTAAAATGGTTAATAATAGTAAAAGCTTTGAAAAAAAAGTTACCATAGACGCCAATGGAAACTTTAAAGATACCTTATATATCGATGAGCCAGGTAGTTATTTTTATCAAATAGGAAGATCATACACTAACATTTTTCTAAAAGACGGGTACGATTTAACATTAAATATTGATGCAGAAGATTTTTATAAGTCAACCAAATATTCAGGAAACGGTAGTGAAGTGAATAACTATCATGTTGCCAGAGGAACCCTAAAAAATAAGCTAGTTGGTGATGCAAAAATATTTTTTGTAGTTCCTGTTGACGACTTTTTACTTAAAATTCAAAAAAATAAAGAAGCTTTTTTAGAATTATTAGAGACGTCTAGTCTAACAGGTCAAGATAAAGAGCTTCAAAGAAAAGTTGTTGAATATGATTATTTATTGACTCGATATAATTACGATAAGTTTAACCATTATCATACTAAAGAGCATCCTGTGTTGCCAGAGGGTTATTACGATCCAATAAGAGGAATGAACATGGATGACGAAGAATCATTTAACAATATTCAAAGTTATCGAAATTTGATTATTGAAAATTGGCGCCTTACTTCAAAAGAGGAAATGGCAAAAGACCCCAATCTAACACTTGTAAACTTTGTTGAAGGTAAAATTATAGATATTAAAAGCACTAAAATTAAAGACCAAATTGTAAGTATGCTTTTTAGGCAAATGAGTTTAAAAAACAAAAATTACGAAAAGGATTATCCTCGAATTATGGATATGCTTTCAGATAATAAATTAAAAGACAGACTTACAACGAGATATAAATCTGTAAATGATACGAAACCTGAAATGCCTGCTCCAAATTTCAATTATGAAAATCATAAAGGAGGCACAACATCTTTAAAAGATTTAAAAGGTAAAATAGTATATGTAGAGGTTTGGGCTACTTGGTGTGGACCTTGCATAAAAGAAATGCCAGCTTTAACACAATTAATTAAAGATTTTAAAGGACAAGACATAGAATTTGTAAGTATTTCCATCGATTCAAAAAACGATTATGAAAAGTGGAAAAAAATGGTGCCAGAAAAAAACGTTGGAGGTACACAACTATTGGCGGATAAAGGTTTAAAATCAGATTTCATGAAAGCCTTTAGCGTAGGTCTTATTCCTAGATCTATTCTATTAGATGAAGGTGGAAAAATTATAACGCACAAAGCACCTAGACCTTCAGCTGATAATACCAAGCAGTATATAAATAATCTGCTAAATAAACCTAAAAAGCTATAATGACACATAAAAAACATTTTTTAAACATCGCATTCATTTGTTTTAGTGCAATGTTTTTATATGGGCAAACCCTAGATTCAAAGTTTAAATTTGTTAAAGAACTCGGTGGTGTTGAAGAGTATGTATATGAACCAAACGGGTTGAGTATTTTGCTAATTCAAGATAATACTGCTCCTGTTGTTACTACACAAATTACATATAGAGTAGGTTCTAAACATGAAGTCTCTGGCAATACAGGTTCCACACACCTTTTAGAACACTTACTTTTTAAAGGCACTCCAAAGTATAATAAAGAAACCCAAACAATAGCATCAGCTTTACAAAATGTAGGGGCTAAAATGAATGCGACAACATGGTATGATCGAACTAACTATTATGAAACCATACCTAGCGATTATTTGGAATTAGCATTGGATATTGAAGCTGATAGAATGCGTAATTCACTTTTAAAAGCAGATGATAAAGCAGCCGAAATGACTGTGGTTCGTAACGAGTTTGAACTTGGTGAAAACAACCCAAATAGGTTATTATCAAAAGAAATATGGTCAACAGCATATATGGCGCATACTTACCATCACTCAACTATTGGATGGCGATCAGATATTGAAAACGCATCTATCGAAAAGCTTAGAGAATTTTATAACACCTATTATTGGCCAAATAATGCAACATTATCAATCATTGGCGATTTTAATAAAGCAAATGCATTTGAATTAATAGATGCATCTTTTGGCTTAATTACAAAAGCACCACATGAATTTCCTCAACCTTATACAGAAGAACCAGAACAATACGGGCCAAGAAAAATTGTTATAAAAAAACCTGGTCAGCAAGGTGTGGTTGTAGTCGCTTTTAAAAGCCCAGGTAAGTTACATAAAGATCACGCTGCCTTAACAGTATTAAGTGATATTCTTAAGAGTGGTGCGTCTTCAATTTTAAATACAACTTTTACAGATACGGGGTTAGCATTGTATGCGTATAGTTCTATTTCAGGCTTTAAAGATCATAATTTATTTTCTGTGGGTGTAGGATTGACACCAAATACAACACATCAAGAGATAAATGACAAAATAGTAACTGTAATTAATACCATTGCGGAAAACGGCGTGACTCAAGAAGATTTAGATAGGGTTGTAGCCAAAGCTGAAGCTAATGATGTTTTAAGACGTGACGGTTCATTTGCCATTGCTGGAATTATTAATGAAGCTATTGCTGCTGGTGATTGGACTAATTATATTAACAATGTAGAGAATTTAAAAAATGTAACATTAGACGATATTAAAAGAGTTTCAAATACCTATCTTTTAGAAGATCAAAGCACCACAGGATATTTTATTCCAAAAAAAATAGGATCAAATAAAAAGAGACCAAACATAAAAAGCAAGCAGTTTAAAAATGATGATGGTAAAGTCTTTTTTAGAAATCCGGAAGCACAAAATTATAATAACGCTTTTATTTCCGATTACAATCAAGAAGCTTCATTAGCACGACCCTTATTAATTAATTCAAAATTAGATTACAAGCGTCAAACAGTTTCAGGAATTGACATTACAACAGTTAAAACAGGTGCTAAAGGCTTTGTTAATGTGATTGGAAGTATCAATGCAGGTGGTATAAATACTATTAAAAATAAAAATATTGCTTCTATAACAGCTGAAATGTTATTAAAAGGTACTACAAATAAAGATAAATATGCTTTATCAAAAGCATTAGAGAGCTTGGGTGTTAAAATGAACATCAGAGCAAATACCTATAAAACCACCTTTAGTTTTAAATGTTTATCTACTATTGTAGATGAAGTTGTTGCGCTTTTGGCAGATGCATTGCGTAATCCTGCATTTGATGAAAAAGAGTTTGAATTATTGGTGAAGCAATATAGTGGCAGAATAAAAAACAATTTGGATAACCCTTCAATTTTAGCTAAAATTAAGTTAAGTCAACTCATTTATTCGATTGGTCACCCTGAATATTTGGATTCTGTAGAAGCACAAATTGAAAAAATTAATGGGGTAACCTTAGACGATATAAAGGCGTTCCATAAAGATTATTATGGATCAAACGAAATGCATGTTGTTGCTGTTGGAGATATTAATGGAAAAATTCCAACTGCCTTCGGTAAAACATTTAAAGATTGGAATGGCGGCGTTAGTTTTAAATCTGTATCCTTAAGAGGGAAATCCTTAGCTAAAACACAAACTAAAATAATCACCGTTAAAGGCAAGCCTAGTGCTCAATTACTTATTGCGCAACATACAGGGCTTACAAGCGAAGATGCAGATTTTAGACCAATACAATTAGCAATATTTGCATTAGGAGGCGGTATGTCTGGACGATTAATGCAAACAGTAAGAGATGTTGATGGTTTGACCTACAGTATTAGTGCAATACATAGTTCAGATACCTATACCGATGGGTACTTTGTTGTAAAGGCTTCTTTTAATCCAACATTATTAAAGAAAGGAGAAGATGCAACGATGGTCCAAATTGAAAAATGGATTGATGATGGTATTTCTGTAAATGAATTAGCAAATAAAAAAGCAAATTTAATAGGAAGTTATAAAGTGAGACTTTCTACTACCGGAAGTATGGCTGGAACTATCCTTTCATTTATTAATCAAGGTAAGCAACCTTCTTATATTGATCAATACCCTAAGGATATTAATGCCCTTACTTTAAGTCAAGTAAATGAAGTGATTAAAAAATATATAAATCCTAAGAAGTTTATTACCCTAAAATCAGGAAGTATTGATAAAAACGGTAATCCGTTAAAAAAGAAATAACCTTTCTCTGGATTTTGTTTTCACCAACAAATTTGAATTAAGTATTCTAGTGAAAGAGTTTTGAAAAGGCTGTTAAAATCGCAGCCTTTTTTTTGTTCTAAAATTATATATATATTATGAAAAAAGTTATTATACTCCTGACTTTTGTTTTAAGTAACAATGTCTTTTCACAAATTTATAATCCTGTAAAATGGTCAACATCTGTTGAAAAAATATCAGATATCGAGTATAATTTAATAGCTACAGCTACTATTGAATCTGGGTGGCATTTATATTCTCAGGTTGTTCCTGAAGGTGGACCTATTCCCACAAAATTTACATTTATAGATTCAAAGCATTATAGTTTAGTAAATAAAACTCAGGAAGAAGAAGGTCATGAAATTGATGATCCTGTTTTTGAAATGCGGATTAAGTTTTTTGAAAATAAAGCCGAATTTAAACAACGGGTAAAAGTATTGAATGATATTAATACTATTGATGCCGAAGTAGAGTTTATGGTGTGTGATGACGAAAAATGCTTACCGCCAAATAATATTGACCTTGCATTTAAAATAGCTAGTAATGCTGTTACAAATGTTACTGCAGTAGATAAAGTAAAAACTACAGTTGAAGAAAAGGGCGAGGCAAAATATTTAAAACTTAAAAAATCACACAAAAAAGAAAAATCAAAAGGCTTATTAGGTATTTTTCTTATTGCTTTCCTATTTGGTTTTACAGCTTTGCTCACACCTTGTGTATTCCCTATGATACCTATGACTGTAAGTTTCTTTACCAAACAAAGTAAAAACAAAGCACAGGGAATACGAAATGCAATTATCTTCGGAATTTCTATTGTGGTAATCTATGTTTTACTAGGCACAGTTGTCACTGCTATTTTTGGAGCTAGTGCATTAAATGCATTGGCTACCAATGTTTGGTTCAATATTATTTTCTTTTTGTTATTGGTAATTTTTGCGGTATCCTTTTTAGGGGCATTTGAACTAACTTTACCTAGTTCATGGGGTACAAAAGTAGATGCACAAGCTGATAAAGGAGGTTTAGTAGGAATTTTCTTTATGGCACTGGCATTAGCCATTGTCTCTTTTTCATGCACAGGCCCAATTGTTGGATCCATTTTAGTTGAAGCTGCTTCAGGCGGTAATCAAATAGGGCCAATTATTGGCATGTTAGGGTTTTCATTAGCTATTGCTTTACCTTTTGCACTTTTTGCAGCGTTTCCTGGATGGATGAATTCATTACCAAAATCAGGTGGTTGGTTAAATACAGTAAAAGTGGTTTTAGGTTTTTTAGAATTAGCTTTTGCTTTTAAATTCTTATCAAATTCAGATTTAGTATTACAATTGCATTGGTTAGAACGCGAAGTATTCTTAGCTATTTGGATTACTATTTTTGGAACATTGGCTTTATACCTTTTTGGCAAAATACAGTTACCTCATGACTCACCATTAAGTAATATATCTGTTGTTAGATTAAGTTTAGGATTATTATCCTTAACGTTTGTTATCTATATGTTACCAGGATTGTGGGGAGCTCCCTTAAATTTGATAAGTGCATTTCCACCACCACAACATTATAGTGAGTCGCCTTATGGCGTAGGTTACACTAAACTTGGAGACGGAGGAGGTATATCTCATGCAGAGATTCCAGATGGAGCACATCTAATGGCACCACATAATATTTTAGCTTTTAATGATTATTATAAAGGTTTAGCTTATGCGAAAAAAGTTGGTAAACCAATAATGATTGATTTTACTGGGTATGCCTGTGTAAACTGTAGAAAAATGGAGCAAAATGTTTGGGTAAAAGACAAGGTTTTAAAAATTTTAAAAGAAGATGTGGTACTTATTTCATTGTATGTTGACGATAAACGTAAACTAAAAGCAGATGAGGTTGTAGATTCACAATTAAAACCAGGAAAACAATTAAAATATATAGGTCAGAAATGGAGTGAATTTCAAACCATAAAATATAAAACAAATTCACAACCGTTCTATGTGTTAATGAATCATAATGAAGAAAACCTTATTGCTCCAGTTGGCTATACCCCTAATGTGAACGAATATTATGCATGGTTAAAAGCAGGGCTTTCAAAATTCAACTAATTGTTGAATTAAGAAAAACGCTTGAAATTTATACTGAACAGAGTCTAAATACGAAAAATAAAAATGAGCACATCGAATTTAAGCACAGCAAAAACTTCATCAAAATTAGAATGTTATTTTCAGAAGTTTAGAGATAACATTGTTGGCACTGGTGTAGAGTTTATATCACCTTATGGCAAAAAAGAAATAATATATGCCGACTGGACAGCCAGTGGCCGACTGTACAGGCCAATTGAGGAAAAATTACTTAAGGAAATAGGCCCTTTTGTTGCAAATACACATACAGAGACGTCCATAACCGGATCGTCCATGACAATAGCTTATAATGAAGCTCGAAGTATTATTAAAGATCATGTGAATGCTAACAATGATGACGTGCTGATTACTTCAGGTACTGGTATGACTGGAGCGGTAAATAAGTTTCAACGCATACTAGGTTTAAAAGTATCTGAGAACCTAAAAGAGCACACAAATATTCCTGATGAAATTAGGCCGGTTGTCTTTATTTCACATATGGAACATCATTCTAATCAAACTTCATGGTTAGAAACCATTGCTAGGGTAGAGGTTATACCATCCAATGAAACAGGATTGATTTGTTTAGAAAGTTTTGAAAAACTTTTACATCAATACAGAGATTATCCTTTAAAAATGGCTTCAGTAACAGCATGTTCTAATGTTACGGGAATTAAAACAGATTATCACGCGATAGCGAGAATGATTCATCAGCATAATGGGCTTTGTTTTGTTGATTTTGCTTGCTCAGCCCCTTATGTAAATATAAACATGCATCCTAAAAATGAGAATGAATATTTGGATGCAATCTTTTTTTCACCTCATAAATTTTTAGGAGGTCCTGGATCTTCAGGGGTATTGATTTTTAATAAAAAATTATATAAAAACTTAATCCCAGATAATCCCGGTGGAGGAACCGTTACTTATACAAATCCGTGGGGAGATCGCCACTATATTGATGATATAGAAACTCGTGAAGATGGAGGGACTCCGGGATTTTTACAAACAATTAAAGTAGCCTTGGCAATTCGGCTAAAAGAAAAAATGGGTGTGCAGAATATCCTAGATCGAGAACATGAAATCAATAAGCGTATTTTTATTAAACTTATTAAAATTAAAAACCTACATATTTTAACAGAGGAGAATCAAGATAGATTAGGAATTTTTTCGTTTTATATTGATAATGCCCACTATAATTTAATAGTAAAACTACTAAATGATAGATTCGGGGTCCAAACTAGAGGTGGTTGTTCCTGCGCTGGTACTTATGGACATTATTTATTGAATGTAAATCAGTCAACTTCCAAAGCAATTGAAGAAAAAATATTAGAAGGCTGTTTATTAGAGAGACCGGGTTGGGTACGTATGTCTATACATCCAACGATGACCAATTTGGAGATCGATTTTATATGTAAATGTATTAAAGAAGTGGCTAAGAACTTCAAACATTGGGGTAAAGAATATAATTATAATTTAGTAAAAAATGAGTTCGAATATATAAATGGAAGTGATGAAGAAATAATTGAAACAGTAAAAAATTGGTTTAAAATATAAAATATGTCAGAAACAAATCATACAATCCTGCGAATCCTAATCAAATAGAACACGTTATGAAAGGCGGTTCTTTTTTATGTCATGAATCGTATTGTGCTAGTTTTAGGATTTCTTCAAAAATGGGTGTTTTTATAGACTCAGGGTCAGACCACATGGGCTTTAGAACCGTTGCAACTAAGAAGATGTTAGTAAATAGACAAACTCCGGATTAAACGGTTCTGCCACATTTATTTATTCTTAACACTAGCAAAATAGATCTCGAGTCTGTGTTAGATTTTTGTGCTACAAAACCCTATGAATTACCATTAAATGTAAGTTTTGTGTTAGAACTAAAAACATCTTCCTTTTTTTAAATTATATTAAAATAAACCTTGCAAAGGTTAAAAACTATTGTATATTTGCACTCGAAATCGCGGGATAGAGCAGTAGGTAGCTCGTCGGGCTCATAACCCGAAGGTCACTGGTTCGAGTCCAGTTCCCGCTACTAGAAGAGTAATCAGCAATGGTTACTCTTTTTTTTTGCAGTAAATCCAGCTATTCTTCAACCCTACAATTTCTATAAAAGTCAACTTGCCAACTTTTTTGATGAAAAGAGGTACCCTTATAGGTACCCCAAAAATAAATTAGGTACCCCATTTTTTAAAAAATCATAAAATCATGAAAAAATTAACAATATTGTTTCTTCTAGAAACTACGAAAATTAATAAAAAGGGTCTTTGCCCTTTAAAGTGTAGAATAACTTTTTTACAGAGAAGAAAGCAATTCTCTACAGGACTATTCATCAATCCAGACCATTGGAATAGTAAAAAGCAAACTGCTATTATTCCTGATGATAACTTCATCAACAACCAACTAAGCCTGATTAAACAAAAAGTTAATCAGGCTTTTTTATTTCTACAAGTGAACAGTAAAAACTTTGACGCAGGTGATGTTTATCTTCAGTTTAAAGGAGAAAGCACTAAAGAGAATAAAACACTCTTAGAGGTCTTTATATTACATAATAACAGGATGAAAAAACTCATTGGGATAGAATATACAAAGTCCACATTCCATAAGTTTAAAGAAGCTAAAATGCATGTCGGAAACTTTCTGAAGTCTAGTTATAAAAAGAGTGATATTTTGTTAGAAGCGATCAAGTCCAACTTTTTGAATGACTTTGATTTCTATTTAAAGACAGAGAAGAATCATCAACAGATAACAATAAACAAAAGTATCCAGAGAGTACAAAAGATTATCAAGCTAGCAGTTGCGGAAGGGTTTTTGAAAAAAGACCCTTTTATGTTATTTAGACCTAAGCGTGTTGAGTTGAAAGTTATCTTTCTTACAGATGAAGAGTTGAAAGTTTTAGAAAACTATACTTTCTCTCAGTTAAGATTACAACAAGTACAGGATATGTTTATTTTTTGTTGTTATACAGGGCTAGCATATCAAGAAATGTCAGCTTTAACAGAGCAGCATATTAAAATTGGTTTTGATGGTAACTTGTGGATTGAGATGTACAGACAAAAGACCAAGTCTAAGATTGCAGTACCACTTTTACCAAAAGCTAAGGAGTTGTTAAAGCAATATAACAATGAGTTACCTGTGATTAGCAATCAGAAGTTCAATTCATACTTAAAAGAGATAGCTGAGGTTGTAGGAATCAATAAGAGAGTAACCCACCATACAGCTAGAAAAACCTTTGCAAGCACTGTGTTGCTGTATAATGATGTGCCTATGGAGATTGTGTCAGAACTCTTAGGGCATTCTAATATGAATATAACACAAGCTCATTATGGTAAGATAGTTCAAAGGAAAGTTAGTGAAGAGATGAAAAGCTTACAATCAAAACTATTAGAAAATAAAACTCCACTTCTTTAGAAAAGCGTAGAAATTTATAATATTAGGAAATAGTTGAATGAACGGAAAGTGACATGCCTAAGGTTTAATTATTGTAATAATGACATAATTTTACCTTTGTGATAAAAGGCGAACCACCTGTAGCTGTTTTTTCAACTACTTTTTCACGAACTGTTATAGAAATTAGCTTTGAAGATGCGTCTTATAATAAATTGAAGGAGTATAATATTTCTTCTTTTTGAAGGCTCTATAAAATGTGTGATTAGATTTAAATCCCGATTTCTCTCCCAGGGCAGACATTAAATTAGCATCCAGAAAATCAGATTTCATTATTTCAATAGCGTATTCAATTCTGTATCCATTTACAAAATCATTAAAACTCAGTCTGGTGTTTTTTTTAATTAATGTCCTAATATCAATTTCACCCAGACCGCTTGTTAAAGAAACACTTCTTAAGCACAATGTCTTATCAAGAAATATTTCTTCACTTTCAAAAAGGGATTTTAAACGATCAAAACTCAAATTATTGTTGTTTGTGTACAAAGCACCCTCTATTCTTATAAGGGGCAGATACTGTATTGCGGAAGGAGTTGCTGCGAAATAAAAAACATTCGCTATTGTAAGAATCTTATTAATTATTGTTAATACTCCATCATAACTGGGATCAAAAAAACCGAAAAATAACGAAGAGGTAGACGCAAAACTACAAATAAACAAAATTACATAACTATAAACCCAAGTAGTATACACGTCTTTTTTCTTAACCGTTGAAGAGTTTTTTATGCTTCTACTATAACTATGGAATAGATAAACATATAAATAGATTGAGGTGGCTTGTTTGATAAGTAAAATATTGTTAAAAGACAATTGATTGGTTATTTCAATATCATAGAATTTAGTTTGTGCAGTAGGGAATTTGAAGAGATAAATATAAAAGAAATCTAAAATGCATAAAAATACATAAATGACAAATGGAAGTATATGGTGTACTTTAATTTTCGCTCTGTATCCTTTTACTGAAGACTGTATATGAAGTGTCATGAAAATAAACGACAGAATATGAATTGCCCCTCCTAAGGCAAAGAAGAATTTATTTAAAATTGTATCAAAAAATAATAGGAAGAGGTATGTGATTGGAAGTAAAAAAAGAGCACCCAGATGATACAAAAAATAATCTAAATGAAATTTATTGCTATCAGATCTTTTATTAAAAATAGTAATCGCTATAATTAAAAAAATGAGCATTAAAATACTATTTCCTGCCATATTATTTTTATTTATATCAAATAACACTTAAAATATATTAAAAACCACCAATAATTAACAAATTTATGTCACAAATAAATAATTTGTGACTAAAACTTTCATTGAATTTTCCCTCAAAGCAACAATTTACTCTCAAATTAATTATTTGCGATATACTTACCTATATCTTACAAGTTTATTTCCTTCAACATACATATATTGCATTGTGAACACCTACATTTATTTAGAAACATCTTTTTATAAAACTATGATTTTATACGTTCAACCCCACTAAACCCCATGAATTGTGAAATTTCATAAAAAAGAAATGAGTAAGAGTATGCGTAATTGGTTGCTATTTATTTTTATACTTAATGTCTCATTTTTAATAGCGAAAGGAGAAAACAATACGGTAGCAGGCGAATTTAAATCTTACAGTCATAAGGTTTGGGAATTACCAAAAACAACAAGTAGTTCCATTGAAAATAAACCTGCAAAAAACACTACCACAGCAAGCCCCAAAGCAAAAATTTCTGTTCTCTTAGAAGATGATGTGACTTCACCTACAGCTGCACTTACATATACCATAGGAGGAGTTAGTGTAAGTGAAGTGAAAGAAGGCGATGTGGTTACTATAACTGCAACTTTTGATGAAGCCATGGCTGATAGTCCCGTGGTACAACTCTCAGGATCTGGGGTCACTAGTATGGCTGCGGCTAATATGACCAAAGTCTCTAGCACATCTTATACATATAGTTGGACCGTAGGTTCTGGCGACGGCACCCAAACCTTTGCCTTGGCAACAGGAACAGATGCTGAAGGGAATGTAATTACCGCAGCACCAACTTCGGGTGCTACCATAACTGTTGACAATACTGCCCCTACCGCTGTCTTGACCTATACAGACGGAGGAATTGTAGTAAGCTCATACAATTCCTTTAATTCTATTCATAAATTAATTACTGCTACCTTTAGTGAAGCAATGGCAGACAGCCCAATAGTACAAATCGTAGGCTCTGGGTTTAAAAGTATCGATGCTAGTACTATGACCAAAGTCAATAGTTCTACCTACACCTATTATTGGGGTATTAACGATTGGGCAGGCCCAAGTACTCAAACCTTTGCTTTAGCCACAGGAACAGATGTGGCAGGGAATCTTGTGGTAGCCACTCCAACCTCTGGAGATACTATTACAATGAATATGGATCCTACAGCAGCACTTACTTATACCATAGATGGAAGTAGTGTAGGTGCAGTTAAGCAAGGAGATGTGGTTACTATTACCGCTAGCTTTAATGAAAGAATGCAGAATAGCCCAGTAGCTCAAATTTCTGGCTCCGGACCAAACAGTATTACAGCCACAGATATGAACAAAGTATCTGAGACGTCTTATACGTATAGTTGGACAGTAGGTTCTGGTGTGGGTACGCAAACTTTTGCCTTACATGAAGCTATAGACAGATCATGGGGGCTAATTACTTCAACACCAACTTCGGGTGCTACCATAACTGTTTACAGTACAGCTCCTTCAGCATCATTAGCGTATGCCATTGGCGGAAGTTCGGTAAGCACTGTCAAACAAGGAGACGAGGTCACCATTACTGCGACCTTTAGTGAAGCGATGACTGATAGTCCTGTGGTACAAGTCTCAGGGTCTGGAGTAAACAGTATTACAGCTTCAAACATGACCAAAGTGAGTACGACTTCTTATACCTACAGTTGGACAGTCGGTACTGGCGACGGCACCCAAACCTTTGCCTTGGCAACAGGAACAGATGCTGAAGGGAATGTAATTACATCAACACCAACTTCGGGTGCTACCATAACTGTTGACAATACAGTTCCTACGGCATCATTAGCGTATGCCATTGGCGGAAGTTCGGTAAGCACTGTCAAACAAGGAGACGAGGTCACCATTACTGCGACTTTTAGTGAAGCGATGACTGATAGTCCCGTGGTACAACTCTCAGGATCTGGGGTCACTAGTATTTCAGCTTCAGACATGACCAAAGTCTCTAGCACATCTTATACCTACGCTTGGACAGTAGGCTCTGGCTATGGCACGCAAACCTTTGCCTTGGCAACAGGTACAGATGCTGGAGGGAATGTAATTACAGCAACACCAACTTCGGGTGCTACCGTAACTGTTGACAATACCGCACCAACTGCATATCTTGTCTATGGTACGAGTAGTGTGAAAACAGGGCAAACAATTACAATATATGCCCAATGTAGTGAGTTTATGAGTGAAAGCCCTTCGATGCAAATTACAGGGTATGGAGCTGAGACAATTACAGCAACTGATATGACAAGAAATTACCTAAATCAATACACCTATAGTTGGACGGTAGGAAGTAACACTGGCTTACAGTATTTCACCTTGTCTAACGCTTTGGATTATGATGGAAATGAGATCATAACTACACCAACTTCAGGTTCTTCTATTCTTATAGACAATAATCCTACAGCAGTGCTAAGCTATTCTGTTGGAGGTAGTGAAGTTAGTACATTAGATTTAGGTGATGTAGTTACTCTTACGGCAACTTTTAATGAAACACTGTCAGATAGCCCTGTGGTTCAGATTTCTGGGTCTGGAGCAGAAACAATTGCAAGTACTAATATGACCAAGGTGACTTCCACCGAATATACGTATACGTGGACTGCAGGTAGTGGAGTGGGCACACAAACCTTTGCTTTGTCCGCTGGTACTGATCTAACAGGTAATATTATTACCCCAGAACCCACTTCGGGAGCTACCATTTTTTATAATTCGGTATTAAATTCAAGCTACGAAGATTTTTCATTGAGCAATGCCAGTGCCATAAAAATAAATGCTATTTTAGTAACTAATGACAATACATTGAGTACTGTACTTGTAACCAACACGCAATTACATGATTTAATTACAGATTTAAATACCGAATTTTCAAAACTATACCCCAGTAGTTATTGGCCTGGTTTTGAATTGGCACGTATCACAAAAGCGTATGACCCAAACTACTATTTTACAGGGAATCCTCATGGCGCTCTTTCAGACATTGGTGAACAATCGGTAGCGAAACAAAATTATTTAAATGTTGTGTTTTTAGACATCGATGCAGTTGCTACAGGTATTGTTGGTACTACCAATTTAAATGGCAATATACTTGGTGCTAATGGTGCAACTATGGTACTTGATAAAGATGAGGCGGATACTTTGGTGATAACTCATGAAATGGGGCATGTAATAGGTGTAAATCATGTGGGAGGAACTTGGCCTCCAGAGGATTATGAATTGAATTTACAAAATGGTAGTACCATGGGCTATCACTCTTTCAGTCATTCTAATGTTGAGAGATCTCATATGAATAGTTGGAATAGTTATAGCTCCCAAAATACCAATTTATATTTAACAGAACCTGCCTCCTCTTTAAAAACGCCTACTTATGGGAGTCTTTTTTCCGAAGCTTTCCGAAGCTGGTTAATTAATAACGGGTACATTATAGCTACTGCACCATCAACAGGTTACGAGGGTAATGATGTTTCAGTTAGTGTTTCTAGTGCTTGGTCAGGAAATAATGAATATTCATCACTAACGAGTGATCAAGTATTCCCTAAAATAGTGTCTTCACAAAATACGGCAAACAATTATGCGGCTATTTCTTTTTTAAATTCATCTCACAATAAGTTAAGTTACAGCTATAGAGGTAACGATAATGTATGGTCAGCATTGACGACCATAGAAGGTGCTTCGCTTGAATTTTATGAGTCTAAAATGGCAATGAATTCAAATGGGGATGTTATTATTATTACAGCGCCTGCTTATAGCAATCAAATTAAAATGTTTTATAAAGGGGCTAGTGAGTCCGATTGGACAAACTCCTCGGTGATTTCAGATTCAGGAACGAGTAATTTAGAAGTGAGTCGTCCAAATATAAGTATCAACAGTGCTGGCAATGCAGTAGCTGTATGGTTAAGAAAAGACGATAGTAAAACCTATATTATTTTTAAAGAACGGGTGTCAGGTACTTGGTCAAGTGCAATGGAGCTAAGTCTTGAAGACGGTAAAAATGAACTTCCTTCTATAGCTTATAACGACAATGGAGACGTACTTGTATCTTGGCAACAGTATAATTCAAGCTCTGAGAGCTATGAAGTGGTTGGTAAATTTAGAAATGGGTCAAGCAATGAATGGTCATCATTAGAGACTTATAGTAATACAACGTATTCTTCTGGCTTTTCTCAAACAGCTATCGATGCTAGCGGAAATGCGCTTGTTTATTGGAGACAAGCTGAAGCTTCTGGTCTCACTGGGGTTTTAAATATACGCTATAGAAATTCTGACGGCACTCTCGAGACGGCAGTTCAGATATCAGGTGTAAGTCAAGACGCATTTAATGCAGCAACCGAAGTAAATGAAGAACGAGTAACATTTCTAAAAGATGGTACAGCCGCAGTAACTTGGTGGGAAAATGATGGTGTTAACCCTAGTCAAATTTATGCCTCTAAAATGGGAAGTAAAAATGTATGGTCTACGCCTTTAGCTATCAGTAATGGCGATAAAAATGCTAGCCTGTCTAAAATTACTTTAGGAAACGAAGGGGATTATTCTATAATATGGCAACGAACAGACGGCTTAAATACCCGAATTCAAACTAGAACGTATGATGCCGATACTGATGCATGGACTCCCATAATGACCTTGTCTGATGGAGGATCTGATGCCTTTCACAGTGATGTTTCTTATGATGGTAGCGATCAATTGTCGGCCATATGGGTGCGTAAGAATGGGTCTTATTATATCCCAGAGGTAAAAACACTTTCTTCAAATCCATTTATTACAGAAACGACTATAGCTAATGACAATACAAGTATTTCACTTAGCTTTAATAAAACGGTTTATAGTACAAACGCTGGTAGTGGTTCTTTAGAAACCTCTGATTTTGCCTTGTCTATAACTGGAGGTACGGCTACTTTAGCAAGTGCCACCCCAATAAGTATTTCTAGTAATGGAAATACTTATACTCTAGGGATTTCGATAACAGGTGTACCTAGTGGTGATGAAGTGCTTACAGTTGTTCCAGCAGTATCTAATGCCATTTACGACAGTACAGGAAATGCCGCTTCAACTACGCAAAGTAGCAATAGTATTGCCTTGAACGACAATACCGCACCCACAGCATCACTTACCTATACAATAGGAGGTAGCATAGTAAGTAACGTAACGGAAAATGATGTGGTAATTATTACCGCTACTTTTAGTAAAACCATGAAAGATAGCCCTGTAGTTCAACTTTCAGGTTCTGGGGCTATAAGTATGGCTGCCACTAATATGATAAAAAACTCTAGTACTTCTTATACATATACCTGGACTGTAGGTGCTGGAGATGGTACTCAAACCTTCGCTCTTGGTACAGGAACAGATAGTACAGATAATGTAATATCTTCAACACCTACCTCAGGAGCCTCAATTACAATGTACATTAAACCTACGGCATCATTAGCGTATGCCATTGGCGGAAGTTCGGTAAACACTGTCAAACAAGGAGACGAGGTCACCATTACCGCGACTTTTAGTGAAGCTCTAGCCGACAGCCCTGTGGTACAAGTCTCAGGATCTGGAGTAAAGAGTATTACAGCTACTGATATGACCAAAGTGAGTACGACTTCTTATACCTACAGTTGGACTGTAGGTACTGGAGACGGCACCCAAACCTTTGCCTTGGCAACAGGTACAGATGCTGAAGGGGATGTAATTACCGCAACACCAACTTCGGGTGCTACCATAACTGTTGACAATACAGTTCCTACGGCATCATTAGTGTATGCCATTGGCGGAAGTTCGGTAAGCACTGTCAAACAAGGAGACGAAGTCACCATTACCGCGACTTTTAGTGAAGCTCTAGCCGACAGCCCTGTGGTACAAGTCTCAGGATCTGGAGTAAAGAGTATTACAGCTACTGATATGACCAAAGTCTCTAACACCTCTTATACATATAGTTGGACCGTAGGTTCTGGAGACGGCACCCAAACCTTTGCCTTGGCAACAGGTACGGATGCTGGAGGGAATGTAATTATAGCAACACCAACTTCGGGTGCTACCATAACTGTTGACAATACTGCACCTACCGCTGTCTTGACCTATACAGACGATGGAATTGTAGTAAGCTCATACAATTCCATTAATTCTAGTAATAGAGTAATTACTGCTACCTTTAGTGAAGCAATGGCAGACAGCCAAATAGTACAAATCGTAGGCTCTGGGTTTCAAAGTATCGATGCTAGTACTATGACAAAAGTCAATAGTTCTACCTACACCTATTATTGGGGTATTAACGATTGGGTAGCAGGATCAAGTACTCAAACCTTTGCTTTAGCCACAGGAACAGATGTGGCAGGGAATCTTGTGGTAGCCACTCCAACCTCTGGAGATACTATTACAATGAATATGGATCCTACAGCAGCACTTACTTATACCATAGATGGAAGTAGTGTAGGTGCAGTTAAGCAAGGAGATGTGGTTACCATTACCGCTAACTTTAATGAAAGAATGTGGGATAGCCCAGTAGCTCAAATTTCTGGCTCCGGACCAAACAGTATTACAGCCACAGATATGAACAAAGTATCTGAGACTTCTTACACGTATAGTTGGACAGTCGGTACTGGTGTGGGCACGCAAACTTTTGCCTTACATGAAGCTAAAGACAGATCATATAGTCTAATTACTTCAACACCAACTTCGGGTGCCACCATAACTGTTTACAATACTATAGTACCAGAGATTACACTTACCGGAGATGCAACTATTTCATTAGAATTGGGAACTGCTTACACGGATGCTGGAGCAACAGCATTAGATGATACAGATGGAGATATTACGGCAAATATTGCAACAGTAAATCCAGTAGATGTAAATACTGTAGGAACTTATACAGTTACATATAATGTAAGTAATACTGCAGGGAATGCTGCAACACAGGTAACAAGAACAGTACATGTTACGGCTAATGTTTGGGATGGTAGTACTGACTCTGATTGGAATACAGCTGCAAACTGGAGTTTAAACTCAGTGCCTAGTACGACAGCTAAGATTAGAGTTCCAAAAACAGGAATAACCAACTTTCCCACAGCTTCAGTGGCTGTTACTATAAATTCTGCTTATATTGAATCTGGTGCTACTTTAATTGCACAATCTACATTTGCGGGTACTGTAACGTATGAAAGAAATTTAGCTGCAGTCGATAAGTGGTATTTAGTTTCATCTCCAGTAAGTGAACAAACTATTGTAGATTTAATTTCAAATCATACTTTTGCGATAGGAACAGAAGGCAGAATAGGTATAGCAACATACAATAATAGTACGCTAAGTTGGGATTATTTAACGCTAACTTCTACAGGTACTCTTACTAGTGGCGTGGGTTATTCAACACGATTAGATGCCGCTGGAAACATCTCTTTTACAGGTACAATGCCAGTTACTGATATTGGAATTGCGATTCCAACTAATACCAATGGCTTTAATTTAGTTGGGAATCCGTATCCTTCTTATATTGCAGCAAATAACGATGCAAATACGACAAACAATCTTTTAAAAGTTAATAACGATTACTTAACGGAAGCTACTATTTGGTTGTGGAACCAAGCAACTAGTTCTTATGACCAGATTAATCAGATCGATAATACGCATATTGCTCCTGGTCAAGGGTTCTTTGTGAATTCAAATGGGAATCACACATTTAGCATTACCGAAGCGATGCAATCTCATCAAGGAACAGGTACTTTTCAAAAAAGCACAAATGTTAGACCAGAAGTGCAATTGATTTTAACCAATGGGACGAAAATTAGACATGCAGAAATTTTCTATATTGATGGAACAACAACTGGTTTTGATAATGGGTATGACAGTTCAATTTTTGGAGGATCCTCTCATTCTTTTGCTGTGTATACACAAGCTGTTGCAAATGGTACTGGCAGAAAATTAGGAACTCAATCTTTACCAAATACAGATTTAGAATCAATGGTAATACCTGTTGGGGTAATAGCTGCTGTGAATGTTGAAATCACTTTTTCTGCGGAGGCTTTAAATTTACCTGATGGAATTAAAGTATTCTTAGAAGATAGGTCTACCAATACATTTACACGTTTAGACGAAGTAAACAGCGAATACAAAGTTACTTTAAGTGAAGGTGCAAGCGAAACTGGAAGATTTTATATACACACTACATCTAGTGTTTTAAATACTACGGAGATAACTTTAAAGAACATTAGTATTTATAAAACAAACTCATCTACCTTAAGAATTGTTGGTTTATCACAAGGAAAATCTACATTTAAATTATTTGATGTTTTAGGTAAACAAGTAGTACATATTACTTTTGAATCTGATGGGGTTTCTGATATTATATTACCAAAATTATCTGCTGGAATTTATATTGTTCAGTTAGAAAATGAAGCTGGTAAATTGAATAAAAAAATAGTTTTAAATTAGACGCATTATGAAGAAAAAGGCAGCAGAAACAGAAGATAAAAGCCAAAATATCAATCGTAAAGATGCTATCAAGAAAATAGGAAATTACGGTAAATATGCAGCATTAACTGCTTTAGGAACCTATATGATTTTAAATCCACAAAAAGCCCAGGCTGCTAGCCCTGGACCTCCAGGAGAGGGTTTCTTTTAAAAACATTAACTATACGAATAAAAACTGGCGCATTTTTTATGCTTCATAAAAGAGGTAATTTTATAGTATAACAATAATTTCAAGTAACGTTTAACAGATAAAACCTGGTTTATTTATAAAAAAAATTTTTTATTTGCTTACTTTTTTAATAATTTATTTTTTGAATAAATAAATGATTAGTTGCACCACGTTGTTCTTTACTTTTTCGTATTTCTCAAGTAATGGAGCGTAGCGAAATGGATTGAGAAATACGAAAAAGTAACAACTTGCTTAAATTTGTTAAACCAAAAACATAACTCATGAAAAAAATCACCATTTTATTTGCAATCTTATGTTTTGCATTCTCCAACCAGATAGATGCACAATTTGCTTCCTATTCATTTGACACCGATGCCAATGATACCATCAATGGGTACAACGCTAATATCTATGAATCTCCAAGCTATCTAACCGACGGTAACAGCGCTGTCATTGAGTTAGAAGGTGATGAGTTTTTAAGCTTACCATCGGAATTGAGCACTCATATAAACCCAGAGGGATCGTTTATGTATACGATTCGGTTTAAAGTTACGGATGACTATGACACCAACCCATACAATGGCGAAACGACGGCCTTCCCTAAAAGAGTATTAGTGGCTAACAAAAGCGAGCATCCCAATGGATTAGGTTTTAATTTAATCTACAGAAGAGGAGTTTTTTCTAATGATATAGTTGCGTCCTATGGAGACGACGTACTACAATTCGGGCAACAACATTCGATAGCCGGAGCTCAAGTTGGAGTATGGTATGAGATAACGGTAAAAATGTATTTTAATGTTCCAGTCCCTTATATTCAATATGTTATTAGTGTTGATGAAGGAGATTCTTTTACGAAAATTTTTAATTTTGACCCCAATGTTGTTAATATTGATCGTTTTACAGCTGCTCTTAACAAACAGAAAATATGGGTGGGCACAGATGTTAATAACTCCGTGGGTCGGGACGGAAAACCTTATGCTAAGGTGAACATAGATAAGTTAATTTTTTATGATGCAGTGCCTCTAAGTGATCCGACGATCATCAATACACTACTTTCGTCTTTAATTGACGGCATGAATGGAACTACCACATTGAGCGATGCAGAAAAAGACGCCTTGCACACTGATTTTGTCATCAATTGGGATTCCGGTAGTTATGCGTCTAATAAAGTAATTGTAGCCACCTATTTAGAAGCCTGTAACTCAAAATATGGGGTGATTTTTGAAGATCAAACCAGAGTTGAAGTCAGTGACATGCCCGAACCACAGCGCATACAATTCACCATACAACAATGGATGACAGACAACCTATACACCACTGCCAATACTTCAGAAATGTCAGGCATCTCTTTTTTAGATCATACTGCTTTTCCAGGGGCTGTAAGTAGTGCTGCTCCAAGGGTGACTGCTGCTAATTTTAATGTGGACGGCACATACAAAACAGACTCAGGATTTAAACTCAGTAATCAAGAAGCAGTAGTCCGTCCTACGGGCTATTATGCGGCTCCTGGAGAATTGGTTACCCTTGCGTTTCCTGAAAATATTATAAATCAAGGGATTGAGGTAAGAGTAGGCGCACATCAGCATAATTTAGCGGAATTTTCAACTAGTTTTAATCGATTTCCAAGAATATCAACCCTGTACAGTGTAACTAGCACGTCATTGACAGTTGCCAATCCTTTTGGTGGTGCCATTTATATAACATTTCCTGATGGATCTAATTATGGTACGGTGGCTTGCCAAATAAGTGGCGCGGTAAAATCTCCCTATTATTCTACCAAACCAGGCTTTGAAAGATCGCTTGCCGACTATAAAACCGACTTGGAGAACAGCTATGTAAAATGGGTAGATTGGGAAAGTTTGAAATTTATGACCACCTTCCCTGCGCCTGCAGCGACTACGGTAAACAATCCCGATGATGTCATTACACTTTGGGCTCAAACCTTTGACATGTTTAATACTATTATGGGAAGGCCATTAGAAGGTTTTAGAGCTGAATATCTATTGATAGACAGTCAAAACCTAAATGGAATGACCGTAGCTCCAGCCATATACCCAATGCCGCTTCGAGTTGGAAATGACATATTTAAAGCAGATCCAACCATGATACCCATAAACGTTATTAATGGTAAGTATTTTATGAATGGTAGTGGCCCTATAAATGGCGTAAATCATGGTACTATACTTCATGAATTGGGACATCTATTTTTTATGCCTTTCTTAGCTAACGAAGATGAAACCATGGTCAATTTACCTTCGATAGCGGTGTACAATAGGGTATTTGGGGAAACCATAGATGACGCCATGAAGTATTCGATGCAAGGATTAAATTTTGATGAAGCAGCCCTAGATTGGATGCTACCCTCGCTATTTAGGAAAGGAGAAAGAATAGGGATAGACACCGATAATTATGACAGTGAATGGGAAGGTAGAATGCTGCCATATCAAGCTAGAGGCTATGCCAAATATGCAGAAATTGCGCAACTATTTTCTTGGGAAAAACTGGGAGAAATTCATGAATATTTTTATGACGAAGGAATGATAAATACAATCCATAGAAATGATAATATTAACGATGATACGTATATTAATACAGCTTCAGAAAAATTGGACACCAATATGGCGCCGCTTTTGGAGTTTTGGGGAATAATCCCTACTGATCAATTGGTTGAACAATTAAAAAACAAGCCCGTAGACGTTAAAATTAAAGATCGCCTATTGCACTACCGCTCTATTGTGCCTACTGATAGTACTGCTTTTAAAGTGGTGTATGATAATATGACTGCTAAATTAGGCAACAGTCATGATGTACGATATAACAATATGCTAAGCACCTATAATGAAGCAGTTGCTGATTCTATCGTAGCGCGTATTGATGTTCTTTTGTGTAAATACTATGATGATAATTGTATTGCTGCCAATAGCGATGGAACGCCTACCGTTGCTTTTGCTTTGAGCGCAGATAGTATTGACGAAAATTCGGCTACAGATGTAACCCTTACCGCTACCCTTGATGTGTTGTCAAGCGAAACAGTGACCATTGATTTTGTCTTATCAGGTACCGCTACAGAAACCACAGATTATACGGTGAGTAGCCAGAATATTACCATTGCGGCAGGTGCCAAATCAGGAAGTATTTCCATCAGCACCAGCGGGCTGGATGACAATATAATAGAAGTCTTACAAACCATTGTGTTTACACCCACAGTAACCAATGCTACGACCAATACAGAAACGGTGACCTTGAACTTTCTGAGTGATGACGACCCTACAGTGACTTCCATCACCACTTCTGAAACCAGCATTATTGAAAACGGTGGCGTTTCAGTGATTACGGCAATGATAGATGTGCCAGCATCTAAACCCACCCACATTGCACTTGACATTACAGGAACTGCAGAGTATAAGATTGATTATATGGGTACTGGTGAATATACGATAACAACCGTAGCAGGAGGTAATGGTGCAGGATCAGCAGACAACCAATTGAATTTTGCAAGTGGCTTGCATGTAGATATTGTAGGCAACATCTATGTTACTGACTTGTTAAACCACCGCGTACAAAAATGGGCGCCTGGAGCTGCCCAAGGCACTACGGTAGCTGGAGGTAATGGCGCAGGTGCTGCTGCCAATCAATTGAGCAGCCCTCACGGTATTTTTGTAGACACTTCTGGCAATCTGTACATCGCAGATTCAGAAAACCACCGCATCCAAAAATGGGCACCAGGTTCTTTAGAAGGAACTACGGTAGCTGGAGGTAACGGAAAAGCTGAACTATCCTCTGCTGGAGCAAATGACCAAAGTCAATTGAACACACCTCTCGATGTTTTTGTCAAGACCAATGGTGACATTTACATTGCAGACATGGGAGCTCACCGTATTCAAAAATGGGCACCAGGTGATACAGAAGGAGTGGAGATTACAGGAGGGAATTATGCGAATAATTTGTCTAAACCTAGTGGAGTTTTTATAACCGATTCAGAAGACATTTATATTGCAGTCACACAAAATTATAATGTTAGAAAATGGGAATTGGAAGGCTTACAAGTTAGTACGGTAGCTGGAGGTCATGGACAAGGTAATAATGCGAATCAGTTGAATCATCCTAAAGATGTTTTTGTTGATCCTGCTAAAAATGTGTATGTGGCAGATTATGAAAACAATCGTATTCAAAAATGGAATGGACAGTCATCTTCTAACCCAAATGTCACCATAGAGACCGTTGCAGGAGGTAATGGTCAAGGATCAGCAGCCAATCAATTAGATGGTCCAAAAAGTATCTTTGTAGATGCTGCTGGAGATATTTATGTGGCAGACATGAAAAATCACCGTGTTCAAAAATACCATTATAAACCAAAAATTACCATCCCTGCAGGAGAAACTACAGGAACTCTAACGATAACCGCTGTTGAAGACAGCTCAGATGATGATAATGAAACGATTGTGATTACACCAACAACCGTTACCAATGCCATTTCAAGCCACACCGACACACATACCATCACCATTGCAGATGATGATGAACCACCCGTTGTAAGTTTTAAATGGAGTGCTGAGAGCATCGACGAAAATTCGGATAGAGATGTGACTCTAACCGCTACATTAAGTACAACTTCAAACAAAGAAATTACCATTAATTTTACGCTATCAGGTACGGCTACCCAAACTACAGAATATATAATAAGTAGAACGAGTATAACCATTCCTGCTGGTGTGAATTCAGGGAGTCTTACGATAAGTACCAACGGACTGGATGATGATACTATAGAGATCGCAGAAACCATTGTGTTAACTCCAACCTTGACCGATGCGACCACAACTACAGGTACAATTACCTTAAACATATTGAGTGATGACCCCCCTACGGTTACTTCAATTACAGTTGATCAAACAAATATTCAAGAAAACGGAGGTGTTTCACTTGTTACAGCAACGATCAATCAAGCGACTTCAAAGCCAGTCTCTATTCTACTTGATATGGCGGGCACAGCTATTTATGATAGTGATTATGACACTGAGTATATCATAAAAGGAAATGTTATTACGGCAGCTGGAGAGAACGGACAAGGCGCTACTCCCGATCGACTAAACAATCCTTATGGTGTTTTTGTAGACACTTCTGAAAATCTTTATATTGCAGATAAAGATACGCATCGTATTCAAAAATGGACAGTTGGTGCCAATAAAGGGACTACCGTTGCAGGAGGAAATTGGAATGGTAGTGGAAGTTTACAATTAAATGAACCTACAGGAGTTATTGTTGATGCTTCAGGAAATGTGTATGTGGCAGACATGAAAAATAATCGCATACAAAGATGGGCGGCAGGTGCAGTTGGAGGTGATACCGCTGCAGGAGGATTGCCAGACTACCAAGGAGGGCAATCTGCAAAAAAATTGAAGCGTCCTCATGGCTTTTTTGTAACGACTTTAGGAGATATGTACATCGCTGATACAGATAATCACCGCATACAAAAGTGGGTAAAAGGAGCTAATGAAGCGACAACCGTTGCTGGAGGGAATGAGCAAGGCGATGCTGCCAATCAATTGAACAGTCCTCATGGTGTGTATGTAGATACCTCAGGGAACATATATGTTGCAGATACAAAAAATAATCGCATTCAAAAATGGACACCGGAAGCTACAGAAGGAACAACAGTGGCTGGAGGTAATGACACAGGAGGTGATGCAAATCAATTGGATACTCCTACAGGTGTTTTTGTAAATACTACTGGCAGTGTTTATATCGCAGACACAAACAACCACCGAATCCAAAGGTGGGCGCCAGGCGCTACAAAGGGTATAACGGTAGCTGGAGGTCATGGACAAGGCGATGCTGACAATCAATTGAATACTCCTACAGGTGTTTTTGTAAATGCTACTGGTAGTGTGTATATTGCAGACAAAGTCAATCACCGAATCCAAAAATACTACTATACCCCAGAAATTACCATTGCAGCAGGTGAAACTACAGGTAGTATACAGGTTACCGGTCTAAAAGATACTTCAGGCGGTGATTACAATAATGACGATGACGGTGATGAAATCATTGAACTTACACCAATTACGGCGAAAAATGCAACGTTGCCTGCAGTAGTAACAACTACCATTGCGATAACTATTTCTGATGACTCAAGCCTTCATGATGATGATGTCGTGATGAATGATGCAGACATTGTGTTAGCATATCCGAATCCGAGTACTGGTATTTTTGAAATCGCAGTGCCTATTTCAGAGAAGGAAGTCATTATTTCTATTTACACTATTTATGGACAGCTAATTTCAAAAAGAACCTATCCTGTTGTTTATGGAAAAGCACGTTTAAATATCAAAAACCAACCAGCAGAACTGTATTTGGTGAAAGTACAGTTGGCAACAACGGCTGTAACCCTTAAAATTATAAAAAAATAATGAATTAGAAAAATAAAGAGAATCAACAATAAATTAAATAATAAAACCTCTCTCTTATCTTCAAGTGATAACTAGTTCACTTTTGTCTGACGTTATACAGAAAATGAAGCTGGTAAATTGTATAAAAAAATAATTTTAGACTAATTTTAAATTAGACACATTATGAAGAAAAAAGCAGAAAAAACTCAAGATAAAAACCAAAATATTAATCGTAAAGATGCTATCAAGAAAATAACGGTAAATATGCAGCATTAACTGCTTTAGGCACCTATATGATTTTAAACCCACAAAAAGCGCAAGCCCAAAGTCCTGGACCTCCAGGAGACGGTTTCTTTTAAAAGTGTTAATTAAACTAAATATACTATGAATAAAATTAAATTTTTTTTCCAATTATTCTTTTTACTGCCTTTTATTTCTTTTGCGCAGATAGCAAGCTATTCATTCAATGAGAATCTAAATGATGACATTAATAATCAAACCGGACTTTTTAATCCACAAAATTGTTGTGATCTCTATGAAGCAGGTCATTGTGCAGACATTAGCACTAGTTTTGGAATAGACGTATGTAATTTACCGAAAGAAACAAGTGCTGAAAACTTTATCTCTGAGGGCGATAATAAAATATTGAGTTTGGGCTTATTTGACTATGTTAAATTACCAAATTCTGTAAACGATCAAGTAGATATAAGCAAATCGTTTGCTTTAGATTTTAAATTTAAAATTCCCTCAATTGGATGGTCTGAGGATAATTCTAGAGAGGGTTTACGTACAATTGTGGGGAATACTGAAGTAGATCAAAGAGCAACTGGTTTTACCGTTTCAGTTAGGAAATGGTATGATGATGGCGTCACTAAATACGATCTCTTTCTTTTTGTAGGAGGGAAAGAAGACCCTCTTTCCGATGTAGCAGGACAGTGGTTTATTCTTAAATCTATTGATTTAGATACTTGGGTTGATTTTTCAATGACCTTTGTATTTGATGAGCAATTTCCTAACATTATTATTAAAATTGATGGGGGACTTAAAAAATATTTTTTTGACGAGCAATGGCCTAATATTGAAATGCCTGCTTTTAAAAAAGCGTTAAAGGAAGAACAAATTTATATTGGTGTAGACAAGGGGTTGGGTCGTTTTTATGGTAACAGAAATGTTTTTGGTGGCTTATTTGCTTCTAATGGGCCTTTATTAATTGATGATCTTAAAATTTATTCACCTAGAGCTCCTGGAGACTCAAGTATCATCAAAAATATACTGACTCTTTTTAAGAATAGTATATTAGGTAATCAATCTTTAACAGCCTCTGAAAAAGAGACCTATTACCTTTCATTTATAAATAATTGGGATAACAATTATGAACCCGTATTTTCAGAATTAAAGGACTATATGAAAGCTTATGAAGATAATTATGGTCCAATATTTTTTGAAATGAAAAAGAAAGATCCACAAGAATTTCCTGAAGAAACTAAAATTCAATATTTAATTCAACAATCCTTGCATGATGTATATTTTACTTCAGATAATATAAAAAAAGCTTCTTTTGAAAACTTTATATACGAAGATGCCAGTATTTGGCCGGGGCCAGTTTCAGAAGCTGCTCCAAGGGTGCAAGCGGAGATTACTATAGATGGAAATTACAATACAGATGAAAAGTATTTTTTAAACGGACAAGCGGAAGTCTATCGGATGACTGGCTATTATGCTGCTCCTGGTGATATTGTCTCCGTTTCTATTGACGCTAGTATTACAAATGAAAAATTAAAAGTTATAATAGGAACCTCTGAGTGGAATATAGAAGGGAGAGCAATTAATCGTTTTGCAAGAGTCACTCAAAGTTTTGAATTAAATAGTACTGCAACAAAAATAACAAATCCTTTTGGAGGACCCATGTATATTAAAGTTCCAAAAAATTCTAATCTTGGTAACGTTACAATTAATTTCTCAAATGTTGTTAAAATGCCTTATTTCTCAACTAAAACTGGAGCTGAAACTTCGTTAGCGGAATATCAGACAGAATTGGCAAAAGACCATGTGAAATGGGTTGATTGGGAATCGGATAATTTTATGACAACCATAACGCGCCCAATGGCAAATTATGTGAATGAACAACTAAATGATCCAACAAATATATTGTCAAAATGGAATGAGACTTTTCAAGTGTTTCAGGATATTGCAGGAAGACCCTCAAAAAGAATAAGAGCAGAGTATATTCGATTTGATCGTATGAATCCAGCACAAGGAACTTGGGCAGCCGCATCCTATCCTATGTTTCTAGAAGGGAGCGACCCAATAGCACCAGGAGATGCAAATAGCCAGAAGCATGTGATTAATGTTGGTTTTCAAGCAAGTGATATATATGCCCAAGGAGAGAAAGGATATGAAGGTGCGCATTTTATAATCCTTCACGAAATGGGGCATTTGCATAATTTACCAACATTACCTGATGAAGTAGAGAGTAATGTGAACTTTCCTGCAGCTGCAGTATATAATTTAGTTTTTAATGAAACTATTGACCGTTCTTTTGAGTATTCAATTCAGCAAAACTATAATAGAGAAGAGGCGATGATGGATTGGTTTATATCACCAAATTTTAGAATCGGTAATGGAATGCACTATGAAGACAGAGGTTTTGATTTAGGGGCACCTGATTTTAGGGGAAATGAAATGATGTATCAGAGCAGAGGACATGGAAAATATATTGAAATAGCAGCGCTATTTGGTTGGGAAGCAGTGGGCAAAATTAATAAGTACTATTATGACCTAGGGTTAGATACATCTGTATTTCCAGATACAAAAGCGCATTGGCCAAAAAGGGATAATTTTATATTAAATGCTTCAAAACAATTGAATATTAATCTAGCGCCATTATTACATATTTGGGGTTTTATTCCCTCGGAGGAAACTTTAACAGAATTGGTAGCATTACCATCCTCTAATGAAATTAAAGAAAGAATAGAACATTATAGAACAATTGTACCAAGAAATAAAGAAGAATTTGTGGCTTATTTTAACGCAATGATAGATGCTGGTAAAAACGGTGACCGTAACAAAGAACGTTGGGAGGCTATGGCAGGAGATGGTTATGCTGCGTATCCGGAATATTCTAGCGTAATTGCAGACGAAATTATCGCTGAAATAGATGCTATTCTTTGCACGTATTATAATGCAAACTGTAATGCGCTGGACACAAAAGAGGTTTTCATGTCAGAAAACAGCTCCTATTTTCCCAATCCAACAAACAGCATATTGTTTATAGAATCGAATGAAATCCCCGTAAAAGTTTCTATTTATAATGTATTAGGTAAAGAAGTTATTTCAACAGAAAATGCAAAGGAAATAGATGTAAGTGGACTACCAAGCGGCGTGTACATCATTAGAATTTCAGATGGTGTGCATCAAACTAATAAAAAGTTTATTAAAAACTAAACATAATTAAACTAAAACAAATTAAAAAGCCCACAGAAATGTGAGGCTTTTTTGTTGTTCTAAACTTTCTAGGATATACAGTACTTCACAGTATTTTCAAAATTACTTTATTAATCAAATTACACCTTTTTAGGTGCACAATCGGGTACACCATTTTTACTTCGGGTACACCATAAAAAAACCAACAAAATATTATGAATAATTATAAGTTATCAATTTTGTTCTTATTACAAAAAGTAAGAATTAATAAACAAGGGAAATGCCCTATAAGATGCAGAGTAACATATCTTAAAACAAGGTGATTAGTTGCACCACGTTGTTCTTTACTTTTTCGTATTTCTCAAGTAATGGAGCGTAGCGAAATGGATTGAGAAATACGAAAAAGTAACAACTTGCTTAAATTTGTTAAACCAAAAACATAACAA
>Ga0222647_1000136_pt1 | contig 39570 bp, 38 predicted proteins | sample AntAcemetagen333_FD_179864 | JGI IMG/M metagenome (GOLD analysis project Ga0222647, IMG submission 179864) | Saline water microbial communities from Ace Lake, Antarctica - #333 | ecosystem: Environmental > Aquatic > Non-marine Saline and Alkaline > Saline | place: Antarctica: Ace Lake...
TTTAATTTAGGTTCATTCTTGACTCTCTGTTCTTGATTCTTGGTTCTTGGTTCTAAATTCTAGTTTCTCAATGGTTTGCCTTTGAACAGAATGCTATGAATTCGTTCCAGCGTTTTCTTCTCCCCGGTCAGACTCAAGAAGGCCTCACGTTCCAAATCCAACAAGTACTGCTCAGACACCAAAGTCGGTGAAGATAAATCTCCTCCAGACATCACCCATGCGAGTTTCTTGGCGATGAGTGCATCATGCTCTGAAATGTAAGCTCCATATCTCATTCCAGTAATTCCTGCTTCGAATAGTGCCAAAGAGGTTTTTCCCAAAACTTTGATATTGGTTTGCTGTAACGGCTGAGTATACCCTGCCGCATGTAGTTCCAATACTTTCGCTTTAGCATCAGCTAATTGCCGCTTTCTATTGATGCTGATACCATCATCCTTTCTCAAATAACCCAGTGCTTTGGCTTCAGCCGCAGAGGTAGATACTTTGGCAGTGGCGATATTCATAAAGTACTCCTGAAGTTGATTGATTTCAACATCTCCATCAATTACTCTGTTGGAGAATCTTAGCGTCATTTCCTTTGTACCGCCACCTGCGGGTATCAATCCTACCCCAACTTCGACTAATCCCATATATAATTCGGCATGGGCCTGAATATGGTCAGAGTGAAGTGACAGCTCGCATCCTCCACCCAGAGCCATATTGTGCGGCGCTACGACCACAGGCACTGATGAGAATCTCGCCCGCAGCATAGAATTTTGAAACTGAGCAATCATCAAATTGATTTCGTCAAACTCCTGATCTCCGGCATACATGAATAGCATAGCCAAATTTGCGCCCGCAGAAAAATTTGCGCCTTCGTTTCCGATTACTAGACCTTTATAGGATTTTTCTGCCATCCCAATAGCAGTGTTTAATCCTTCGAGCACTTCCTGACCCATAGAATTCATCTTCGAATGAAACTCCAGTCCAATGACATCATCGCCCATGTCATAGACAGATGCTCCAGCATTACCCCAAATTTTCTTTCCGGCTGCTTTTAACGTGTCAAGAATGATGAAATCCTCGATCCCAGGAATTTCTACAAAGGACTTACTTGGAATATCATAGTAAAGCTTTTTACCTCCGTCAACTTTATAGAATGACTCATGACCCGCATCCAGCATTTCGTGAACCCATTTTGCAGCAAACTCTCCGGCAGCTTCCATTTTGGCTACCGTATCACGAACACCCAAAGCATCCCACGTTTCGAAAGGACCTAGTTCCCATCCAAATCCAGCACTTACTGCCTGATCTATACGATAGAGCTCGTCAGAGATTTCCGGAATTCGGTTAGCGCAATACTTAAACAAATCATAGAAAGATGCTCTGTAAAATTCACCTGCCCGATCATCGAAGTTGACTAGAAATTTTATGCGCTTCTTCAGATCATCAATTTCCTTGGAGGCTTCAAGCGCTTTAAACTTCGGTTTTTCAACGGGCTTATACTCGTAAGTGCCAAAATCAAGTTCTTTTAATTCTTTGGTCCCATCCTGATGACGGATCATTTTGAAATATCCTTGACCGGTCTTATCTCCAAACCACTTGTTGTTATAAAGGACCTCTACGATCTTTGGAAGCTTAAATTTGTCTCTGGATTCGTCGTGGGGTAGTGCTTTATATAGGTTGTTGGCGACATTTACTGTAGTATCCAAGCCGACCACATCCATTGTACGGAAAGTCGCTGACTTTGCTCTACCGATCACTGGACCGGTTAGTTTGTCAACTTCCGAGACTCCGAATCCCATTTTTTCAATTGCGTGCATTCCAGAAATGATCGCATAGACTCCTATTCTATTGGCAATGAATGCAGGCGTATCTTTGCAAAGTACCGTTTCCTTACCTAGAAACTTGTCACCATAATCCATCAAGAAATCAACGATTGTTGGGTCAGTCTTGGGTCCCGGGATGATTTCTAACAATCTCAAATAACGCGGTGGATTAAAAAAGTGCGTTCCTACGAAATTAACTTGAAAATCCTCGCTTCTTCCTTCGCACATCATATGCATTGGAATTCCTGAAGTGTTGGAAGTAATTAAAGTACCTGGCTTTCGATATTTTTCAACTTTTTCGAAAAGTTGCTGCTTGATATCCAAGCGCTCTACAATCACTTCGATTACCCAGTCGTAATCTTTGATTTTGGGAAGATCATCGTCAAAGTTTCCGGTAGTAATTCTGGCTGCGAAAGTTTTATCATAAATCGCTGATGGATTTGTTTTCAAGGTAGTTTGCAGCGCTGCATCCACAATCCTATTTCGTACCAAAGGACTTTCTTTTGTCAATCCTTTTTTTTGCTCCTGCTCAGTAAGCTCAAACGGAACAATGTCCAGCAGAAGTACCTGCACTCCGATGTTGGCGAAATGACAGGCTATCCTGGAACCCATTACTCCTGAACCTAAAATGGCTACTTTCTTGATGGTTCTTTTCATTTTTTTGGGTTTTAGTAGTCTACGGCTGCTCGCCTCTTATTTAAAATTCAATTGTTGCTTTTTGAAGGACAATCTCTTTCTCTGATTGTACATGATCGATTACACCTTGGATCTTCTCGAATACAGAAAAAAATATATCCAATTCTTCTTGTGCAACTACGGTTCTGACTTGCTCATTAAACTCACGGATTGTTATTACAGAGATTTCCTTTTTTCGTTTTCCTTCTTCGGTGAGATAAATTCGAACTGATCTCTTATCTACTAAGTCTGGCTTTTTGAAAATCAATCCTTTTTCTTCCATGGTCTTCAGCATTCGCGTGAGACTTCTGGTTTCTAATCCTATCTGAGGGGCTATTTTGGTTGCAGGAGTACCGTCTTTTGAGTTAATATTAATCAATACAAAGCCTATAGCTGTCGTAAAACCTTCAAGTACTGCTTGTTGGTTATACATACGTGAAATGGCATGCCACGAGCTCTTAATGTGATAATCAACTGTTTCTTCCCGCTTCATTACCTGATAATTATTTGATCTTAAAAGCATCAATTTAAAAAAAATATTGTGCGCATGCATACTAATTTGAAAAAAAGTTATGCATGCATCACAATTTAAAGACTAAATGACCTTACAGCAAAATACTCTCCTTCCAAAGTCTTTGGATAGGAGAGTATATGGAATAAACTAAGGATTAATCTGTAAATCTAGTGTAAGTGATCTGTTGTGATCTTTTCAAAAAAGTTACTTCTTGATTTCTAATTCAACGTACTTTTTTTGATTCGTACATTGCTACGATTTCTGACTCGTATTTTTTGTGTATTACTTTTCGTTTTAATTTCATTGTCGGAGTCAACTCACCAGTTGCAATATTCCATGAGTTTTCAAGCAACTTGTAGCGCTTGACTTGTTCCCATTTTGCAAAAAAACTATTAGCAGTTTCGATTTCCCGATCGTATTTCTCAATGATTTCTAGTTTAGAAATCATTTCAGTATTGCTGGTATATGGAATACCCTTGTGCTTGCAATATTCTCTAAGTGCATCGAAGTTAGGAACAATTAGCGCTGCCGGGTAATTTTTATTTTCTCCAACGACCACCAATTGATCGATTAAGGTTGACTCCTTAAACTTATTTTCCATAACCTGCGGTGCCACATATTTTCCACCTGAGGTTTTAAACATTTCCTTCTTTCGATCCGTGATCCTCAAATAGATTCCATCAAGTTCACCGATGTCACCAGTATGGAACCATCCATCTTTCAAAGCTTCAGCAGTTTGCTCAGGCTCTTTGTAATAGCCCAGCATTACATTTGGTCCTTTTACTAGGATCTCCCCATCCGAAGCGATCTTTACTTCAACATCATCTATTAATTTACCTACCCAGCCAATTCTAATTTCTTCGAAATTACAAATCGAAGCAGAGACAACAGGGGATGTCTCTGTCAACCCATACCCTTCACACACCTTAATTCCTGCAGCCCAAAATACTCTTGATAAACGGGGCTGCAATGCCGAAGCTCCTGAATTAATCTGTAGAACTTCTCCACCCAATGCCTCACGCCATTTACTGAAGATGATCTTATTGGCTAGTTTCAATTGAAAATCATACCAAGGGCCCATAGCTTTGCCAGGGTCGTATCTTAATCCCAAATTCAACGCCCAGAAGAATAAGTTTCGTTTTACTCCAGTCAGTTCATATCCTTTACCGACGATCTTATCATAGATTTTTTCAAGTAGTCTTGGCACGGTATTGAACATATGCGGCTTTACTTCTTTAAGATTTTCACCTATTGTATCCATACTCTCAGCATAGTAGATCGAATAACCTAAAAACATATTGCCAAATGAGGCTGATCGTTCGTAGATATGGCAGAGAGGCAAGAAACTCAATACACGGGAAATACCTTTCTCAGGAGTAAAAATCTTTCCGACCTGAATAATATTTGACAATATATTATTGTGAGTGAGCATTACCCCCTTTGGTCTTCCAGTAGTTCCACTAGTATATATTATGGTAAATAAATCTTCTGCCTTTACTGAAGCCATAGAATCTTCAAGAACCTGATGATCTTTAGATGCCCCTTTTTCAAGGAATTCATGGAATGGAATTGCTCCAGCTATATCGTCAAAAGAAATTATTGCTCTAGTACCGGATGCTATTTTAGCTTTGTCGTAAATTTCCTGATCACCTACAAAAATCAATTTTACCTCAGCATGATCAAAGATATATTCGTAATCTGAAGAGGTAATTGTAGGATACATAGGGACTGATATTGCCCTTACTTGCTGCAATGCGAAATCCACAAAATTCCATTCTGGGCAATTATTAGAGATCAAAGCCACTTTATCGCCAGGAAGTACCCCGTATTCGAGGAAAGCTAAGCTGAGCTTATCCACTATTTCTTTAACCTGCTTGGAAGAAAAAGTAATCCAAGATCCATTTACTTTCTTTGCTGAGGCAATTTCTTTATCAAAATTGGCTATTTGGTAGGGTATTAGATCAAATATTCTGGTTAATTCCATAGTTTAATGTTTTGGGTTCATATAATATTACCAAAGCAATTGTTAAAAAGCAATAGTGTAATTGCTACTTTTTTGAGAGGGTTGAATTGATACAATAGGCAGTCTATTAAAAAGCTTGCTGTTACAGTATCTTTTTTGAGCCTTTGATAAAATTCGTTGAGGTAGTTCTGAAGCTATCCATCTAAAACCATTGTCTATTTTTTCTAAAAGCACTTTCAAAGTTAGCAATTGCTGTACGAGTAAGTTTGAAACTAAGCGTAGCTCTTCTGTTCTTGGCTTATTCATTACATACTCATCGATGAAATCCTGAAATTGGGAATAGATTTTACGCTAATCAGCTCATAGGACACTATTTTTATTTAGGTAATTGTTGATTTGCTTTTCAGCCGGTGTAGCTTTCAGTTTCTTTATATCCAAGCATCACTCACCTGTTATCAATCCTTCTTTTTTGTGTTTTTTTGGAATCGATAATCAGGCAACTATAAAGTATTGATCGCTTTTCGTTAGTCCTAAGCTGAGGTTTTACATTTTTTCGGGGTCAATTGACTCAATGATAGAGGTATATTTTTCAAACATTCCCTCAAACTCATATTTCTTATTTATTCTACATATCAATGCCCTCATTTTGTGATTTGGGCCAAATATAGCTTGTCAGCATAGGGTCTCAATTGCCTTTTGCGATTTTAGGTCGATTAAAATATATTTTTTAACTAATAGTTTCGCTAATAGAAGTGAATTTCGATTCACCGTTTTAATGGAGAAACTACTGTTTTATGATAGTCCCGAATATTATCAGTTCAAAAACAATATCTGCTGCATAGAAATAAATTTTGATGAATCAGCCAATACTCAGAACAGCGAAAGATTTCAAGGACTACTCCACCTTAGATTCGTTTGTCTTGGAACTAGGCAAAGCAGTATTTTTTGCCAAGGAAACGAGCTTAAAATTTATAGTATTTACGGGTAACACTTTTTCTGAAACTAATAAACCTTCCAATAAAACTAATATACTTTTTAAACTAATCTAATAATTAATTTTGACATTTAGTTTAACTTGCCGTGCTCATAAAACAGAGGTTTATCCACAATACCTTTATATAACAAGATTAGTAAGATGATTTTAAAATAAACCCACTACTGTTGTTATGTCTGTGGATTTGTGGAAAACTTACTCATAATTTGTTTTCAACATTTTAATCGTTAAAAAATCATTGTTATCAACATGTTATCCTCAAATTATCAACATTTAACTCATTGATATGCTGTGATGAAGCTATAATTCTTGATTTTGTTGTATTTCTTATCGAATTAAGAGTGTTGATAAAAGTAATGTGGATAAGTTGCTTTTATATTGTGGGTAAACACATGGTTATCCACAGCTTCTGAGCTGAGTGATTTAATTTCCCTTTATAATGTTTATAAGTCGAGGAATCTCTCGTGTTATCCGACAGTTATCCACAGGGTAAAGGGTGGTTATCCACTTAATCCTTTTCAGTGGAAAGACCTGTTTTTGGCGTTGAACTAATGGTCTGTGATGGTATTGTCCAACCGGCGCGAATGGTGATATCCAAGCTGTCATCATCGTCTTTAAAGTAAAATACCTGCTCAGCAAGTCTTTTTTGATCGATATTTGCAGGATCCCATCTTTTATTACCATTAGAATCAGCTATTACTCTAATCTGATAATTACCAGCCTCCACTAGTATAAATGAAAAAGTATTTCCAGTAGATATGAATTGCTCTTTTTTAACCTCTCCTTTACTCATCAACTGAACTATAAAAGGCCCTGCAACACCCGTTATTGATCCTGAGATTTCATCAGCTAATGTCTCTTTTTTTAGTTTCTTATAGTTTGCTTTCAAAGCGTCTTTATTGAAGACTTCTTCGATATCTTGGAAGGTTGAATCCTTAGCATTTAGAGTAAAAATTTCATAAGGTATTGAATCTGGAAAAGTCAAGTTGATCAATAATTTATCCCTTCTGGATGAATCTTCAAAAGATAACATCTTGTAGGTCACTGGATATACAGATGCTGTATCAAAGGATATAAACAGCGAATCTGTATCGATTTTCATTATCGGTTTGTTAAAGGTCAGTTCTATTTGGAGCGATTGATAAAAGCTTTTACCTGAATTTGCATTGATGGTGAGCTCTTCTTTTTTTCGCGCGGATGTTTCAAATTTTGCCCAAACCAGCGAATCTATGGAATAACCAACCGAGTCTCTGAGACTTACTTTAGTTTCAACACTATCCACAATCGGTTTTTCTGAATAAAGTCTCAACCGTTTGTCTTCCGTGGTGTAAAAGATAGTTTGGCCTAAGCCTTCCGACTGCAGTGTGATCTCAACAGGGTTTTTATTAAATACTAGGTCGTAACTTGATCCAAGTGGAGATGATCGTAAAAGTCTTAAAGGTGTCTGATCTCCTTTTGCAAGATTGAAAATGATATTATCTATATCGCTGCTGATTGATATAGTATCAGGTATAAAATCGAAAATCTCAGATTTATATTCAGCCTTCAAAGAGTTGTTCTCATCTTTCCACGAGTATGCTCTGTACTTTCCTTCTTTAATATTGCTTATTGTGAAGTTCCCTAAGCTGTCTGATTGGGATATGTAATATGGGGGAGCTGTAAATAAGTCCGTGGTATCATTGGCTTGATACAGTCCAACCAATAAATTTTCAAATGGATCTCGAGAATTTGGAAAATAAGTATTTATCGTTCCGGAAAATGACAAACTATCTATATATGATCCTGTGGAAAAGACCAACTTTAGATTTTCGGCGGGATTGCTTTCGGAAATGTCCTGGATAGATTTTTGAAAGTTGAAGACATAGGTAGTGCTGTCTTCTAGTTCTTGATCAAGGTCTATAGTGACAATATTTTTTAAAGCAGTGATAATTAGCTTATCTTTAGCTACTCTCGGTGTTATGATTATGTTTTTTGTAACATTATCGAGCTTTATAAATTCATCAAATTCGAGTATAATCTTTACTGGTTTGATAGCTGTACTTCTATCAGCTGGGCTTATAGTAATTAGTTTTGGTGGAATTTGATCTCTTGGACCACCGAGAGGTGTACTTTGTTTTGCGCATGAAGAAAAGAGAATGACTAAGTATATAATAACTAATTCTCTCATGTCACTTCTTTTTAAATATATAGATATTGCTGGAATATTCTCCGGATTTACCTTTGGCTGACTTGTTGGATAATAAACCCGACACTACTGCGTTCCAATATTTTTTTATGCCTATGGCTCCAGGTTTTCTGTAAGTTTCAGACAGCAGCGAAACATAATAGCTGTCAAAGGGCATTTTTTTTATTTCAACTAACTCTAGGTCAAATACTTCTTCAAATGCTCGCATGGCTTTATTATTGAAGTGATACAGATGCCTTGGTACGTCCCAACCTGCCCAATCTTCGCCATACTTGTTTGCATCGAAACTTTCAGGATTTGGAATAGCTATGATTAAATAACCATTAGATTTTAAGTGTTTGATAAGTCTCTTTACTGTTTTTCTTAATTGATGTACATGCTCAAGGACGTGAAATAATGTAATCACATTAAACAATTGTTTACGTGGTAAATGATCAAGATTTAAAAAAATATTTTCTCCGACTTTAGCTGTAGCTAATTTTCTAGCCTTACTATTAGGCTCAATACCTGAAATATCCCAACCATTTATTTTTGCTTTATGTATAAACTCGCCCGTACCACAGCCGTAATCCAGCAATGTTTTTTTTTCACTGACAAGTGAATTTATTAATGTTATTTTTTTTCTGATAGCTATTTTCCGAACCGTTTGATAAACGAGTTGTCTCAGACTTTTTACTGAATCATTGTGTGAATAATATTCTGGGAAATCGTAGTAACGATCAATTGATGCTGCACTTGGGCGTGGGTTGGTGAAGCGAATATCACAACTGGTACATTTGCAAATTATAAATGTTTCATCGCTTACAGCGTGATCCTTTATTTTCAATGCATTAAGAAAAAGCCCACTTTTACAAAGTGGGCATTTAGTAAGTCTTTCAATTTTATTATCGTCCAAGGTAGACTGTAATTATAGAAAGATCTGCGGGCGAGACTCCACTTATTCGTGATGCCTGTCCCAAAGTTTCTGGCTTTATTTTGCTTAGTTTTTGTTTTCCTTCAGCTGATAGCGCTGTTATAGTTTTGTAATCAAATAGGATGGGAATTTTATAATTTTCCATACTGCTGATTTTTTTAACCATTAGCTGTTCTTTTTCGATATAGCTATCGTATTTTATCAGAATTTCTGCCTGTTCTAAAACGTCTTTCTCATATTTTTTAAAATAATCAGCCATTTCCGGATCTATTTTTATTAGCTCCGGAATTCCTATCTGCGGTCTTTTTAGAAGTTTTTCTAAAGATATCTTCTCTTTGATGGTCGCAGAATCTATTGATTTCAATCCTGAATTAACCTGTATTGGATCGGCTTTCTTTTGTTTCAGATCATTGATGAGCAAAGCGGTATTTTCTCTTTTTTTGTTTACGTTTTGCAATCTTTCGTCATCGGCTAATCCAATTTTGTTTCCCATTGGGGTAAGTCGAAGGTCAGCGTTATCCTGTCTGAGTAGCAGTCTAAATTCCGCTCTTGAAGTGAACATTCTATACGGCTCATCGGTGCCTTTATTAATCAAGTCATCAATTAATACTCCTATATAAGCATCTGATCGTTTTAATAGAAATGCATCTTGCTCTTGTATTTTCAAGGAAGCATTAATTCCTGCAATTAATCCTTGTGAAGCAGCTTCTTCATATCCTGTTGTTCCATTTATCTGACCTGCAAAGTATAAATTTTCAATTTGTTGCGTTTCTAAGGTCAATTTTAATTGTGTCGGAGGAAAGTAATCATATTCTATAGCATATCCAGGCCGGAACATTTTTGCATTTTCAAAGCCTGCTATTTTCCGCATAGCCTTGTATTGAATATCTTCTGGTAAAGATGTTGAGAAACCATTAACATACATTTCAACAGTATTCCATCCTTCTGGTTCCACAAAGATCTGATGTCTATCGCGCTCAGCAAATCTGTTTATTTTATCTTCAATGGATGGGCAGTAGCGAGGTCCAAGGCCTTGAATTCTCCCATTGAACATGGGTGATCTATCGAACCCTTCTTCTAATGTCGAGTGGACATCTTTGTTGGTATAAGTTATCCAGCAGGTTTTTTGTGTCGTTAGAGACGTAGTTACGTTGGAATAGCTGAATTTTTCGGGGTTTTCATCTCCATATTGAACCTCCATTCTGCTAAAGTCCAGACTTCTCCCATCTACTCTGGGAGGTGTTCCTGTCTTCATTCTACCTGCTTCAAATCCTAAGCCTATTAACTGTTCAGTAATTCCGGTAGCTGCTGATTCGCCTGTTCGACCTCCTCCAAATTGTTTTTCGCCGATATGTATAATTCCATTTAAAAATGTTCCGTTAGTTAGAATCAAAGATTTTGATTTAATCTCGATACCCATGCCGGTACGTACTCCAGTAGCCATACCTTGATGAGTGGTGATCCCTGTTATCATCTCCTGCCAGAAGTCTACATTAGGAGTCTGCTCTAATGCCAGTCTCCATTCCTCAGCAAATTTCATTCGATCATTCTGACTACGTGGGGACCACATCGCCGGGCCCTTAGACCGATTTAGCATGCGGAACTGAATCATTGATTTGTCCGAAATGATCCCGGACATCCCTCCTAATGCGTCTATTTCCCGAACAATCTGGCCTTTGGCCACTCCGCCCATTGCCGGGTTACATGACATTTGAGCAATGGAATTCATATTCATTGTGCAGAGGAGGACTTTGGAGCCCATTTTTGCAGCAGCATGTGCAGCTTCGCATCCCGCATGTCCGGCCCCTACTACTATTACATCGTATATTGGAAACATTAAATTATTGCTTATGTGTTTCACGTGAAACTTATAGCTAATTAGTGATTTAGCGTTTTTGTTTCACGTGGAACTATGTCTTACTAAATAATTTTATGGCAAACTCTTCTTTTGCTCTTATTGCTATGGCTTCGTCTTTTGACTTGTCTTTGTATCCAAGCAAATGGAACAGACCATGGCTTATTACTCTACTCAATTCTGTTGATTGATCAATCTTGTGTTTTTCGGCATTTTCATTTACACGATCAATACTTATGAATATATCCCCAGCTAGCTCTTTTTCTTCTTCTGAGCTATCGAAAGTGATAATGTCTGTAAATGTGTCGTGGTTCAGATATTCCAAATTGATTTGATATAAATATTCATCCGAGCAGAATATGTAATTTAATTCTGAAATTTTGAAAAATTCAACTTTGGCTATTTCTCGTAGCCACATCTTTCGTTTCTGTTTTTCCGGTAGTTTGAATTGAGTCTCCTCATAAAAGAAATTAATTGCCATGATCAACTCATGTAGAATGATAAAATTGTCTTCCTTCCATCTTTTTCAAATTTCACATCATCACTCAAATGTTTGATTAGAAATATACCGCGACCACCAGTTTTCTCTATATTTTCTGGGGCGGTCGGATCTTTCAATTCTGTTTGATCGAATCCTTTCCCTTCATCTTCAATCGTAAACTTCAGGGTATTATTTTCTACTGTAAGCTCTAAGTATACAAGCTTTTCTTTTTCGTTGTTATTCCCATGGATAATGGCGTTGCTGATACACTCGGTTACGGATATCATAATATTTCCGTAGATGTCATCATTAATTTCAAAGCTTTCTTTAGCATTATCGATGAAGCTTTCAATAATCTTAATATTCTCGATTAGAGAAGGTATTGAAATTTTTATGGTTTTCATGTGGGCTTTGTTCAAATACTATATTCCTTTTGGCTAAGTTTTAGATTAATTCTAAAACAATAGGGCAATGATCTGAATGAATTGCATCTGGTAAAATTACAGCACTTTTAAGCTTATTTTGCAATTCATTGGTTACCATGTGATAGTCAATTCGCCATCCTAGATTCTTGGCACGTGAACCAGCTCTGTAACTCCACCAAGTGTATTGATGAGGATCTTCATTGAAATACCGAAAACTGTCTATAAATCCAGACGCTGTAAACTTATCCATCCAAGCTCGCTCCTCGGGCAAAGATCCAGAGCTGTTTTTATTTGAGACAGGATTGTGAATATCAATCGCTTTATGACAGATATTATAATCACCACTCAAGATGAGCTTAGGGTTTCCTTTTCTCAGCTCCAACATATATCCGTAAACGTCATCAAGGAATTCGTACTTGAAGCCTTGACGGACATCGCCAGTCGTGCCGGATGGGAAGTAAGCTGAGATAAAACTAAATCCATCAAAATTAGCTTGAAGCATTCTTCCCTCGTCGTCATATTTCGATATATCCATCCCGTATTTAACAGAGTTTGGTTTAATCTTAGTTAGAATAGCTACTCCACTGTAACCCTTCCTTACCGCAGGATACCAATAGATTGTATAGCCCAAATCTTCAAAGACGGCCGGATTAATTTGAGATAATTCTGCCTTAACCTCTTGTAAACCAATTATATCTGGATTTTCGGAGACCAGCCACTCTATGAATCCTTTGTTCATGGCGGCTCGAATTCCATTGACGTTATAGGATATGATTTTCACAGATTATTTTATTTCAATTTGATATTCTTTCTCAAAATATTCTAAAACTTGGATTTTGAGAAATTTTTCCTGTTCAAGTATGTCGAAGTTCGGAAGCTCCTTAATTAATTTCCAATGAGGCCAACCATCTTGATCCATAAAATCAATCTCATAAAATCCAGCAAAACTTAAAACCTTGCAAATAGCAATGTGTATCAAATCCTGCTTTTGTTCTTTACTGAATACTTTTGTGCCTTGTCCTAGCTCTTGAACTCCAATAAGGAACAGAACGCCATTTAAGTCCGCAGGTTTTTTTCCTATGGTTTCCTTTAATCCATCTAATAGTTTTGACCAACGTTTCTCGAGTTCTAAATCTCTTTTCATATTAAGCTTGTTTTTCCAATTCTTCCCAGTACTCAGTTGCTCTTCTCATATGTGGAATCACTATCGATCCGCCAATGAGAGTTGCAATCGAGAAAACTTCAAATATTTCAGCTTTTGTAAGTTTTACGTCATAGCATTTCCCCAAATGATATTTGATACAGTCATCACACCTCAGAACCATAGAACAGGCTAGTCCGATCATTTCTTTAGCTTTCACATCAATTTCACCTCCCGCATACGCGTTCGTGTCTAAGTTAAAAAAACGTTTAATGACCTTATTATCTGCAGCTAGAATACTTTCATTCATTTTGCTGCGGTAGTCATTGAATTCTTCTATTGGATTCATTAAATTAACATTTTAGGAAATAAATACATACAAATATACTACGAATATATCTTTAGGAATTTACAACAAGCCTTTTTACCGATGCGTTTATTTTATGTCAAAGATTTTTTGGATTTAATTTTTCCGCGAAACTGTGAGCTTTGTTCACGGACGCTTTTTGATCGAGAAAATTCCCTATGCTCTATTTGTGTTGGAACCCTTCCTGTGACAAGTTATCATCTGAGAGCTATGGATAACGATCTTACTGATAAAATAAGAGGCTTGAGTGAAATAGGAAGAGCTATGGCTTATTTGAAGTTTACCAAAGAAGGTAAAAGTCAAAAAATCTTGCATAAGTTGAAATATAAAAATAAACCACAACTTGCTCAGGAGCTCGGAGTTCTTTACGGGAGTTTATTAATCGAAAGTAACTGTCTTCTGGATTGGACAATGATCGTTCCTGTCCCACTACATTCACTGAAGCTTAAGCGGCGAGGATATAATCAAAGTGAAAAGTTTGGTTTGGGCTTAAGCGAGGTGCTTTCTATTCCACTCGAGAATGCATTGGAACGAAAAAAATTTACTGAAACACAAACCAACAAAACCAGATTGGAGCGAATGTCAAACGTAGCCGAGGTTTTCCAAATTTCTCCTTTGATCTCAGTGGCTGGTCATCATATTATGCTTGTAGATGATGTGCTCACCACAGGAGCTACCATGTGCGCGTGTGCAAATGTCTTATTGTCAAATAAGGTAAAAACAGTAGATTTGGTCACATTGGCAGCCGGAGGCAAATAAAATTATGATAGTGATCGAACACTTAAAATTTTCCGTTGGACAATTTTTTGTCCCAGAATCAATTGATTCAACTCAAATCCAAGAAGCAGTATTCTATCTTAGTAAATTCTCAAGCTTTTTGGAAACTGCTTTGGTGGGGAAATGTAAAGCCTACCTTGAGACTCCTTACAGGCCTGGAGGATGGATGATCAAGCAAGTCATCCATCATCTCGCCGATAGCCATATGGATGCCTTCATTCGTTTTAAACCAGCGCTCACAGAAGAAAATCCCACCGTCAATGGATATGATGAGGCTGCCTGGGCAAACTTGCCGGATTCAGTAATGGGAATTGGGTCTTCCACGGCAATCATTAAGGCGGTGCATGAAAAGTGGGGACTACTCCTTTGTGAAATGACTGAAGCCGACTTTCGGAAAACCTTTTTTCACCCTCAAAAACAGCGAAGTCAATCTTTGGCGGAAGTTACTTTAATGTATGCCTGGCATGGTATGCACCATTTGGCTCATGTTCAATTACTAAATTTACAGCAGGTCAAACTTTAAAATTGAAGTATCTATACCTGACAAAATAAGTGCTCTAAATCTTTCACCAGTTATTGCCCAAACTCAATCTAATTCTGTTTACAAATGAATATTTCTTTAAAAAATCAGATAATACTTGTTACTGGTGCTTCAAGGGGCATCGGAAGAGCGATTGCAAAGCAGCTCTCAAACTCAGAGGCCACTGTCATTATTCACTTTAATAAGAATATAAAAGAAGCTGAATCTCTTCTCGATGAACTTGTAAATCCAGCTTTTCTTGAGTCTTGTGACCTTTCAAATACCAAAGAGGTAATAGGTTATATCCCAAAATTAGTAGCTAAATATGGACCGATTACATCCTTGGTAAATAATGCAGGAATAGCAAAATCAGCACCTGAAACGCTGGAAACCAAAGAATGGGTTCAAATCTGGGATGAAACACTCGCTGTCAATACTACTGCTTTGGCAATTCTTTGCAAGGAATTTGTAGATCAAGCGCTCACAAATCAACAAGGAAGAATCATCAATATTTCCTCAAGAGCAGCATTCAGAGGAGATACGACGGATTATATCGCCTATGCAGCCTCGAAAGGGGCAATTGTAAGCATTACCCGCACGATTGCTCGACACTATGGCAAACAAGGAATAAAAGCATTTTTGATAGCTCCAGGTTTCACTCGAACTGATATGGCTGAAGAGATTCTATCAGAATATGGAGAAGGTTTTGCCTTGAATGATATTGCGCTCTCGGAGCTTACCAAGCCAGAGGATATATCTCCAATGGTCACTTTACTCTGTTCTGGGCTGGCAGATCATGCCACTGGGGCCACAATTGATATAAATGCCGGCTCATACGTTCACTAAGTAAATATGGAAAAATCAGAATTCAGATAACGAGCACATGAGTTAGTCGATTGGATGGAAGATTATTTGGAGCAAAAAGAAAATTATCGAGTCACACCTGGAGTGGCCTCTCAAGGGATCATCAATCCGCTTTCACTTAATCCATCAGGAAAAGGCAAGTCTTTTGATCTGATCATGCAGGACTTTAAAGAAATAATCGTTCTTGGGATGACGCATTGGTAATACCCTAGTTCCCTGCGAATAACTCTGAGCCTTCTATCCTTGCGGAGATGCTAATGAGTGCATAAATGTATGTCTTGGCTCATCTCCCCTACTGCGGCAGCACACTTACAGAATGTGCCTGTGATTGGATCAGAGATGGCAAAGGAATTATTAGTCCCATATGATGCATCCATGATATGGCACTTACGACGACGCTGAGCACCTTGATTATTGCAAGGAAGAAAGTGACCAATTACGAGATTAATGAAAATAGTATTTCTGAGCTTGTGGTATTTCGAGTTTATTCCTTGGCTCACGTACACTCTTCAATTGATAAAACGCTGAAAACTGTAGAAATTGGGGCTGTTAACTTGGTCCGTATTCCTATTGATACAAAAAATCGTAATGATCCCTGATGCATTGGAGCAAGCAATTAGAGAAAATTTAGAAAATGGATTTCGATCACTTTATGTGATTTCAGCCTAAGGGACGAACAGCTCAACTGCTATAGATCCCCTTTGGCAAATTTCTGAAGTCTGAGGCCTATTTGATATTTAGCATCACATTGATGCAGTCTTTGCTATAATAGCACTTGTTTTGCCCGAATGTCGGGAATTAATCGAAGCTCATGAGCGAGTAACAGTTATGTGTTTAATCCATACAAATGGATGTTTACCAATTTTAATTGTACCATTAGGTACTTCAAAGAAGCGTGCATACTTGGTCAATACTTTTCCCATGACTCCAGAATATCTTAAAACTGATCTGGATGATGAAGTGGGTAATTACCCAGATTGAGGAATTCAATTGGGCCGGAGATTTGGGGCATTGAAGTTTTGGTTCGCAATAATTCTCATGGCTTGGAAGGAATTTGTCAAAAGTTTATAACTCATATTTCCATTGCTAAAAGTACTGAAAAGCTCATTTTGACTTATGCTGAATTAGAAATCTTAGCTCTTGGGAATTTCAACATCATTTGCTTTAAGTTTTCTACAGAAAAACTAGGGCTCGATGATGTAAACAGGGTCAATGAGACCTGGATGAATAGCGTCAATGGCACAGATCTTGCGCTTTTCAATAGTATCAAACTAGATGATAAATATTCATCAGATGGGTAATTGGACAGCGTAATGTCATTGAAAACATATTCAAAATGCCTGAAGTTTACTTCTTGAAAAGCTCAAAGAAACAAAAAAAGAATTCTCTTATTAGTCATGGCAAAGCCAATCAAAACGAATTCTACGCTCACACCTGAACTTGTTAAAATCATTAAAGTATTTGGACTCATATCTATTGCTTTGGTTATTTTATTTTCATTTTTTAACGACCGTAGAGCCAATAATACTGGTAAAGACGGGGACTTTCGAATGAGTAGCTCTGCAAGAATATATTTCAGTAATGTTCGGGGGATTAATTACGAGCGAGAATTCAGAAGAGATGCAGGCATGCAAATTTTCCGAAATAAGGCTTTTAATAACGAAGAGGAGAATCCAAACTTGGGGCTAATTCTGATCTTAAACCCAGTTAAAGAAGAAGCCTACATCTACCTGGAACCTATAAATTTGGATTGGCCTGTTTCGCTTAGGCTGAAATCTGCAAAGGGTCTGGAAAGCTACTCTTTTGAAAATGGAAATAAAGCGGATCACCTTCGATATTTTGAAATTTTGAAACCTGCCGTCAAAAGTTCTGAATTGATTGAATTGCAAACAGATGAGGGCTGGATTCCGATATGGACTTCATTGAAAGAAAAAGAAGCCATAAAGACAATTTTAGAAGACTTTAAAAATTTAACACAATAACTACCAAGCAATGAGTGAGAAACAGAATTTACAATTGACATTTTTTCAAAAAATGATTGGCAAAAAATTGACTAACACTCCTTCTCCAGCTGGAAATTGGCTAGCTGGGACACTTTTGGAAATCGAATCAGGTTATGTAAAAGTAGCCTATGAAGTCAGAAATGAGTTCTGCAACCCAGGTAGAATTCTACACGGTGGCGTTTCTTCATTGATGCTGGACGATGTGATCGGAATGGCAAACTTTACGATGGGCTCAGAATATTTGATGAGCTCGATCAACTTGAATGTCGATTTTTTATCCTCCGCCAAATTTGGTGAGAACGTACAAGTTGAGGCAAAATTAATCCGATCAGGAGCAAACCTAAATCATTGGGAGGCCGTAATAAAAAAAGACTCTGGAAAAATTGTCGCTAAAGCCAGCAGTAACATGATCAAGACTCATGTTAAAATCAGCGAGTTGGGATTCTAATAGACTTTACACAACTAACTTTTATACAAATGAAAAAAATTCTTCTCATTGCCTTATTTGGACTATTATCTATGTCCGCTTATTCACAGATCACTGTATCTTTTCACCAAAGCAACCTCCCTTTCATTGGAGTGAATTATCAGTTTGGCGAACGTTTTATCCCTGAATTTAGAGTGGGAACAGATCAATTTTTTGAGGATATATCTTTGGAATTAGCGGGAAATTATATTCTTAAAAATGAAGAAAGTTATGAGTTTTATGCAGGGCTTGGACTTAGAGTTGGGGGTTTTGAAGGGTTGGTCGTCCCGGTGGGATTGAATATCTATCCTTTTGAGCAAAAAGATTTTGGATTTCATATCGAAGGAACTCCAATATTTGGATTTAATGATGGTGCCTTATTTAGAGGCACATTTGGTATTCGATATCGCTTCGCTAAAAACTAAAACTGCTTCATTTTCACCATCAAATCCCAAACAGCAATGCCTATGGAGACTGAGATATTCAGGGAGTGTTTGGTACCCAATTGGGGGATTTCCAGTATATGATCACATGCTTTTAAGATGTCATCCTCGACTCCAAAAACCTCATTTCCGAAGATCAGAGCATACTTGTATCCATTTTTTACCTCAAATTTATTGAGCATCACAGATCGATCCACTTGCTCTAAGGCACAAATAATATAGCCTTCGGATTTAAGTTTTTCTACGGCAAGAGCTGTAGTGAGTAAATATTCCCATTCAACTGACTCAGTCGCTCCGAGGGCTGTTTTCTGAATATCCCGATGAGGTGGCGTCCCCGTGATTCCGCAGAGGTATATTTTTTCAATTCGAAAGGCATCTCCTGTTCGGAATACAGAGCCTACGTTATTCAAACTTCTTACATTGTCCAAAACCAAAACAATTGGAGATTTTTCAACTTCTTTATATTGTTCTACAGAGAGCCTTTTGAGCTCTTCCATACTTAATTTTTTCATCCTTTTTTGTACTCCTTTTTGATTACACTAATTTGAGCCTTGAATCACCTAAATTTTCTCCAGAAATAAAAGTTATGCCCAACACATGAGTAAGTCAAAAGACGGAAATGAAACTCCATTGATGAAGCAATTCAACGCGATCAAAGCCAAGCATCCCGGTGCCTTGTTACTTTTTCGAGTTGGAGATTTCTATGAGACCTTTGGGGATGATGCCGTCAAAGCAAGTAAAATATTAGATATCGTGCTAACTAAGCGGGCTAATGGCGCAGCTTCTCACATCGAATTGGCAGGATTCCCCTATCATTCATTAGACACATACTTGCCAAAGCTAGTAAGAGCCGGGAATCGAGTTGCAATTTGTGATCAATTAGAAGATCCGAAGTCGGCCAAAGGGATTGTCAAAAGGGGAGTTACCGAACTGGTCACTCCAGGACTGTCCTTTAATGATCAGGTTCTGGATACTCGAAAAAATAATTACCTCGCCTCAATCCATTTTGGAAAGGAAATACATGGAATTGCTTTTTTAGACCTTTCAACCGGTGAGTTTATGTGCGCAGAAGGTAAGATCGCGTATTTGCAAAAACTAATTCAAAGCTTTGGCCCCTCAGAAATCATCTACAGCAAGGCAGCAAAGAAACTAGCCTCTGAACTCCTCAAAGATGAGTATATCACATTTCACTGTGAGGACTGGGTGTATCAAAAGGATTTCACTTATGAAAAATTAAAAGGGCATTTTGCTACAGCAAATCTTAAAGGGTTTGGGATCGAAGAATTAGATTCTGGGATTATCGCAGCCGGTGCGATTTTATATTACCTCGAGGAGACCGAACACAAGGAAATTCAACATATTTCTTCGATTTCCAGGATTGCCGAAGAGAAATATGTCTGGCTCGATAAGTTTACCATTAGAAACCTAGAGTTGGTATTTGCGCAGCATGAAGGGGGAGTTCCTTTGATTACTATTCTCGATAAGACGGTCACTCCGATGGGGTCAAGAATGATGAAAAAATGGATAGTTCTTCCATTGAAAGAAAAAAATCAGATCGATGAACGCTTAAATGTGGTCGATTTCTTTTTTCAGAATCATACATTAATTGAAGAAATAATCAGGTCCTTGAAACTGATCGGTGATTTAGAACGCTTGATTTCCAAAGTAGTCGTAGGTCGGGCCAACCCTAGGGAATTAAATCAAATTAAAAAGGCGCTTCTGGTCACGAGACCGATTAAAGAACTCCTCAAAACACAGAAAAATCCTACGCTCAAGAAACTTTCTGATCAATTACACCTTTGTGAATTTTTGTTGGAAAAAATTGAAAAGGAACTCAAAGAGGATGCTCCGATGCTGACTTATAAGGGAGGGATAATCAAAGATGGCGTCGACAATGAATTGGATGAATACCGAGGTTTAGCGACTTCCGGCAAAGATTTTCTGTTGAGAATCCAAAAAAGAGAAATTGAAAATACGGGGATCACTTCTTTAAAAATTGCATTTAATAAGGTCTTTGGCTATTTCTTGGAAGTCACGCATGCGCACAAAGACAAAGTCCCACAGGAATGGATCAGAAAGCAGACTTTGGTAAATGCTGAGCGTTACATTACTCCAGAGCTAAAAGAATACGAAGAAAAAATTCTCAATGCTGAGGAAAAAATGGTGGGGATCGAGCAGCGCTATTTCCAGGAATTAGTGGAAGAGACGGCTCAGTATGTCGTCCAGATTCAGCAGAATGCAAGAGTTTTGGGTACTTTAGATGCGCTGCTTTCATTTGCCACTGTAGCTAATTCAAATAATTATTGCCGACCAAAGATTTCCGATACAGAAACCCTCGAAATCAAAGAAGGTCGCCATCCAGTTATTGAGAGGCAGTTGGCGCATGGTGAACAATATGTGCCAAATGACATCTACCTAGATAATGACACGCAGCAGATCATCATTATTACCGGGCCCAATATGGCGGGTAAATCAGCATTGCTTCGACAGACTGCATTGATTGTCTTGATGGCTCAAATGGGCTCTTTCGTGCCAGCCTCGTTTGCTCGAATAGGAATAATTGATAAGGTTTTCACCCGAGTTGGAGCATCAGATAATTTATCCAAAGGCGAATCGACATTCATGGTGGAAATGACCGAGACAGCAAGTATTCTAAACAATCTTTCTGATCGAAGTTTAGTACTCATGGATGAAATAGGAAGAGGAACTTCCACCTACGATGGGGTCTCAATAGCTTGGTCCATTGTAGAATACCTTCACAATCATCCCACGTTCAAAGCAAAGACTCTTTTTGCAACACATTATCATGAATTGAACCAACTCGCCGCGGATTTTCCAAAGATCAAGAACTTCAATGTCTCAGTAAAGGAGGTTGGCGATAAGGTGCTTTTCATGCGTAAGCTTAAACCAGGGGGCAGTGAGCACAGCTTTGGTATTCATGTGGCTCAGATGGCAGGGATGCCAAATCCCATAGTGCTCAGAGCAGCAGAAATAATGTCCCATCTGGAGCAGGATAAATCTGTAAAAAGTGGCAAAGACACCATGAAATCTATTCCAAAGAATAATTACCAGCTAAGTATGTTCGAGATTGATCCGAAATTTAAGGAAGCTAAAGAAATGATAGAAAAAGTTGATATCAATTCGATCTCGCCAATTGAAGCACTACTCAAACTGCATGAGATCAAAAAGAAAATTGAAGCTTAGCCAGCTGAATTTTATCTGCATTTATTTAAACGATAAAAAAGATTGAAATTTTGATAGATAAGGTGCTTTTAAAAAATTTACGGAGGCAAGACAAGTACTCTAAATTTTTTGAGGAATGGCAAGCTCAAGAATTTAAAGATCACCCTGATGAGCTAAAGATGCTTCAGGATTTAGAAGCTTTAAGTAAAAATATAGGAATGCGTGAAGGGTTTATCATCGCATGTTTTGATTATCGAAATTTAGGACTGGCATTTCTCACAGGAGAAGTAGAGTCTGTCACGGGATATCCTGAATATATTTTTAGGGAAAAAGGAATCGAGGCTTCTATTACCATGATTCATCCTGAAGATCGAGAGGAGTTACTTCGCTTTCAAAAGATAGTTTTCGACTCATTTCATACTCTTACTATCGAGGAAAAGTATACCTACGAATTTACTTATACCACACGTTGGATTCATCGAATTACTCAAGAGGTGATATGGGTGACTAGTAAGGCAAAACCCTTTATTATTGATTCTCAGGGTAACTTTGTTGTGGATCTGCACGTAATCGTGCAACTTCAGAATCCACCGGCCATCAAGTCATATGATTGGAACTATTCCTATAAAAAGAAGGATGGCACACGAATTTTTGTCAGTAAAGAAACTCCGGAAAAGCGGACTATCAAACTAACTAAGAAGCAAAAAGAAATAGCCAAAATGATCCTTGATGGTAAGGAATCAAAAGAGATTGGTAAGGCTCTCAATATCTCAGTCAATACAGTGGGTACACATCGAAAAAATATACTTAAGACACTTGATGCAAGAAATACGGGGGAGATGATTAAAATTATCGCCTCCTGTGACTTTTGATAGATGCCTGAAAATCAGCTTTAAGACTAGATTTATAAGTAATTTAAAAAAAATTAAAGACTGAACTCTTGTAATTATATTTCTGAGGCTTACCTTTGTACTCATAACAGGCTTAGATTACGTTCTAAGTCTTTAAAAGCGAGAGTAGCTCAGCTGGTAGAGCACGACCTTGCCAAGGTCGGGGTCGCGAGTTCGAATCTCGTCTCCCGCTCGAAAAAGCCCTTGATTCAAGGGCTTTCTTGTTTAGGATCAATAAGTAGCTTGGTCAATTCCAAGTGAAGCCGGGGTGGTGGAATAGGTAGACACGCAAGACTTAAAATCTTGTGAGAGCAATCTCGTGCGGGTTCGATTCCCGCTCCTGGTACAGAAGCCTCGTAGAAATACGAGGCTTTTTGTTTTAATGACATTCCATTCCTAGTTCAAAGACATAGAATTTGATTTTTTGTAGTTTATTTTGGGCATAGAAAATCTTTTTAGTTTTTTCGATATCGACTGGAGAATCATTTCTTGCAGTCTATTTCTGATCAAATGCTCAATTGTAAGCATAATAGTTTTAGGTATTTCATATCAGTCAATCCAAAACGTTTCTAGCCGTAAGGCTTTAAAGCGAGTGTAAGATGCCCTTTCTACAAACTTTCTAGCGACACTTTCAAGCTTCAATGATGGTGGTGGGTTTATTTTTGATTTTCCTTTCTAGCAGTAAGAAGTGTATAAATCAGATTTTCTTAAAGGAGTTGAAATTTTAGTAGTTGTATGATCGGTTTTGAATGATGTTAATGAACATCATTATCTATACTATGCCATCAACGTAATTTTATTTGCTCAACCGGTAGGAAAACCCGCTACGGCGAGGCAAGCCGATGACGCTCCATAGCCACCGGAAGAGTTACCGGTAATGCTGGTATTTACCATATATCAAGCTGCTTTTGGATTCTTACTGGTGTAATCGCAGATATACATATTAGCGAAAATCTTATCACTGCTGTTTTTGGATTTGTGATACCGCGGATAAAGGTGTGATGATAGGTCAAAAATATTTTCCTACTAATGCCGATATCGCGATAAACGTACGTTTCATCTTTATTCTAGATGAGTTTATGCTTTAATTTTATCGTACTACTTGATTGTGGTTCCGATTATCATTCAGCTAAGAAATTAATACTAAAAGCCATTTCGGAGGCAGCGGATTACGCTGGGACCTCATATATCCCAACGTCCGAGTCTCTGATCTTGCCAAAAGTACACTGAATATTCAGGGTACTTCTTGGGCGGACACTTTCGATCTTAAGATTTTGGATGTTGTTGTTGTTAAAAACAATGAGATATTGGAAGTATTGACAGCGAATGAGATATTGGAAGTATTGACAGCGTCGGAAAAAGCCGGATTTAATTTACCGGCTAAGATCCTAGAACTGAAAAACCATTAAGGCTTAGCGTTGAAATACTCCTGGTTATTTTTCAAGTATCCCTTTCAAATCTGCAGGAGAATAATTTACAGATTTCAATGTTTTACGGTCACCTTCTCTGAAAACCAAAAATAAATCACCCTCTTTTTCATAAAAACAAGGCGTTCCCTTTGCTTCGTAGTGTTTCACAGTGGACTGAGCTTCATCAGCCGTTTTACAAGCTTTACTCATATTGGAGCGTTGGACTTCGTCAAACAGGGTTTTGAATTTTTCTCCTAATCCAAACTCGAGAATCGCACCCGATAGGACATATTGAAGATCGCATAGCGCATCTGCGATTTCGACCAAATCATTATTCTCTATTGCCTCTTCCAATTCTTTTAATTCCTCCGCGAGAAGTGAAACACGAAGATCGCACCTCGTCTGTGAAGGGATAGTTGGTGTGTATACTACTGGGTGCTTAAATGTTTCGTGAAATAATGCGACTGAAGTAAGTGATTTAGGGTCTTGCATAGTTTGAATTTTTATCTGCTTAAAATAAATGAGAAAGACCGATTTACCGGTCTTTCTGGGATTCTAAATTTCGATATTATAAGGAAGCTGTGGCAAATCGCTGCGCTACATAGTTCCAATCTACCAGGTTCCAAAATGCGGATACGTAGTCAGGACGTTTATTCTGATAATTTAAATAATAAGCATGCTCCCAAACGTCCAAGCCCAAAAGTGGAATTCCTTTGAATTCGGAGATATCCATTAGAGGGTTATCTTGATTTGCAGTGGAGCCAACTGCCAGTTTTTTATCATCACCCACCACTAGCCATGCCCAGCCTGATCCGAAGCGAGTCTTTGCAGCAGTTTCAAATTCAGTAACGAAAGCATCATAACTTCCAAAGGAGGAATCAATAGCTGCGGCTAAATCGCCTTCAGGTTTTCCTTTCCCTGTTGGACTCATGACTTTCCAGAATAGCTCGTGATTGTAATGGCCTCCTGCATTGTTTCTCATTTTTGTAGAATAGCTACCAATCTTCGATAAGACATCTTCCAATGGCTTATTTGCATCAACTTGCTCCTCGGAAACGGCCTCTCCCAGGTTCTTTGCATAGCCAGCCGCATGCTTAGTGTAATGGATTTCCATGGTCATCGCATCAATATTGGGTTCTAGGGCATCAAAATCAAATGCTAAAGGAGTTTGTGTAAATCTAGTTCGGAATCCTATTTCCTTTCCTGTAGCCTCCCCGGCATATGCGCTTAAAACTCCTGTACCTGCCAAACTTACAGCAAGGGTTACTTTTGAGCTATTGGTTAGAAATACTCTTCGGGAAATCATGGTTTCTAGTGGTTTCATTTTAGGAATAGTTTGCTGTTCAAGTCTTATTTATAAATTTAAATTTAACTATTAAAATTTTGGATTTGAAATTGAGAAATAGACAATAAGTCTCATTCTATGACAAGTTTGTTAAGTTTGTACCTAGGAATTGTATTGGATAGGTTTTTGTTTTTTATCTTATAATATCACACCATGGAAATAATCTTTTACAAGTATCAAGGGACCGGAAATGATTTTGTAATGGTGGACGATCGTCAGCAATTAATCGATGAAACGGACCTTATCATGATTGCTAGCCTTTGCGACAGACGATTTGGTATCGGGGCAGATGGTTTGATTTTGATCAGAAATCATAAGGATTACGATTTTGAGATGATCTACTTCAATGCTGATGGTAGTCAGAGTATGTGTGGAAACGGGGCAAGATGTGCTGTGGCCTTTTCCTTCTTTCTTGGAATAATTTCAGAAAAAACACATTTTCTCGCAATAGATGGTCAACATGAGGCGCTAATTGATGGGGAGCTGGTCCATTTAATGATGGGTGAAACGACTAAAGTTCAAAAGTGCGGAATGGATTATTTTGTTGATACAGGATCGCCACATCATATTCGTTTTGTGGATAACGTCGCTTCTTATCCGGTACTAGAGGAAGGAAAGCTGATTAGGCACAATGAAATCTATTCACCCGCTGGGACCAATGTTAATTTTGTAGAAAAACTTACTGAGGATCAGATATTTGTGAGAACCTTTGAGCGCGGTGTAGAAGATGAGACGCTATCTTGTGGTACTGGTGTTACTGCGGCGGCTTTGGTATTTGCCCGAGATCAAAGTTCTGCACATGTTAAAATAAATACCATAGGAGGTCAACTATCTGTGAAATTTGATTCCAATCCGGATGGTACTTTCAAAGAAGTCTGGCTTATCGGTCCCGCGGAGCAAGTATATCAAGGAAAAATAAATTTCTAAAAAGCATAATCTGATACTTGTGATACCCGATACTTCATTATCAATTATAATAAAAAGGGCTTAATTTTAGGTTTCAGTTTGATAATTACTAATAGCAATCATGTTAGATTATATAGCAAAAGGACTTGCAAAAGTTTTTGGTACTAAGTCCGATAGAGATATCAAAGAATTACTTCCATTTGTAAAAGATATCAATCTTGAATTTGATGGACTCAAATCGTTAAGTGATGAGGAGCTACGTGCGAAAACGCAGGAAATCAAGGAGCAGATCAATGAGCACGTGAAGAGCTTTGACGATAAAATCATCAGCATCAAATCGAGTATAGAAGAATTAGCATCAACTGCTATTCATGAAAAGGATCAGCTCTTCAATCAAATCGATCAAATTGAGAAAGATCGCGATGTAGCATTGGAGGAGATCCTGATGAAAGTTCTTCCAAAGGCTTTTGCGGTGGTAAAAGAGACAGCTAGAAGATTCAAAGAACTAGGTGGGCTGAAGGTAAAAGCTACCCAACGAGACAGAGAAATTGCTGCGGTTAAGAAGAATGTGGAAATTCAGGGAGAGGATGCCATCTGGCATAATAAGTGGCTTGCTGCAGGCACGGAAGTAGTCTGGGACATGGTCCACTACGACGTGCAGCTTATCGGTGGTATTGTTCTCCACAAGGGCAAAATCGCCGAAATGGCTACGGGTGAAGGAAAGACATTGGTCTCTACTTTGCCTGCGTATTTAAATGCTTTGGCAGGAAGAGGCGTTCATATCGTGACAGTAAACGACTACCTCGCTAAGCGTGACTCAGAATGGAATGCCCCAATTTTTGAATTTCACGGTTTGACTGTGGATTGCATTGACAAGTTCGCTCCAAATTCTCCCGGAAGAAAGAAAGCTTACGGTAGTGATATCGTTTATGGTACTAACAATGAATTCGGCTTTGATTATCTGCGGGATAATATGGCTCGTGAAGCTGGTGACCTAGTCCAAGGCAAGCATCATTTTGCAATGATTGATGAGGTCGATTCGGTACTGATTGATGATGCAAGAACCCCATTAATTATTTCAGGGCCAGTACCTAAGGGCGATGTACACGAGTTTGATGACATGAAACCTAGGGTCTCTATGCTAGTGGATGAGCAGCGCAAATTGATTCAGGGATTTTTGACAACGGCTAAGAAGATGATTGCCGATGGCAACGACAAAGATGGTGGCCTTGCGCTATTCAGAGCCTTTCGAGGAATGCCAAAGTATAAGCCTTTGATTAAATACCTCTCTGAACCAGGAATCCGAGTCACTTTGCAAAAAACTGAAAATTTCTATTTACAGGATAATAAGCGAAATATGCCAGAGGCAGATGAGCCGCTTTTGTTCACCATCGATGAGAAATCAAATGTAGTGGATCTTACCGACCAGGGTATTGAGAATATGACCACTAAAAATGAAAATCCTGAGTTCTTCATATTGCCGGATATAGGTATAATCATCGCAGACCTAGAGAAGGCCGAAGATGTGGACGATAAGGAAAAGCTGATACAGAAAGAGGAAGCCATCAAAGACTATGGAGTGAAGGCACAACGTATTCATACCGTAAATCAGTTGCTTAAAGCCTATTGTATGTTCGAGCGAGATACTGAATATATCTTGGTTGATAAGAAAGTAAAACTCGTAGATGAGCAAACTGGCCGTGTGATGGAAGGGCGCCGTTATTCAGACGGTCTTCATCAAGCGATTGAAGCTAAAGAAAATGTAAAGATTGAGGATGCCACGCAGACTTACGCGACTGTTACTCTTCAGAATTACTTCCGAATGTACCATAAGCTTTCTGGTATGACCGGTACGGCCGAGACGGAAGCGGGAGAATTCTGGCAAATTTATAAGCTTGACGTTGTAGTGATTCCTACAAACCGATTTATTCAACGGGATGATCGTGAGGATAAAGTCTTTAAAACTGTTCGAGAGAAATTCAATGCCGTAGTGGACGAAATTAATGAACTGGTAGCTGTAGGACGTCCGGTCTTGGTAGGTACCACTTCGGTAGAAATCTCCGAAGTACTCAGCCGGATGCTGACCTTGAAAAAGATTCCACATCAGGTTTTGAATGCCAAACAGCATGCTAGAGAAGCGGACGTGGTAGCTGCAGCGGGCCAAAGTGGTACAGTAACGATCGCTACTAACATGGCTGGTCGAGGTACAGACATCAAACTTTCACCAGAGTCTAAAAAGTCTGGTGGTCTGGCTATTGTTGGTACTGAACGTCATGAATCTCGCCGTGTCGATCGTCAACTTCGCGGTAGATCAGGTCGTCAAGGTGATGTAGGATCTTCGCAATTTTTTGTCTCACTGGAGGATAGTTTGATGCGTCTTTTTGGATCGGATCGAATCGCTAAACTGATGGATCGAATGGGTCTGGACGAAGGAGAAGTAATTCAGCACAGCATGATTACCAAGTCTATCGAACGTGCGCAGCGAAAAGTTGAGGAAAATAACTTTGGTACTAGAAAGCGACTTCTTGAATATGATGACGTAATGAATTCCCAGAGAGAAGTAGTCTATAAACGAAGACGAAATGCGCTGAAAGGAGAAAGACTAGAGTTAGACATCCTCAATATCATCTACGATGTGTCTGAAAGCTTAATCGATATGGCTAAGTCTATAAATGATGTGGAAAACCTTCGGATGAATGCATTCAGTACACTGGGGGTAGATTTTTCAATCAATGAAAATGAACTTAAATCAAAAGATATAACAACCCTGACTAGGGAGTTGTATGCGCTGTCATTTGAGACTTATCAGAAGAAAAATGATAAGATCATGGAAAAGGCCCTGCCGATTTTCACCCGAGTGAAAGAAGAGCGTGGTGCCACAGTGAAAGATATCATGGTTCCGATATCTGATGGCTTGAAGCAAATTGGAGTCGTAGTGAATTTGGAATCTATGCTTGCTAATGATGGCCGTGAGCTGGTGAGGTCTCTGGAGAAAAATGTTACCCTCGCGATCATTGATCAAAATTGGAAAGAACATCTTCGGGACATGGATGATTTGAAGCAATCCGTTCAAAATGCCGTATATGAGCAGAAAGATCCATTGTTGATCTATAAGTTTGAATCTTTTGAGATGTTTAAGCGCTTTATTGGCAAATTGAATGAGGATATGGTTTCTTTTGTGACAAGAGCAGATTTACCACAACAGGACGCCGCTCAGGTCAATGTTGATCAGCCTCGAAGACGGGTAGAATCTCAAGGTCAAGCTTCAAAAGCAGAAGCAGGAAATACTTTGAATCCCGGCGCTAATCGTGCAGCGATAGCTGCTTCTAATGCAGGAAGACCTGCGGTACAGGTAGTCGCCCCACGCAAATCGGACAAAGCTTACGGAAGAAATGATAAAGTAACTGTTCAATATTCCAATGGGACGACCAAATCTGACGTGAAATATAAGAGTGTTGAGCAGGATGTTTCAGATGGAAATTGTGTAGTTATCGATAATTAATTAATCATGAGAATCTTTTGGATACTTGCTATTATGCTGGTTTCAGTTGCTTGTAAAACCAATAAGGCTACAAGCAATTCAAAGAATGCTTATTCGGACTATCAAGAAGATATTCGAATAAGCTCTTTGCCCCAGTATTTGGATTTTATAACCGAAACGGGGCTATCAGCCGGTGCAATTGCCCCCAAATCAGGTCAATCAATTGATGGACAATTAGAGCAGATTAGTGCAATAATGATAGACAAGAATAACTCTGAACCGTACTATTCAGGTTACACTATTTTAGTCTATTCAGGGGTCGATCGAAATAAAGCATTCAAAACACAAGAAGATCTCCAAATTAACTTTCCTGATATCAATGTAGAAATGCAGTATCAACAGCCTCGATATCTAGTTAAAGTAGGGAAGTATAATTTCAAAATAGAATCACAGAAAAATTTTGCCTTAATCAAACCGCAATTTCCAACGGCTCGGATCATTCAGGATCGTTTTCAGCGGGAAGGTTTTGTCATCACACCCGAGAAAGATAATGTTGAAAGAGAAAATTAAATTGCTTGCAAAAGCTTATAAAGAAGAAGTGATCGCGACCAGAAGACATCTTCACGCAAATCCCGAGCTCTCATACCAAGAGTACAACACTGCGGCATTTGTCAAGGAGCGATTAGAGAAGCTAGGTATTACCCGGATCGAACAGAAGGCAACTACTGGTTGGACAGCATTGATCGAAGGTAATAATCCAAGCAAAAAAGTTGTTGCCCTGCGAGCTGATATGGATGCATTGCCGATTATTGAGGCAAATGATGTTCCTTACAAATCCCAAAATCCTGGAGTCATGCATGCCTGTGGCCATGATGCACACACCGCTTCCTTACTTGGAGCGGCAAAGATCCTGAACGAATTAAAGGATCAATTTGAAGGTACAATCAAATTAATTTTTCAACCTGGAGAAGAAGTTGCTCCGGGAGGAGCTTCTTTTATGATTAAAGATGGTGCTTTGGAAAACCCCAGACCTCAAGGGATTATTGGTCAACACGTGATGCCATTCATACCTGTAGGCAAAGTAGGGTTCCGACAAGGACTGTATATGGCCTCTGCAGATGAATTGCACATCACAGTCAAAGGTAAAGGAGGACATGCAGCGATGCCAGAAACTTTGATTGACCCTGTCTTGATCGCTTCACACATGATAGTTGCTCTGCAGCAGGTAGTGAGCAGAGCAGCAAGTCCAAAGATTCCTTCCGTCCTTTCCTTTGGCAGAGTAGAAGCTCTTGGAGCGACAAATGTGATTCCTAATGAGGTAAAAATTCAAGGGACTTTCCGAACATTGAATGAGGACTGGCGGGCTAAAGCGCATCAAAAGATGCTTCAGATTGCACATGGAATAGTAGAGGGAATGGGTGGAGCGCTTGATTTTGAAATCCGGAGAGGTTACCCTTTTCTTCAAAATGATCCTGAAATGACTGCTCGGGCAACTGAGGCAGCGAAAGCCTATTTGGGAGAGGATAACGTACTCGACCTTGACATCTGGATGGCAGCGGAAGATTTTTCTTACTATTCTCAGGTGATTGATGGTTGTTTTTATCGACTTGGCACCAGAAACGAAGCGAAAGGAATCATTTCTGGAGTGCATACACCAACTTTTGATATTGATGAGGATGCTTTGGAAATCGGAGCTGGGCTGATGGCTTGGCTCGCTGTTTCCGAATTAGAGAAAGCCTAATCGTTCGTTAGCACCTATCCCCTTTTATTCCCCTATTATCGTAGCAGAAATCTAATCCCCTTATGAAAAAATCATTTCTTTTTGTGTTCGTACTTGTTCTTTCCGTCCAACAAGCATCAGCTTGGGGACAGTTAGGTCATTACCTAATAGGATACATGGCCGAGCAACAATTGAAAAATTCTACTCGAAAAAAGATAGAAAAAGTACTTTATCCTATGTCTATAGGCCGCAGTGGAACTTGGATGGATGAGATCAAGTCAGATAAGTCATTTGATTATGCTAATTCTTGGCATTATATGACTAGTAAAAACGGAGAATACGATGAGTCCATTCAAGAGAAAGGCGGAAATGTGTATGCCGAGATCAATCGAATCAAAAACGAACTAAAAGCTGGAAATCTTGATCCAAAGAAAGAAGCTGAATTGTTAAAAATGCTGATCCATATGATCGAGGATATTCATCAGCCACTTCATGTAGGGACTGGGGATGATCGAGGTGGTAATGATGTGAAAGTCGAATACTTTGGAAGATCGACAAACCTACATGCCGTTTGGGATAGTGGAATTATAGACGGGAAAGCAATGAGCTACAAAGAGATTGGAGATGAACTTTCCCGAAGAATAAATAAAGATGTGATCGCTGGATATCGCGCGGGTACAATGGATAATTGGCTTGCTGAGGCTGTGGCCGCCAGACCAGCAGTTTATAATTTTCCAGAAAGTAAAAAAATCTCCTATGGATATGGTTATGAAAATATGCCTCTCCTAGAGGAGCGACTGATTGCTGCTAGTGTGAGATTAGCACAAATTATAGAGGAGATCTACGGTTAATTATATTCAAATCATATTTTTTATCATTCGGGTCGGTTTGGACTTTATCATTTAGTAAAGGCATGATTCTCAAACCGTCTCCTTGCGCAAGAGAGCGAATTACTGAAGAACTTTGTCGAGCGTGAAGCTCTAATGCGAATACAGGTGCAGCAACATCAAGTTTCTATTTGCCTGTAAGCTAAAACCTACGAAATTTGAGTTAGCAGAGATGAATCAACTTAACTATGCCGGAAATCGAGATTTTATAACAAACTTCCATACTGCTCAACTACAATCGAATTGGGGAAAATCTATTCACTTCTCCTAAGACAGTCCGTAAGCAGGTTGAGATATCTATGGCAATCTGAAATTTAGTTCTGGCCTTAAAGCTGTAGAAAAGGCAACCAAGAATCGAATTATTGAAAAATGCAGCAATTTGAAATTAATAAGGATGAATCGATCTAGTCTCTGTTAGTTTCAAAATTATTTTTGGCTCCGTCTAAAAACCCCACAAATTCCTGAATATCCGTTTCATAGCCTTGAGGATCGGCCAATAATTTTTCCTCATGATCCAAAATCACATAATATGGCTGAGCATTGTTATTAAATCTGGTGATCTGGAAATCGGCGTTTTGCTTTCCCAGGGTCTTTTTTACTTTGTCGTCGAAGCTGGAAGTGTACCATTCGCTTTCCGGAAGTTCCAGCCGCTCATCAATGTATAGTGCTACCATTATGAAGTCATTTTTCAATCGAGCTAAGACTTGTGGATCAGACCAAACATTTTCTTCCATTTTTCGGCAATTCACACAGCCATGACCGGTGAAGTCGATTAATAATGGCTTGCCTTGTGCTTTTGCAACTGCTAGTGCTTCCTGATAGTCAAAGTAGCCTTGAATACCGAAAGGAATTTCGAGGAAGTCTCCATATTTTACGGGTGGTCTTTCGAGTCCAGCATTTGAATACCCTTCACCTATCCTGAATTGTTGTGTAGTGAGTGGAGGCAGATATCCGCTGAGGTATTTGAGTGGAGCACCCCAAAGTCCAGGAATCATATAGACTACAAACATAAATGTAAGTAGGGCCAATAATAATCTTGGAACCCCAATGTGGTCCATTGGAGAATCATGTGGTAACCTGATCTTTCCTAAAAGGTAAAGTCCCAATGCGGCGAAAATCACAATCCAGATTACAAGAAAAATATCCCGATCCAAAATCTCCCAGTGATATACTTGATCCGCGATGGAAAGGAATTTGAATGCAAGGGCCAACTCGAGAAAGCCCAGAACAACTTTCACTGAATTCAGCCAGCCACCAGACTTGGGAAGCCGACTCATCCACTCTGGGAAAATTGCAAAGAGTGTAAATGGAATCGCAAAGGCCAGTGAGAAAGCAAACATTCCCAGCACCGGTTTGACCAATTCACCACCTGCGGAGCTGATCAGAATCGATCCTACAATCGGACCTGTGCAGGAGAAAGAAACCAAGACTAAAGTGAAGGCCATAAAGAAGACTCCTACCAAACCGCCTTTCTCAGCTTTCTCATCCACCTTATTCACCAAGCCGGAAGGCAAGGTGATTTCAAACATACCCAAAAAGGCTAGCGCGAAGAAAATAAATACTCCAAAGAAAAAGAGATTAGGCGCCCAATGTGTGGCTAGCCAATTCGCAAACTCAGGTCCTTGAATTGCTGCCACTGCTGTCCCGGCAATGGTATAAATCGCAATAATCGAGAATCCATAGATAGAGGCATTTCTTATTCCTGTTGCCCTGCTAGTTGCCCGACCGGTAAAAAAGCTTACTGTCATCGGGATCATAGGAAATACACAAGGCGTGAGTAATGCCGCCAAACCCGCCAAAAAGGCCAATATCATAAATCCCCAAAGAGATTCTTGGGTAACTTTGTTACCATACTCGGTTGTGATTGGTTCAGCCGTTAGTTCAACTTTCGCCTCATTTTTATCCGAACGGGTGAATTGTGATTCTGAAAGTGTCGTATCAGCAATGGGATCAGAAGCAATAGTTTCTGGATTCTCGACTGCTGGAATGGATGGTTCCTGAGATTGTTGTCTCGGACTTGCTTTAAAATTGATTGCTACATCTTCCTCATAGTTCACACATTGTCCAGTCAGGTCTGAGCACATTTGATAGCTTAGAAGACCTTTGATCGGCCCTGAGTCAGATCCGATAATCAAAGCCTGTTCAAATCTTCCTTTCCCCAAAAAGTAGGTAACATTTCCTTCCCAAATCTCATCAAATTTCTTCTTTGGATTGATAGCCTTGAGATTTCCATTGGTGGAAGCAGCACTTGATTCTTGAAGTTCAAATGTGGTTAGAATTGGCCCAAGATCTTTCGCGAAATCATTAGAATACACATACCATCCCATCGGAATCTCTGCTTCCATTATCAAAATAGCAGGACTCGCCACCTGGAGTTCTGTGGGCTCCAAGGTAAAAGTCCATTTCGGAGGCTTTACCAATTGGGCTTGAGACAAGAGCGGAATTAAGAACAAAAATGCAACTATAAACAATCCTCGAAAGAGGGAACAGAATTCTGTTGGGTGTGAAAAACTCTTTTTTACATAAAAAACACTATCAAGTTTCATCAAGAACGTTTTGGTAATACTATTTGTCATTTTTTGGAAACTTGATTTTCTTGATTTGATTGTCTACAATAATTACCAACTCAGAATTATTCTCTTTTTTGAACTCGATAAGTTTTTCATAAACTTTTTCTAGCCCAATTAAGGTCTTGTCATTTAGCTCAATTTGTTCTTTTATCTTACTCATGGCTTTTTTTCATTAGATTAAACTTTGAGGGATTTTGAATCTCTAATTTCTGGTCAACCGTTATTTTGGCTATCAGCTCGGGCATTCCCTTTGAATTATCAAAGATTAGTGCTCCATCGACAATTGATAAATAGATTTTGAAAAGATTCTCCAATCCTCTTATATATCTTCTGCTAGTTACATTCTCAGGAATATCATGTCCTCCTTCTTTGACTCGCACTTTTACGCGTTCAACCGCTAAATCGTAACTTTGTAGTCAAAAGAAGAGTTACGGTATAACTTTTTTCTTTAGCTATTCTGATTTTAGCCGCATAGCTTTTTGTGGCCAAAGTGGTTTCAAAACCAAAACTTCGATTAGCTCCAATCAAGTAATTAATCCTGTCCAACATGATTCTGCCAGCTTCCCAAGCCATATTTTCTGGCTGAAACGGAGATAAACCTCTAGCTATTTCATCCGCGTTTACAAATTCTTTACAATTGATAATCTCTGGCAAGATGGTGAAAGAGGCAGTTGTCTTTCCAGCCCCATTACAGCCAGTTATTATGTAAAGATTATTTTCCAAGATTATTTAATGTGTTAGGGTAATTTTCATTCCTTCTCCGAGGAAACTTTATTTGTTTTGACTACTACTTACTAAGTTTTCTAAAATGCTTGAAGAAAGCCGCGATCGTCTCAATACCGATAAAATAGTTCTTTACCCCATAATGTTCATTCGGTGAGTGAAGCGCATCTGTATCCAGTCCAAAGCCAAACAAAATTGGATCCGATTCTAGTTCCTTTTGGAATAAAGCCACAATCGGAATAGAGCCGCCTTCGCGTGTTGGGATAGGTCGCTTACCGAATGTCTCCTCCATTGCAGCCTCTGCAGCCTGATATCCCAGTGATGAATCTGAAACTACGGCTGCTGCGCCGCCATGATGCGATTTCACCTTTACTTTGACGGAAGCCGGTGCGATGGATTTGAAGTGATTCTCAAAAATTTTGGCTATTTCTCTCCAGTCTTGATCGGGTACGAGACGCATAGAGATTTTAGCAGAAGCCTTGGATGGCAAAACTGTCTTAGCTCCTTCACCAGTGTAGCCGCCCCAAATCCCATTCACATCTAGCGTTGGACGGATTCCGATTCGCTCAATAGTGGTATAGCCTTTTTCGCCGTCCACGTCAGCAATGTCTAGTTTCTCTTTGTATTCATCAAGGCTAAAAGGCGCCTCGTTTAATCTGGCTCGCTGAGCTTCAGTGAGCTCTTGGACTTTGTCATAAAAGCCAGGGATGGTGATGTGATTATTTTCATCTTTCATCGAAGCGATCATGTCACAAAGGATATTGATTGGGTTAGCCACAGCTCCGCCATAGGTCCCAGAGTGAAGATCACGGTTGGCTCCGGTAACTTCCACTTCCATATAGGCCATGCCACGAAGACCAACAGTAATCGATGGGTTCTTCATAGCGATCATGTGCGTATCTGAGATCAGGATTACATCAGCTTTTAGTCGATCTTTATTTTCGATGACGAACTTGTCTAAATTATCTGAGCCGACTTCTTCTTCTCCCTCGATCATGAATTTCACATTACAGGGCAAGTCATTTTCTGCCATCATCGCTTCAAAAGCTTTCACATGCATGTAAAACTGACCCTTATCATCTGCTGCTCCTCTGGCGAAAATAGCTCCATCGGGATGGATTTTAGTGTTCTTGATTACTGGCTCAAATGGTGGAGAATCCCAAAGTTCATAGGGATCAGCCGGCTGCACATCGTAATGGCCATATACTAAAACTGTTGGCAAAGCTGGATCAATGATTTTTTCTGCATACACAATTGGAAAGCCAGCCGTTTGACAGATTTCTACAGTATCGGCACCTGCTTTCTCAAGGGAATTCTTCACAAATTCTGCCGCAGCAAAGACATCGGCTTTGAATTTAGGATCCGCACTTACCGAAGGAATGCGGAGCAAATCGAGCAATTCGTTTAGAAATCGGTCTTTATTGGAAAGGATAAAATCGTTAACAGCCATAAAAGGATTTTGTATTTAGGTAAAGGCCTCAAAATTATCCTTTTCAGAAGTAAATGCCTAAGGGATTTGATTTTTTAGGCTATAAAGTCACTAAGTTTTGGTTTATTCATCAATAAGTCTCGAAGACATTAAGTTTCAGATTTTTAAAAAAAGATTATCCTATTTTTACTTTAGAGCCTTCGTGGCATAAATCCATTATTATGAAAGCAATACTTTGCCGAGAATTCGGGCTTCCAGAAAGTCTAGTTTTGAGTGATGTTTTGGATCCTTTACCAGGACCAAGCCAACTAGTGATAGCCGTGGAGGCCTGTGGGGTTAATTTCCCAGATACGTTGATCATTCAAAATAAATATCAATTCAAGCCAGAGCTTCCCTTCTCACCAGGTGGTGAGGTGGCGGGCAAAATCTTATCCTTAGGCGAAGGAGTAACCAAATTTCAAGTCGGGCAATCAGTATTGGCACTTTGTGGCTGGGGTGGCTTAGCAGAAAAAGTGGCAGTAGATAGTGATCGCGTTTTTGCTACGCCTCCGGGATTAAGCCCTGAGATTGCTGCGACTACTTTATATACGTATGGCACCTCATATTATGGTTTGAAAGATCGGGCAAATCTTCAGGCTGGAGAAACATTGCTGGTGCTAGGAGCTGCCGGGGGAGTTGGACTAGCGGCTGTCGAATTAGGAAAAGTAATGGGAGCCAAAGTTATCGCCGCTGCTTCTTCCGATGAAAAACTTGCGCTTTGCCTTGAAAAAGGAGCTTCGGAAACGATCAACTATCTCACTGAAGATCTAAAAACTCGGATTAAAGAGTTGACCGGAGGAAAAGGCGTGGATGTAATATACGATCCAGTAGGTGGAGATTATACAGAAACTGCATTGCGAGGAATCGCATGGAACGGTCGTTACCTGATTGTGGGCTTTGCGAATGGGGAAATCCCAAAAATCCCGATGAATCTTCCTTTGCTGAAAGGCTGTGCTATTATGGGCGTATTTTGGGGACAGTTTTCCACACTTGAATCTAAACAAAGCTTTCAAAACACTGGGCAGCTAGTTAACTGGATCAAGGAAGGGAAAATTCAACAACATATCAGTAAGCGGTATTCTTTAGCAGAAGCTCCGGATGCTTTACAAGCTTTGCTTGATCGCAAGATGCTTGGTAAAGGAGTGGTGATAATTTAATATATCCAATTCGCTTTAATCTCAACTTTTCAATCAGCGATGCACATGTGATAAGAGTATTGTAAGAAATAAGCCAGATTGTAGTGAGTTCATAAAAAATAAAAGTCCAAGTCTAATGACATGAACCGGACTGACTAAGAAAGGCTAGGAGATCCTAGCCTTTCTTAGTTTGATGATAAGCTTGTATCTATATCTTCATTTGCATCAGTAAAAGACAAAAATCTACTTCACATATGCTAAACACTAGCATTGCCGATATTTCTCCCAATCACAGTTGGGACCTCATCGAATTGCCTCACTGTGGCGGGCCTTCCAGCCAAATGAGCAAGGAAAAAAAGCCACTGGCATCATTGGAGATAATCGGATAATATTATCAGGCTATTGCCTTTACATTGACCTCGATATTTCCACGAGTAGCTTTTGAGTAAGGGCAAACTTCATGTGTTGCATCAACTAATTTTTGAGCTTCTTCTAAAGATGCAGCATGTGGAATCCTTGCTTCTATATCTACAGCTAGACCAAATGATCCCGGACCGTAATTGCCAAGATGGACTTTGACTTTTATCTCAGAATCTCGCAAACTGACTTTGCCGGCCACTGCACCCAAAGTGCCACCAAAACAAGCAGCATATCCAGCTGCAAAAAGTTGTTCTGGATTGGTTTTGCCGCCTTCGCCACCAATCTCTTTTGGCATAGTGACTTCAAAATCGATTAAGCCATCATCTGTTTTTACACGACCTTTTCTTCCTCCTGTATTTATTGCAACTGCTGTATAGTCGATAGTAAGTTTTTCCATTATCTGAATTTTTTAATGATTTTATAATTTTTAACAACCCAAAAATATTTTGGTTTAATGAATTGATGGTTAGATCAGTAAATTACTGAAGCAATTCAACAAACATACCCAAGTTAGCTTTTACTTTACTTCGAAAAGATTTTCACGGATAGTTTAATTCTGCTGCAATGGTTTGCTTGTTGGTTTCACCTCACTGCCTTTTCACGAAGTTTATGGCTTCGGGTTTTTTAGGAGAGGAGTCAAAGTTGCTGAATCCAATCTGAGTCTTTTATCGATTTCATTGACACGTAAACTGATTTATTTCTGTAATACTTCCAAAGCCAAATACTGTGGATAAGTCACTCTAAATTGATTTAGTTTACTTCATATCCATTGAATTAGAACTCTTGAACTGGTGTAAAGATGGACTGAAAGGCATTGAGTAGGATTCATATCAAAAATTTTAGATTTAATACAACTGGTTCTACCCTGAATTTAATGAATAAGCAAGTTTGGCTTTAAAATTAACTTATACAGAATAATATAGGATATCTATTTTACTAAAGTTTCATTAATACGGCGAAGATTCAACGTTCTGAGCACTTCAATCCATTTTCTATAGGTTTATCCTTGTCACTTTTTGGCGGCCAAAAAGTAACCAA
>Ga0222647_1000139_pt1 | contig 39122 bp, 31 predicted proteins | sample AntAcemetagen333_FD_179864 | JGI IMG/M metagenome (GOLD analysis project Ga0222647, IMG submission 179864) | Saline water microbial communities from Ace Lake, Antarctica - #333 | ecosystem: Environmental > Aquatic > Non-marine Saline and Alkaline > Saline | place: Antarctica: Ace Lake...
CCTTCCCACTGAGAATCAGAGAATTCAGAGAAATTTGTTTTCATTACCTTATGTTTTAGTCGATAACAAGGTAGCTGGTTCTTACTTTAATGCAAAATGTTTAAATTCCAAAACACACTCTAAAACCTGAGTTTGGGAAGATAAATGGGTGGCGAAAGGATAAGCGAATGGAAGAAAATTCTGCTTTCTTCTTTCATAAAAGATTCAATTCGCGTCGAATAAATCTCCGTTTCCAGTGATGCGGGTTTTGATTGACGGGTACCCCCTGAAATAGACCGCTCCGTTACCGCTGATGTCTACATCAAGGATATCCAAAGCAGTTAATTCACAACTTCCTGCACCTGCCATGGAGACAATTCCACGGTTTGAAAGCAGGTTAAATCCCTGAATGATTCCACTTCCAGTTACTTCATAATACACGTTCCGGCTATCGCCTTCCAAGAATATTTTACCAGAACCAGCAAGCCGGGCGTCAATTTCTCTTGTTGCGTTAATTTCCATGTTGATACAACCGTTACCATTCACTCGTAAATCAATATCGCGAACGTCCCAAACGGTTTCACCGTAAACTTCTCCGCTGCCACTTGTACTTATATAAGTCAGGTCAGGCACTTGCACGTAAACTTTAACGGGCGAACTCCAACCGCCAATCTTATTGATAATCAATGTATTTTTCCTCACAGAAGTCTCTACATTAAAAAGTGTACTATTGTCTGCTTCCACGATAATATCGCGACCCGTTCCCTGCGTCAACATAACAGTTACGTTTGCCGGAACTTCAATCCCGTCAAAAAAACGAGCAGCTCGATATTCTTGTTGAACAACGGGACCGTAGTCATCATAAACTTCACAAGAAGTGAACCCCAAAGCGGCAATTAGCAAAAAAATGAAGGATTTGATTTGTAGCTTTTTCATAATTAATACGTGGTTTATGTAACGTAGATGTTTTAAATTTGCTTGGAGTTGCGTGCGAAATGTTAAATCCTTGTTAAAAGAACTACCTCACCAACTTCATCGTTAGATGGGTGAATTGAGTTAATAGATTTTAGACATGAAACACGAGATTAAAAATCACTCACTTTTCATGCTAATTCTTACCTCCTATTCCCAATAGCTATCAGGACTAATCCCTAAAGTTAAATGCTCATAGACAATCATCAACGTCCCATAAATTACCTACGACTTGCCGTCACAGACCGCTGTAACCTGCGTTGTTTCTACTGCATGCCGCACGAAGGAATTCAATTTCTGCCTAAAACGCATTTATTGAGTTACGAAGAAATGTTGCGGATGGTACGCATATTAGCGGAGGAGGGCGTAAACAAAGTTCGGATTACGGGTGGCGAACCATTTGTAAGGCGGGGAATGATGGAATTTCTCGAAAACCTGACGAATGTTCCCGGGATTGAGCAGGTGAATATTACCACGAATGGCGTATTAACGTCCTCGCTCGTACCAGATTTAAAACGAATCGGTATTCACTCCATAAACTTGAGTTTAGACTCACTGAATCGGGAACGTTTTCACGAAATGACTCGTCGGGACGAACTGCCGCGGGTTTTGGAAACACTCGATGCATTACTAGAACATAATATCAAAACGAAGATAAATACCGTGGTGATGGCGGGTAAAAATGACGACGATATTTTATCATTGGCAGAGTTAGCGAAAAGTCAACCAGTCGCCGTTCGGTTTATTGAGGAAATGCCGTTCAACGGCGAAGGTTTAAAACTCGAAAATTTCCTTTCTTACCAGCGAATCATGGAAATTATCCGGGAGAAATATCCCGAGATTCAACGCCTTGCAGATGCTCCAACTTCCACTTCTTATAACTATCAAATTCCCGGATTTGTGGGAACAGTCGGCGTAATTGCCGCTTACAGCCGGACGTTCTGCGGAACGTGCAACCGCATTCGGGTTACGCCCACGGGAACATTTAAAACCTGCCTGTACGACGACGGCGTAATGAATGTACGGGATTTACTCCGCAGCGGAATATCGGACGAAGCGTTCAAAAACGAAATCGTAAATTCTCTTCAACATCGGGCAAAAGACGGTTTCGAAGCAGAAGCAAACCGCAGTTCTGAAGTTACGGAATCTATGACGACGATTGGAGGGTAAGTTCAGTGAACGATAACCAATTCCAACGTGCTGATTATAACCTTTGCACGAATTAATTTCTCAAAACATGGCAAGTTCAGAAGCTTCTTAAGGGCTAAATATTAGTAGTAAGACTACTTATAAAGTAATAAACCTGCCGTTGGTACGACATAAGGTTGGAACTGTAAAGAATACCGTTTACTGTATTAAGCCTAAAGCTAAATATCCATGAAAAAACATCAAAAACACGCGAAACTTACCAGACCCATTATCGGGAATTTTGGACGAAATGAATTTGCATTCGTAGGTGCTCCGTGCGGGGATATTCAAGTACTTTGCCAGCAGGTTATCAAGCAACTTTCGGGAAGTAAAAAAGTAGCTTACGTAGATGCGGACCACGCTTCGGCGGATGCTGAACCGAGGAATCTAACCTACACCGAATTGACGGATAAAATAACGTTTAAGCAGGTAAATTTTCAGGAAGTAAACGAGTTCCAGCAACGTTTCTTGTTGCAAAACGAAGACGTAATTTTAGTAAACGGTAATCACTTTCAGGCAGACAAACAAATCGTTTTTATTCACCCGAAAAAAGAAGCTTCATTAAAGAAACGAATCAACCAGTTAACGAACATTCAAGCCATCATTATTTGCGACAAAACGCCCGTTTTTGATTGGTTGAACAAAGCCATTCCGCAACTTTCCGAAACCCCTATTTTTAATTATTCAGAAAACGAAAAAATTACTGCCTTTATCCACAATGAAATCAACATTCCCACATTAAGGGGTTTAGTTTTAGCGGGCGGAAAAAGTGCCCGAATGGGCGAAGATAAAGGCTTGATTGATTACCACGGAAAGCCGCAACGCGAATACGTTTTTGAGCTTTTAGAAAAAGCCGGAATTGAATCATTTATGTCGTGCAGACAAGAGCAAGAAAGCGAAATTTCATTTCCAACAATTTCAGATAAATTCGTAGGAATGGGACCGTTTGGAGCGATTCTATCCGCGTTTCAATTCGACCCGAATGCCGCTTGGTTAGTTATAGCGTGCGATTTACCTTTTGCAAACGAATCAACCCTAAGTCAGTTGATTAATAATCGAAATGCAAGTAAAGTTGGTACCGCTTTTTACAATCCCGAAACTGAGTTCCCTGACCCACTTCTAACGATTTACGAACCGAAAGCGTACGCCACGATGCTTCAGTTTCTGGCGTTGGGTTATTCATGTCCACGAAAGGTTTTGATTAATTCAGAAACCGAAATTATCCAACTCACTGATTCCAAAGTTCTACGAAATATCAACACACCCGAAGAGCGGGAAACGCTTACAGATAAGAATCAAATGGGGTAACTTTTTTTAGCTTTTCGTAACCACTTTTACTGACGGCAAACGAATACGTTTCTCCACTTGGGCAAGTGCAGGCCTGACAATAAATCATCCCATCATTTTCTGATTCGAAGCTAAAAATATCAGAAACTCCGTTGTCTTTTAAATAAGCGATTATCCGCGAACCACGGTTTCCACCTTCGTAAGCTTTTGTGTCCCAGGGTTCACTACAAGCCGTTGGCATGAACGAAACCCTTTGCAAATCCACTGGATCTGGCGTAGTATTTTCGCACGAAATAAAGGCAAGGAAGAACAAGATAGATAAAATATTTTTCATGAATGGTACCGTAGTTTTCTTCAAGGACCCGAATAAGCCTGAAATGGTTTAAACTAAGAGCTGATGTTTTACGGCAAAAATTGTTTCACGTAATTTCGAGCTGTCAAAATTGCACAGGTTACATCGTCACTACTTCCTTCAAAAGCCTTATCTTCTACTTCAATAACTACCGGACCACGGTAGCGAACGTCTGTCAAAGCGGCGAAAAATGCCCCCCAACGCACGTCCCCAAGACCAGGAAGTTTTGGAGAATGGTACTCCAACGGATTCGCCATGATGCCTACTTTATCCAGTTTATCGCGGTATAGTTTTACGTCTTTTAAGTGAATATGATGTAGACGGTCTTTGTAATCATAAATCGGTTTTACCTCATCCATCATTTGCCAAATCATATGCGATGGGTCGTAATTTAACCCCAACAATTTTGTCGGAAATACCTCAAACATCCGATCCCAAACTGCCGGAGTTGTGGCGAGGTTTTTTCCCGATGGCCATTCATCGTCCGTAAACCACATCGGGCAATTTTCGATTGCGATTTTAATTCCTTCCTGTTCGGCAACTTCAATAATTGGTTGCCACAATTTTTTAAATAATTTCAGGTTCTCTTCAACATTCAACGCCGGGTTTCGTCCCACAAACGTAGTCATCACCGGAACATTTAATTTATTACACGCTCGTAGTACCTTTTTAATGTGTTCGATGTAAAATTCTGACTTCGTGACATCAGGGTCAAGCGGGTTTGGGTAATACCCCAACGCCGATATTTGAACCTTTCGCTCCTTCATATAGTGTCTAACGTAGTCTGCGTCCAAGTTATCCACATCAATGTGGGTAACTCCAGCGTAACGGCGATTATCAGCACCACCAGACGGCCAACACATCATTTCGAGGCAACGAAATTTATGATTCGCCGCAAAATCTACGACGTGTTCAAATCCAACGTCGTCTAAAATGGCACTTACAAATCCAAGTTGAAACATGATATTATTGAGTTAATAAATTGTTGGTTTTGGTTCGGAGTTCTTAGTTTTGAGTTCTGATTCTCCCAGTTCCTCGCTAACTTTGTTTCTTGCGTTAGTATGTTTTCAACCTTGACCATTGATAATTGGTGATTGTTCATTTTCTAACCACACGTCACACTATTTCCGTTTTCAGTCATAAAGTTATCACTTTTTGTGGCAAAAAGACGTTATTTGAAATGTGTAAATCTGTAAACCCATTTAGTTAATGAACATTTCAAAAGTTCTTTTTTTGCTCATACCCATTGTTTGTTTTTCTTGCGACGACAATCCCTCCGAAAATGAAGAGCCCGTTAAGCAACCAAATATACACACCCTTATTTTTATTGATAAAACCGAAAGCGTGGACATCACAAAGCCATTTGTTTCGAGTAAATACCAAACTGCTTTAAAACAGATTATTGAAGATAACGTAAATCAGGCGGGAGATAAAGTGGAAGTTTATTTCATCCACGAGAATACTTCAAAAGCCCGTACCATGTCTATGACCGCCCGCAGTAGCATGGGCGATACCTACGGCATGAATATTACAGATATCGAAGCGGCAGAAACTTCTTTTAATCTCTCATTGCGTAAAGAACGGAGCGTATTTACCCAACAAGCTATCCGCAGGTTAGTTACTTCAAATAATGGCTCTTCCAACTTGGAAACAAACGTTACCGCAAGTATTCCCGTAATTGCCAAAGCCGCTGAAACCGCAGCTGATGTGCGAGTCTATTATTTCAGTGATATGGTAGAGAGCTTAAAAAACGGTCGAGATTTCCACGTGAATGCTCCTAAAAACACCGAACAAGCCACTAAGTGGGCGAATACGGATGCGGAGAAATTACAAAAATACGTTGTAGGAAATCCGACAATTACGATGATTTTACCATTTGAAGCCACAAGTTCGTCTAAAGAAAATAACCCAAACGTGACTGCTTATTGGCAAAGCCTGTTTGAAAATCTGGGTATAAGCGACGTGCAAGAAATGTGATTCCAATAATTATCAGACTTAGATTTAAGACAAAGAGATATCCGTTCGAGCCGCCGAGGCCCGGTTTACTTGAACTGACAAAGCTGTATTCACCACTTTTATCAACATTCCGTCATACTCAAAGCAAGCCCCGCTTTAGATGTTTCTTTGTAGCGTTTTGACATATCGCGTCCCGTTGCCCGCATTACTTTTATAACACTGTCGAGCGAAATTTTTTGGTCTTGTGAATTTCCTGATGAAGCCAATAAAAAGGCGTTATACGCTTTGATTGCTCCCATGGCATTACGTTCGATGCACGGAATTTGCACGTAGCCACCAATTGGGTCACAGGTCATACCGAGGTGGTGTTCGATGGCAATTTCAGCCGCTGCTTCCATGCGTTCGATGGAGTTTTCGGTGCAATACGTTAGCATCGCTGCCGCCATTGCCGCTGCCGAACCAATCTCACCCATACAGCCCATTTCTGCACCCGAAATACTGGCGTTTTGCTTAATCAAAAAACCAATCGTTGCCGCCGCAATCATGCCTTCCCGCAGGCGTTGTCTGTCGTAATGGTAATGTTGTTTCAGTAAATATGTCACGCCCGGAATCACGCCCGAAGCTCCCGACGTAGGAGCAGTTACCACGATACTTCCAGCGGCATTTTCCTCAGAAGCAGCTAAACAATAGGCATTTAAAAAAATGATAAAACTATCGTTAGTAGCCACCCTACTTTTTGCCTTTTCAAAGAGTAGCGGTGCTTTTCGCCGTAGCTGAATTCTCCCGGGCAGCACGCCTTTTGTTCGTAAACCACGTTTCACAGCTTTGTGCATGAAATCGAGGATATTGTCAATTTTAGCGTAAATTTCTTTTTTAGAGAGACCAGAAATCGCCGTTTCGTTGGCAAGCATTATATCAACTAATGAAAGGTCTGTTTGCTGTAAAAGAGCCTTCAATTCATCCATAGTTTGATACGGATACGGAAGTTGCATGGTTGAAACATCGATTTCTTCCTCCCCTTTTCTGTGAATAAACCCACCACCGACAGAATAGTATTCTTCTTCGTGAATTAATTCTTCACTTTCACTTAATAACTTTACTACTAACGTATTGGCAAAGGGCGAAATATACTTCTTTCGTTCAAACTTCACAGAAGTTTCCGACACCTTTATATCTATATCACCGATATTTATATCGTAGGTTTCTGAGGGATTTTTTAACAAGTTATTAAAGGTCATCGGGTTGACATTTTCGGGCAACCATCCGAGTAGTCCGGCAATTACCGCCCGGTCGGTACCATGACCTTTCCCCGTCAAACTTAGCGAACCGTATAGGTGTATACGAATAGTTGACGCCGCCTTTTTCTGCTCCGCAGAAAGCTCTTTCACCCGTTGCAGAAAATCATAAGTAGCTTTCATCGGCCCAATGGTGTGCGAACTCGAAGGCCCCGGCCCAACTTTAAACAAGTCAAATATGGAAGTGGTGATCATATCTACATTGGTTATAAATTCAAAACTACAGTTATTTACCGACCGAAACTGACTAACCTCATTGATTAGTTTTTCGGTTATATATGTTTATTTCTACATTTAATAACTTAGCAAATGACTTTTTTATTGATCTTTTTTGCTTCTTTTGTGCGAATGATAAGGTAGTAAACACTTTCACAAATTCAACTAAAAACTATCAAATAATTATCTGGATTATATGATAAAGAAAACTGAAGTAATAGCGGGATTATCGTCTTTTTTAGCTTGTTCATACATCGTAATTATTAATCCGGCCATCCTTTCGCAGACTGGAATGCCCTTTACAGCGGTAGTAACTTCCACCGTTTTAGTAAGTGCTTTCGGTAGTATTATGATGGGGCTTTACGCTAAAAACCCAATCATTATTGCTCCCGGAATGGGCATGAATGCTTTTTTCACTTTTACCGCCGTAAGCTATATGGGGCTTACTTACCAAGAGGCTCTTGGAGCGGTATTTTGGGCGGGAGTGCTATTTTTAGTATTATCCATTTTTAATATCCGAGAGGCCATTGTTAACGCCATACCCGTTCCAATCAGGCACGCCGTTGCCGCCGGAATCGGACTTTTTATTTGTTTCATAGGTTTTCAAAACGCCAGCTTCATCATTGCCAATCCTGCTACATTGGTAAGTTTAGCCTCGTTGAAAGACCCAATTAACATTACTTTTCTTATCGGATTACTGATTACCGCCGTTTTAGTTGCCAGAAATACCGTCGGCGGAATTTTAATTGGGATACTAACCACCACGCTCTTAGCGTACCCGATTGGTCGATTTTGGGGCGACGCCTCAGCCGTAAATTTCGGTACGGCAACCTTGGTGAATTATACCGGCCTCTTTGCCGTACCTGACTTCAGTTTATTATTTGCCGCCGATATTTGGGGCGGTTTACGTTTCGCTTTCTTACCCGTTATTTTTGTTTTTGCCTTTACTGATTTATTCGATAGCCTCACCACGTTTGTCGGAATCGCCGAAGCTGCTGACCTAAAAGGTGAAAACGGTGAGCCCAAAAATTTAAAGAAAAGCTTAATTACCGATGCCGTCGCAACGCTTTCAGCCGGATTATTCGGCAGCAGCCCCGGCACGGCATTTATAGAATCTGCCGTCGGGATTTCGCAAGGTGGACGCACCGGAACTACCGCCGTAGTTGCTGGATTACTATTCTTACCGTTAATGTTTTTCTCACCGCTATTATCACTGATTCCCGCCATTGCCAGTTCAGTGGCGTTAGTACTCGTTGGAGCATTTATGTTATCCCCAATCGTAAAAATAAACTGGCAGGATTTAAGCGAAGCCATTCCGTGCTTTTTGGCCATTGTATTAATTCCGTTTACTTACAGTATTACGCAGGGCATCGTTTTTGGCTTATTGAGCTGGACCATCATCAAGTTATTCACCGGAAAACAAAAAGAACTGCACCCCGTTTTAATCGTTATTAACTTACTTTCGCTTATTACTTTTATCTTATGATGCGTTCATTAACAATTACCGTTTTCGTCCTCTTTTATTCAAGCGGTACGTTCGCACAACGCGTAGCGGTGGTGGGTGCAATGCCCGAAGAAATACGGTTACTTACCGAGGCATTAACCAAAAAGAAAGTCATTAAAAAGTCAGGCGTGACGTTTTACAAGGGAAAACTGAACGGGCAAAAGATAGTAGTCCTAAAGTCTGGGGTTGGGAAAGTAAACGCCGCTTACTCGACTACCGTTTTGTTAGAAAATTTTCCAGTTAAAAAAGTCATTTTCATTGGCGTAGCGGGAGGTTTACACCCCAATAGCTACCCCGGCGATATGGTAATTGGAAAAGCCGTATTTCATCACGATTACGCCCGTCATTTAGCCGAGGAGTACCTCGTAAACCCCACTCGAAATCCAACAACCAATGAGTTAAATCCATTATATTTTCCCTGTGATACTGCCTTAGTGACCTTAGCTCAACAGAGCAGCCTCAACACCGAATTAGTAAAAGTTGACGAACGAATTCCCAAGATTTTTTCGGGGAATATTGCCACGGGAGATGTGTTTGTGAGTAATTCGGAAAAAGCAAAATGGCTGTACGAAGATTTTAACGCATTGGCAACCGAAATGGAAGGGGCGGCACTCGGACAAATATGTTATCAACGCAATATCCCCTTTTTAGTCATCCGCTCGTGCAGCGACAATGCCAATAATCAGGCACACATGGATTTTGGGGCATTCATGCAGCCCGCCGCCGAAAATTCAATCAGGGTAGTAATGGGGATTTTAGCAAAGATGTAAAACGTTTCGTAAAACACAAAATGCTTCACGAAACGGTACATTTACGTTCTTCAATCCACCACTGCCTGAATAACGTGCTGACGTAATTTTTTGTGATACTCTCCGTCGTAGGGAGCTAATTGCGTCATGAAAACGGCAATCAGGTTTTCTTTCGGGTCAATAAAAAAGTGCGTGTTATTTGCTCCGCTCCAGTAGAATATTCCTTCTGAACCAAGCAGCTTTGTTTCGGCTACATTTTCTACCACGGCAAAACCCAACCCGAAGCCTTCTCCCGCTCCATTATATAAATCACCCACGTGATTCATGGTCATTAGCTCCACTGTTTTTCTGCTCAGTAGGCGTTTACCGTTCAGTTCGCCTTTGTTCAATAACATCTGGCAGAACGTCATGTAATCGGCGGCGGTAGCGTACAAACCATTTACACCGCTCCAAATCGTATTACTTTCCATCTTAGGTTGATTAGTGCTGTATTCCAGCTCTCCCGCTTTATTTTTATTATGCACGTAAACCATACTCGCTTGCTCGGCTTTCGGAATATTATAGCCCGTATGCTTCATTTCAAGAACATCAAAAATACGTTTTTGAAGAAAATCTGCCGTACTCATTCCCGAAAACTTCTCAATCAGAACCGATACTACATCAGGAGCGGCACTGTAATACCATTGCTCTCCCGGCTGCCCCATAAGTGGTAACGTCAGCATGGCATTCATGCGGTCTTCAATTGTTTTGTGTTGCTGATAATACATCGTCATGGCGTAATCGCGGTCAAGTACCGTGCCGCCCAAACCGTGCGATAATCCAGCGGTGTGACTCAACAAATTCGCAATGGTGACTTCTTTTTTCATCGGCTCGGTTTCACCGTCTTTTCCTACGGCTACGCTTTTCGCCACTTTTAAGTCTTTAAATGCCGGAATATATTTTGAAACGGGATCCGTCAACAGGAAATGACCTTCTTCGTAAAGCATCATAAATGCTACAGTGATGATCGGTTTCGTCATTGACTGAATGTAGAACCGCCCATCGGTAGTCATTAGAGTTTTGGTATTTATATTGCTCAAACCAAATGCTTTGTGGTGAACAAGCTCCCCATCTCGCATAATCATCGAAACCGCTCCCGGAATTTCACCTGCCTCAATGGCACTTTTTATGTAATTTTCGTAAGAACTCAGCCTTTCAACAGACATCCCCGCAACTACTTTATCAGTAACTTGCGAAAAAGCATTTGTAGTAAAAAGGACAACTAATAAAAGGTAAGCAAATAGACTTTTGTTGAATTTCATTTGTTGAATAGTGTTTATGTTCTCCCAAAATTACGCGGAATATTTACTTCTTCCATTTTTTTCTAAATTTGCTGAGTGAATATTGAAAATTTCTCCAATCTCACATCTAAAATCTCTAATCTCGGTGTTTTGAAACTACAAGACAAAAAAATCCTCCTCGGCGTATCCGGCAGCATTGCGGCGTACAAAGCGACTTTTCTGACCCGTTTACTGATAAAAGAAGGAGCGGAAGTAAAGGTAATCCTGACCAAAGCCGCCGCTGAATTCGTTACACCACTGACTTTGGCAACGCTTTCCAAAAACCCCGTATTGACTTCGTTCGTAAAAAACGAACAAGGCGAATGGAACAACCACGTTGAACTCGGACTTTGGGCGGATGTGATGCTCATTGCTCCCGCCACTGCCAAAACCATGGGCGAGTGTGCCAACGGAATTGCTGATAATCTATTAGTTGCTACGTACTTATCAGCTCGTTGTCCGGTATTTTTTGCTCCAGCAATGGATTTGGATATGTATCAACACGGCAGCACAAAGGCGAATATCGAAAAACTGCAATCATTTGGTAATCAAGTCATTGAAGCTGAATCTGGCGAGCTTGCCAGTGGGCTTTCGGGACAAGGAAGATTAGCCGAGCCCGAACGAATTGTGAATAGATTAATAAGGCATTTTAGTTATAAACCTGTATTAAAAAATAAACGCATTTTAATCACCGCCGGCCCCACACAAGAAGCTATCGATCCCGTTCGGTTTATCAGTAATCATTCGTCAGGAAAAATGGGCGTGGCAATTGCTAAAGCGTTCTATAACGCCGGAGCGAAGGTTACCATGGTCGCCGGACCAATCAGTATTTCTATTCCCGAGGGCATTAAAGTTATTGCTGTAAAATCCGCTCAGGAAATGTTTGAAGTAACTCAAAAACACTTCGCAGATAGTCATATCATTATTTTCGCCGCCGCCGTAGCAGATTACGCCGCTGCGGAAATCGCTTCACAAAAAATTAAGAAAAAGAGCGATGAAATGAGCATCGAATTAAAAAAGACAGTCGATATTGCCGCAACTTTAGGAAAAGAAAAAGGCGAACATCAGTTTATGATAGGCTTTGCATTAGAAACCCAAGACGCCATTGAAAACGCTCAATCGAAATTACAGCGAAAAGGTTTTGACTTAATTGCCCTAAACTCTTTACAAGATAAAGGAGCAGGCTTTCGTTATGATACCAACAAAATTACGCTGTTGGATACCGACGGTGAAATCCTGGAATTTGAGCTAAAGTCGAAAGATGCCGTAGCTCAGGATATTATGACGGCAATTATTAAACGCCTCAAGTAAATTAAAAAGCAGCCGGCTTACACAGAACTTATGAAAAGTACCGCTTACTTATTTTTCCTCTTATTTATCATCAATTCGGTAACCGCTCAAGAATTACTTTGCACGATTGAGATTAATACCAGCCAAATGCAAAGTCAACAAACCTCCAACCCAGAGGTGACGGCAGAATTGAAATCAGCGATTACCAGCTTTATGAATAATACCCGCTGGACGAACGATATCTTTGCACAAGAGGAACGGATCAAGTGTAACTTAATTTTTAACGTTTTAGAATCTAAAAATCAAAACTCATTTAACGGAAATGTACAGTTTCAAGTAATTCGTCCGATTTACGGCTCTGATTACGAAACGGTGGTTTTTCAATACGTTGACCGTAACTTCAACATCAGTTTTGCTCCCGAAGAGAGGCAAATGGTGTTCAATGAGCAAGGTTACACGAGTAATCTAACCTCCACACTTGCCTTTTATGCCATGGTGGCATTGGCGAGTGATTACGATAGTTTTAGCGAACTCGGTGGTGACGAATTTGTACAGCGTGCTTACAATATTGTGAATTTAGCGGCAAATACGGGCGGACCGTGGGTACAAGGTTCTGACCGTCGGAGCAAATACTGGATAATTGAAAATTTACAGAATCAGCAATTGCTTCCGTACCGTAAAGGCTTTTACACGTATCATCGGATTATTCTAGACGATTTCGCAAACAATACGTCGAGCAAGAGAGGACAAGTATTGACGTATTTAAAAGGATTACAAGACATTCAAATATTGAACCAAAAAGCCGTTTTAATTGATTTCTTCATGGATGCTAAAGCCCGCGAGTTAGTCAATATATTCTCTGAAGCCCCCGAAGCTGAACGTAAAGAGGCTTTTAACATTCTCTCAAAGATGGCTCCCGAAAAAACGGAACTGTTTAGGGGATTGATTTAGGCTGTCGACCGTCAACTTGAAATTAACAGCTTTTTACTTTGTAAAACGTACTTCGCGTCTTTCTGTCTTAGCGGTAAAAAGTGAACTCCGAAGCCACAATTCCATTGGGGCTAATGCACGAAGATATTAATATTTTCAGTTGTTTAACCCTCCTAACATCGTTCCGATAGCTACCAAAACTAACCTCCAACGTTCAGAATCAATTATTCAGTTTCACAAAACCGCCATCCACTAAGTAATCACAGCCCGTTAGGAAAGATGCTTCGTCTGAAGCGAGGTAAACAGCGAGTGCGGCAACTTCCGCAGATTTGGCCATTCGTCCGATGGGTTGCGTTTTAGATAGTTTTTCAAACATTTCCTTTTCCTTTCCCGGATAATTATTGGCTATAAAACCATCCACAAAAGGCGTATGTACGCGAGCGGGAGAGATACTGTTACAGCGAATATTATCCCCAATATAGTCTTTTGCCACCTGCATCGTCATGGTAAAAATTGCTCCTTTGCTCATCGAATAAGCAAAACGCTCAGGAATACCCACCGTCGCGGCAATGGACGCCATATTAATTATTACGCCGCCACCGTTATTTTTAAAGTGCGGGATAATCGCACTTATGCAGTTGTAAACACCCTTGATGTTTACGGCGTAAATTCTGTCCATATCTTCCTCAGTCGTACTTTCCGCAGTACCAATATGACTAATCCCTGCGTTGTTTACTATGATGTCAATCGGTGATACCGCATTTATTTTATCTATTACCTGACGTACCCGCTTTTGATCACTTACGTTCACTTTATGCACGTAGGCTTGTCCACCGTTAGCGATTATTAAATCGGCTTCTCGTTCGGCACCGTCAATATCCAATTCAAAAATATGCACTACAACTCCTTGCAGAGCGTATTTTCTGGAGATTTCTAAGCCAATCCCGCTGGCTCCACCGGTTACTACAGCTACTTTATTTATTAACTTAAACATGGGCATAGATATAAGGTTGAGAACAAAGAAAAAAAGAGTTTGCTCGTGAAGCAAATGAAATTTTAACGACGCACACAAACCTTCCTGAACAGAGGCGGGTTCTATTGGTTAATCACATTCGATAAATTCTCATGAAAACTACCTTTACTGTAATTGCAGCATTCATATTTCTCAGCTTTCCGCTACTTTCTTTTGCTCAAAATACGGGCGAAGTGCAGGGAAGAATACTCGACCGTAAAACGCAGGAAGCATTAATCGGTGTGACGGTTTCGGTTGAGAAAACACAGATTGTGACGCAAACAGACATTGACGGAAAATTTATCCTGAGCAATATCCCGACGGGAAGTTACAACCTCAAAGCTACATACGTCGGTTACGAACCACTGACTAAATTCAATATCAATATCACGTCCGGAAACGCTAATATCTTAACATTTGAAATGAACGATGCCGCTACCGAATTAGCGGGTATTGAAATCGTGGTAAACCGTTCTATCTCGGTAGCTTCTACGGAAACGCCAAATTCGATTCAGAAGCTTTCGGTGGAAGAAATCAAAAATAACCCCGGCGGAAACTTTGATATTTCTCGCGTAATTTCTGTGTTACCCGGTGTAGGCGGAACAGCAGGTTCAGTTGGAGGTTTTAGAAATGATTTAATTATTCGCGGTGGCGGGCCAAACGAAAACGTTTTTTACCTCGACGGAATCGAAATTCCCGTAATTAATCACTTTGCTACGCAAGGAGCTTCGGGTGGACCAACGGGTATTTTGAACGTGTCTTTTATTGAAGATGCCACGCTTTCATCAAGTAGCTTTAACGCTCGGTACGACAATGCCCTTTCGTCGGTTTTACAATTTAAACAACGAGACGGGAACTCAGAACGAGTGCAGGGAAATGTGCGGCTAAGTGCCACCGAAGTTGCGGGAACACTCGAAGGACCACTTTCAAAAGATAAAAAAACAACGTTTTTGGCTTCCGTAAGAAGGTCGTATTTGCAATTACTTTTCACGTTGATTGACTTGCCTATTCGCCCAAACTACTGGGATTTCCAATACAAAGTTACCCGTAAAATCAACAAAAAAACAACGCTGACGGCCATTGGAGTTGGAGCAATCGACGATTTTTCGTTCGGTGTTCCGAAAGAATCATCACCCGAAAAAGAATACGTTTTACGTTCAAATCCGCTCATTAATCAGTGGAATTATACCGTCGGATTTTCGTTGAAACGTTTACTCGAAAATGGTTTTATGGATATTTCATTGAGCCGAAATATGTTTGACAACCGCCTAGACAGGTTTGAAGACGGAATAGAACGAGAAGAAAACCGCGTATTGGGGAGCACCTCGCAAGAAATTGAGAACAAGTTACGGGTAAATGTCAATAAATTCGTTGGTGATTGGGAATACAGTTACGGGGGTGTTTTTCAATACGTGAAATACAACAACGATTTCCTGAATATCTTCCGCAGGGAAGTGCGGGACGATAACAATATTATTCTTCAACCAGGCGTACGTTTACAATTCGCCACGGATGTGGATTTCTTTAAATACGGAGCGTACGGGCAAATTGCCCACAAGTTTTTCGACGACAAGTTAAGCCTATCTTTAGGACTCAGAACGGATATGAATTCATTCACGGATAACGGGAACAATCCGCTTAAAACGTTGAGCCCACGCTTCTCGGCGAGTTATCAAGTTGCTCCAAAGTGGCGGATAAATGCCTCGGCAGGTCGCTATTTCAAGATTCCGATTTACACCACGCTCGGCTACCAAGAAGACGGCAATTTCCCAAACCGTTCCAACGAATACATTCAATCTAACCACTTGGTAACAGGTCTCGAGTTTATCCCAACTCCGCAAACCCGTATTACCGTTGAAGCATTTAATAAAGTTTACAGCAACTATCCAATTTCAACACTGACAGGAATTTCACTGGCTAATCAAGGCGGAGATTTCGGAGCAATTGGCAACGAACGCACGTTGAGCATTGGCGAAGGACGTAGCCGAGGTCTGGAGTTTTTCTTCCAACAAAAACTGACAAAAAATACCTTCGGTGTTCTTTCTTACACTCTCTTTGAAAGTAAATTTTCGGGAGAAGACGGTAAACTTATTTCTTCCTCTTGGGACACTCGTAATATCATCTCTTCTCAGCTCGGAAGAAAGTTTAAAAAGGGTTGGGAAATGGGTTTAAAATGGCTGTACCAAGGCGGTTCGCCGTTTACGCCGTTTGACTTAGAAGCTTCCCGACAAAATTATTTATTGCTCGGAACGGGAACCATTGACTTCAACCGCCTCAATACCGACCGACTGCCAGCGTTTAGCCGTTTTGATTTCCGATTAAATAAAAAGTGGAATTACAAAAAATGGACGTTGGATGTTTTCATTGACATTCAAAACGCCTTTGTGCAGTCAAACCCCGCCTTACCGCAGTACACGTTTGAACGCAACGGTGATAATTCAGGCTTTGCCACAAATAATAGTTTACCACTTGCCCTTGACGGCGGAAACGCCATCCCGCTAATATTAGGGAACAACGATCCGCAAGTCACACCAACGATTGGGTTTGTGGTGGAATTTTGAGTTACCTCAAAATAAAAAAGCAGCGTAACCAAATTGGGTACGCTGCTTTTTTGTTTAAACTCTTTTACAGATTATCCACCACAATCCGTTTGTGGAATGTCTGCTTTGGGTATTTTGCTCCTTAGAACACCTACCTCATTTTTAAAGAAGCCATCACGAACACTTTGAAGCATTCAGGTGCTGATAAAGTGGGAGTAAAATAACTGTCGTTGATGAATACTTTCTGTTAACGTTAAAAAATGACAGAACTCAGACAGCCAATTATACACCTTCCAGGCAGAGAACCAAGAAGGTACAAATGCGGACCGAACGCATGGGCGGCAACCTGTAAATGAACTACTCGCAGAGCTTTATGATTCAATTAGAATTTCCGTTGAAATAATAAGAAACTCCTTATTATTTATTCGTCCACACCCGTACGCTACTTGTCCGAAATCGGACAAAAGTACCTTACTCTTTCTTCGTAAAACACTAACTACCATAAACTTACAAAATTGGCACTGCATTCGCTTTACTACTTATAGACTTGTCTACATTCTGACTAACTGATAAACCATCATGCTAAAGAACTATATAAAAATAGCTTGGAGAAATCTCGTAAAAGAGAAATCGTTCACCGCCATTAATTTGCTTGGTTTATCACTCGCGTTTGCGGCGTCGATTATGCTTTTCCTAACCGCTGATTTTCATTTTTCGTACGACGATACACACGTTAATAAAAATAGTATTTACAAACTTTACCACAAAGTAAACCGACCAACGGGCGTAGAGTACAGTGCCACCATGGCTCCTCCGGTAGCTCCAACCTTGGTAGCTGAATATCCCGAAGAAATAGCCGCCGTTTCCCGAATGATGGACAGCGGCATGCTAGTAGAGTATAAAGGCAAAACGTACGAACTTGACATAAACTACGTTGACCCGTCCTACTTTGATATATTCACATTTACGGTTACACAAGGCGACAAACAAGCACCGCTCGGCGATTTGAATAACATTATATTGCGGGAGAAAGATGCCAAACGCATATTTGGCAACGAAGACCCCATTGGAAAAGTAGTGCTGCGTTGGAATGAAAGCGAAAAAAAGCCTTTAACAGTATCCGCTGTCCTCGCCGACGGTCCTGAAAACTCTACCATTGAAAGTAGTAACCTTGCCCGTTTTGAAATATACGGCAGTTATCAAGAAGCAAAAGATGAGTGGAGCTGGCAAAACCACGACGTTTATCTTCTGCTCAACCCAAACATTAAGTGGGTGTCTTTTGAAAAAAAGCTCAAAAATTTTACCGCTAAATATTACAGAGACGATATTGAGCAGGCGAATAAAGCCGGTTTTGTGAAAGACAACCGAGGAGAAGTATTGAGCAACCGTCTATTACCGCTCTCGGAAGAGCACTTCAATACAGTAGTGGGGCGGCAGTCTATCAGCTATTACTATCCTTTCATGTTACTGGGTATCGGAATTTTAATTCTGTTGATTGCCTCCATTAATTTCGTAAATCTTTCCATTGTTCGGTCGTTGGCACGTGCCAAAGAAGTAGGCATGCGGAAAGCATTGGGAGCAATAAAAATGCAAGTAATTGGACAGTTTTGGGGCGAAGCTCTATTAATTTGCGTAACTGCTTTGAGCATTGGTCTTACCGCTGCTTACTTTCTCATTCCTGAATTTAACGCCATCATAAACGGCAACATCGCTTTTGAAGCGATATTTCAACCCGAAATAATAGCCATTATAACCATATCTTTTTTATTAGTGACGGCTTTAGCGGGCGGCTATCCAGCGTGGATGATTTCCAGGTTTAATACCGTTGAAGTCCTGAAAGGAAAAGTCAGAAAAGGGCTATCTAACAGAAAGCTCCGCAATACATTAATCGTAGTGCAATTTTCTATTTCAGTATTGTTGATAACGAGTACCATCATCGTTTGGAATCAACTCGATTACCTTCGGAATAAACCGCTTGGTTACAATCAAAAGCAAGTCATCAGCATTCCGATTGGTCACGGCGTAGATGGCTATAATTTACTAGATTTCTTCCGCAACGAACTCACTAATCAGCCACAAATTATGAGTGTTACAGCGGCAGATAATAATCTTGGTCGCGGAAATGACGGCAACGGTTACAAATCTGTTTTGGGGTTTGGAATGGACGGAAAAGAATACACAACCAATGGTCTAAACGTGGATTTCGATTGTATCGAAACGCTGGAGTTAGCACTAATAGCGGGGCGTTCGTTTGACAGAAAATTCGCCACTGATAGTTCAACAGCCTGTGTCATTAACGAAACAATGGCAAAACAACTGGGCGGCGGCGAAAAGCTTATAGGACAAAAAATCCCAATTAGCGGCGGCAAAGAAATTATTGGCATTGTAAAAGATTATCATTTTGAATCGCTGCGTAATAAAGTAGAATCCAATACCCTATTTTTTAACAAACCCTTTGGGTTGAATTACCTATTCGTGAAAGTAAACGGAAATCAGCCCGCCGCAACCATGAAGCTATTGAAAGATACCTACCTCGCTTATAATCCCGACGGTACGTTTCAGGGTTCGTTTTTAGACGAAAACACCCGCAATCAGTACAAGAAAGAAGAGCGGATTTCTAAAATATTCAGTGCCGCAGCAATGCTCGCAATTATCCTGTCTTGCGGCGGCTTATTTGCCATTGCCTTAATGGTTATCCGCAACCGAACGAAAGAAATTGGCGTCCGGAAAGTTCTGGGGGCGGATATTAGTACGTTGGTAGCTTTATTGAGTAAAGACTTTATAAAACTCGTCTTTATTGCCATCGTGATAGCCCTGCCGTTAGCGTATTACGGCATGAGTAATTGGCTGGAAGAATTCTCATACCGCACAACTATTCAGTGGTGGATGCTCGCCATTGCGGGTATCGCAGCGGTTTCCATTGCACTAATCACCGTCAGTATTCACGCCATCCGGGCGGCAAGTGCCAATCCGGTGAATAGTTTGCGAAGTGAATAGATTCAATACTCAGTTAACAATATTTGTGAGTTTTTATTCACTAAATCGCCAATTCCCTCATTTTTAGATTAAAAAAATGCCTAAATCCTATCTCCTGAAAACCTAATTTCTAAAATATTATGCTACGTAACTATCTAAAAACTGCCCTCCGCAACCTTTGGAGAAATAAAGTTTATACCGCATTGAATGTTTCAGGTTTGGCACTTGGTATTGCAACTCTACTGACTGTTACGCTATTCGTTTCGCACGAATTGAGTTACGACCGCTTCAATAAAAAAGCCGACCGTATTGTCGGAACGGTCTGTACGTTTTCTTTTGGGGAAATGACCATAAAAAGCAACCGGTTTTCGGCGGCATACACTTCATTTTTGCAGGATAATTTTTCAGAAATTGAGCAGACCGTACGGATTAGCGATTACCCGAACGGAGAAGTTTTCGTTTCAACTTCTGCCAGCAAGATGAAGAGTAAAGAACCCAACCTCGCGTTAACCGAAAACGCCATTTTTGACATTTTTACATTTGATATTTTGGAAGGAAATCCAGTTACTGCCTTGACCAATCCGATGACCATTGCCATTAGTAAATCCACCGCACAGAAGTATTTTGGTGAGAAACCTGCGTTAGGTCAGGTATTGAAAATTGACAATAAATTTCTCGCCACCGTGACCTGCGTCTATCAAGATTTCCCGACCAATTCTTCGTTACAGTATAATATGCTGCTATCCCTGAGTTCATTGAACGAACTCGAAAAGCACTATTGGGAACCCACTACGTTTTCACTCGATAACACGCTGATCCAAATGGGTTCGTTTCAAACGTACGTTTTACTAAAAAATCCAGCTGCAATTGCTGCCATACAACAAAAATTACCCAGAGCGTTAGCGGCAGCGGGCGTAGAAAGTAAAACCATCAATCCCGACAGTTACACGTTTTACCCATTAACGGATTTACACCTTGCCGACCTCGGTTTGAGCGATGGCAAACTTCGTAAGTACATCATCATTTTTTCAATTATCGGTCTGACGGTCATTACGTTAGCTTTGATAAACTTTATAAACATTACTACGTCACTTTCTTTCCAACGAGCGAAAGAAGTGGGCGTGCGGAAAGCTGTTGGAGCTAATAAATCGCAGATAAGTAAACAGTTTTTTCTGGAATCCGCTTTTGTTACAACATTAGCATTCATCGTTGGCTTTGGACTATTTAACCTTTTCAAAAGCAATTTTTACGATTTGCTCGGTGTAAACCTTTCCACCGATTTTGTCACATCCGCACCGTTTTTACTTTTACTGTTCGGTATTTACATTTTTTGCATTTTTTCAACCAGTATTTATCCTTCCGCTTTTTTGAGTCGGTTCAATCCGGTGAAGGTATTGAAGTCAAATCTTAACGTTCGGGTTTCGGGAGTTAATGTTCGTAAAGTACTCATTGTCGGGCAGTTTACTTTATCTATTGCTTTGTTGATTAGTACGTTCGTTATTTACCAGCAATTCAAGTTTATGTTAAATTTCGACGTTGGCTTGGCGAAGAATAACACATTAGTCGTACCGTTGAGTGCTCAGAAAAATGGTCAACTCTTGGCGATAAAAAGTGAACTACAACACACAGGAAACTTTCAGGAAATAGGAATCAGCAACTTCAATTTCTTCAAAACGTACGGCGGCAGATATTTCACCAAAAGCCCCGTAAATAAAGAGGAAGTTTCGCTGGCAACGATGTCAGTCAACGAATCATTTTTCGACATGATGGGTCTTGAATGGAAGCAAGAGCCCGCTGATAAATTGAGTTTATTGACGCCGAATGAGGTAATAATTAACGAAACAGCCATGAAAGCGTACGGTTTTAAATCTGATGATTTTCTGGGTCAACGAATTAGTATGGGTAACGTATCAAAAGAAGTTATCGGTGTATTCAAGGATTTTCATTTCATCGGTCCACAAATATCAATTGAACCCGTTTTGATCAGCTTTTACGCCGAAAACGAAGCTCTTCCCGCTGATGAGTCCGTATTTTTATACTTGAAGCTTTCGGATAAGAGCGGTACACAATCGCAGATCACAGCGGTAGAATCGGTGTACAAAAAATTATTGCCAGACGAAACCTTCGAATTTCACTTTCTGGACGATGCCTATCAAGCACAATACCTTTCAGAAAAGCGGTTGATGACTTTCGTTAGTTTTTTCTCAGGGTTGGCAATCATTATTTCGTGTTTGGGTTTGTTCGGCCTAGCTCGTTTGAGCATCGAACAGAAAACAAAAGAAATCGGCGTCCGTAAAGTTTTGGGGGCGGGAATCATGGATTTATCAAAAATGCTGACCCTCGATTTTATTAAACTCGTTGCCGTTGCGGGCGTCATTGCCGTTCCAATCGCCTATTATTTCATGACATACTGGTTACAAGATTTCACGTTACGTGTTAATCTGCAATGGCTATATTTTGCCATTCCTTGCGTTATCTCGGTGGTACTTTCAATGCTGACCATTGGTTTTCAATCTGTAAAAGCGGCTTTGTCAAACCCCGTAAAGAGTTTGCGGAGCGAGTAGGTTTAAAAAAATAGGACGAACAAATATCCATCTGATTGGGCCACCGAAGCCATTTATCAAAGGCAACATGGAACATATTTGACTGTATAACGAGGTGACCTTCGACAGACTCAAGAGGACAACGAAAGCAATAGCTCAACAACATATAAACGCACAAACTGCAACTTTTTCTCATAAAATGCATCTATTGACAGATATATACAATTAAATTATGAAAAATCTATTACTCATCTCTTTACTTCTCATCGCTAGTTTATTCGCGTTTACCGATATAGATTCAAACAACAACAGCGTTGACAACAATAAACTCTACCTCACCAAAACCTTCAAGGCTTCATCAGTTAAAAACGTAGACGTAAATACTTCTGGCGGTGGAATTACCGTCATGGGCGGAGCTACTTCAGAAGCAAAAGTGGAAGTTTACGTAGGCGGGAGTAAACGTGGAAGACTAAGTGATTCAGAAGTTAAAAAACGTCTAAAAAAGTATAACCTAATTATCAGAATGAATGGCAATACCTTGATATGCAAAGCCGAACGTAAGGATAAATCACGCAGCAAAAACTCAAAAAATGCCTTGAGTATCTCATTTAAAGTCTACGTTCCAACCAAAGTCGCTACGAACCTGAGCACATCAAGCGGCGGTATAAAAATGGCATACCTAAATGGCGACCTAAAATTCAGGACCAGCGGTGGCGGTCTTGACTTAGAGGATTTACGCGGAGAAGTAAAAGGCTCAACATCGGGCGGTGGGATAAAAATGGTCAACTGCGATGATATAGTGAAAGTACGTACTTCCGGCGGCGGAATCAATGCCCGCGATTGCGACGGAGAGATTAACCTTTCTACTTCGGGTGGTGGAATAAAATTAACGAATCTAAACGGTAACGTGGAAGCTACTACAAGTGGTGGCGGAATATCGGTTGAAGACTTCACAGGCGACTTAAACACTTATACTACCGGTGGTTCAATTCGGATGAGTGGAATGAACGGTAACGTAAAAGCTTCTACAAGCGGCGGCGGAATTAGTGCTTCTTTTGAGCGGCCAGGGAAATATATCTCCCTATCAACATCAGCCGGAAGTATTGATATTGACGTACCGAACAGCAAAGGATACGACCTTGATCTAAGTGGAAATCGAGTCCGTATGGCGAGTTCTTCTAACTTCAGCGGAACGAAAAAAAGTGGCCGCGTTCAAGGTCGTTTAAACGGCGGCGGAACAACAATCAAGGCTCGTACCAGCTCTGGGAGTATAAGCTTTAATTAGTCAGTTGGCAGCAGGCCAATAAGTGGACAACAGACTTACCTTGATAATAGAAGTCATACTTAATTTTCAGTTATTCATTCTCTATTATAAATGTCCGAAGGTGTACGAAACTCGTCCGCTTTCGGACATTTTATTTTCATAACTACCACTTAAGTTGCTCTTATCAAGTACTCTAGCATTATGGCACGGCTTTAGAACAAGTAAAGGTAAAGAGGGAGAGCAGACACTAACTCGTAAAATAATAATTCCTAAAACAACAATGATTCAATTAAATAACGTCTCTAAATATTATCCCGCTGGTTTCGGCAAAACCTACGTGTTGCGTAACATTGACCTTGGTATCAGCAACGGCGAGTTTGTCTCCATTATGGGACCGTCGGGTTCGGGAAAATCCACGCTACTTCATATTTTGGGTTTACTCGAAGAGCCGTCAGAAGGCGAATACCTTTTAATGGGTGAACAAGTACACAAATTGAGCGAGAAAAAGCGAACGCAATTACACCGCAACGCTATCGGTTTTGTGTTTCAGGCGTACCATTTAATAGATGAACTAACTGTTTACGAAAACATCGAGACGCCGCTTTTATACAAGGGAATGTCTGGTTCAGAACGTAAGAGTAAAGTCGCCGAAATTCTCGACCGTTTTCAGATTGTTGCCAAGAAAGACCTTTTCCCATCGCAACTTTCGGGTGGACAGCAACAGTTAGTTGGCGTAGCAAGAGCGTTAGTTTCCGAGCCAAAAGTAATTTTCGCGGATGAACCAACCGGAAATTTGCATTCTGAGCAATCAGACGAAATCATGCAACTCTTTAAGGAATTAAACGAAAAAGATGGCGTAACCATCGTGCAAGTAACGCATTCCGAAAAAAACGCTGAATACAGCAATCGGATTATTAGGTTGAAAGACGGCTGGATTGCTCAATAACTAACGTACAGAAGTTTTCAAAGTAGAATCCTTTCCCTGAGAAGATAATACTTGACGAAGAACAACGCAGCAACATGACAAAAGGGGCAAAAACACAAAAGCTATAAAAACACAAATGAAAAAATCATTATCCAGTTTCACTTATATCCTTCTGTTAACGGCGTATCCATTTTTCGTTTCCGCTCAGGAGATGACACTGGAAAAGTGCGTTTCAACCGGCGTTAAAAATCACCCAGATTTTCAAACGCAACTGTTAGCCGCCGAAGCCGCTCAAATCGAAATAGCCTCCGCAAAATCACAGCAATTACCCCGGCTCAATATCGAAGTCTATCAAAGCACAAATATTGGTCGAAGCATTGACCGTTTTACTAATGCTTACATTGATCAGCTATATAATTCAACGTTTGCCAACGCTAATTTTTCTGTACCAATTTACCGTGGGTTTCAACTGAAACATAACATTCGCCAAAACGAATTATTGCGGGACGCAGCAACGACAAGCATTGAATCTGCTCGTAACCAATTGACGATTAGAATCGTGCAAAATTATTTAGGTGTTTTGGCAAATCAAGAATTAGTGAAAGCCGCCGAACACCAGGTCAGACTATCGCAAACGCAAGCCGACCGAGTAACGAAGCAAATCGAAGCAGGAACGGTAGGAAGGCCCGTTCTTTTACAATTGCAAACCCAAGTAGCCAACGACGAATTTGCTCTCATTTCGGCTCAAAACAATATCGAAACAGCTCGATTACTTTTATTTCAATCTATGAATCACCCGCCCAGTAATTCAGTTGATTTCACACCACTCGAAAAAGAAGTGGTTTTAACGAACTTCGACCGTTCTGAATTTACAACAAGCATTAATCAACTACCCGAAATTAAAAGTCAGGAAATCAGAATCAAAAGTTTTGACAGTCAACTGCGTTCCGTAAAAGCCGATAATTTACCAAGCTTAGATGCGTTTGCTAACTACGGTTCGTTTTTCGCATCGTCGAACCCCGAAGAAAGCTTTTTTGAGCAGCTGAACGGCACAAGAAACGGTTCCGTTACTATTGGGCTTACCATTCCGATTTTTGCTTCTTTCAGAACACGCCCGAGAGCACAAGCAGTGTCAATTCAGAAAAAAGCGGCGGAGAACCAACTATTAAGTAATAAGCTGCAACTCACACAAGCCTCTGAACAAGCTCTGCAATCTTATAAAAATGCCGTCAAAAGATACCAAAATGTCCAAAAACAGGTCAATATTAATCAGGAAAACCTGAACGCCGTAACCAGTCAAGTAAACGCCGGAACAATCAACGTGGTGGAACTACTTTTAGCCCGGACGAACTTCGATCGTGCCCAAAATAATTTCATTCAAACAAAATACGAACTACTTTTACAGAGAATGCTACTCGATTTCTATCGCACGGGTTCGTTTAATTTTTAAATTAGTGAATTGGCGAATTAGTAAATCTCTTATCTCCAGTCTAACCTCTCCAACCTCACAGGTAAAATGAATCCATACAAAATACTAATCGTTGACGACGACGTTGACGTACTCAGTGCCGCAAAACTATTACTGAAACGTAATTTTGAGAAAGTCGAAATCGAGAAAAATCCCGAAAAAATCCCTTTCCTACTCAATAACTATACGTTTGACCTGATACTACTCGACATGAATTTCATGCGAGATGTAAACACGGGAAAAGAAGGTTTCGAGTGGCTGGATAAAGTACTTGATTTAAACCCAAAGCAAAAGGTGATCCTGTTCACTGCTTACGGAGACGTAGAAATGGCGGTCCGAGCAATTAAGTCAGGAGCAACAGATTTTGTATTGAAACCGTGGGAAAATGACAAACTTTTAGCGACAATACTTACCGCTCTCGGAAAGAAGGACGAAGCCAAAGCAGAGGAAACCGCCGAAGGTTGGAAAAGAGATATCATCGGTAATTCAGAAGCCATGCAAAAGGTATTCGATACCATTGAACGGGTTGCCCAGACTGACGCCAATATTCTTATTCTGGGCGAAAATGGAACGGGTAAAGACTTAGTTGCCAAAGCCATTCACCGATTGTCAAACCGTTCAAGTAATTCTTACGTTCAAGCAGATTTAGGAGCGGTGAGCGAAACCCTCTTTGAAAGTGAACTCTTCGGACACAAAAAAGGGGCATTTACCGATGCCAAAGAAGACCGCACCGGACTATTTGAGGAAGCCCACGGCGGCACTATTTTTCTGGACGAAATTGGTAATATTCCAATGACGTTGCAATCTAAATTACTGACCGTTATTCAAAATCGGACGATAACTCAGGTGGGAAGTAACAAGCAAAAAAACATTGACGTTCGGTTGATTACTGCCACCAACGAACCAATCTACGACCGCGTGCAGGAACGTTCTTTCCGTCAGGATTTGCTCTTCAGAATCAACACCATCGAAATTCATTTGCCGCCACTCCGTGATAGAAGCAATGATATTATTTTAATCGCCGAACACTTTCTAAACGTTTACAAAAAGAAGTATAACCGCAAAATTACGGGCATAAGTGCTGCTTTGGCAAAGAAACTGATGCACTACCCATGGCCCGGCAACGTGCGGGAATTACAACATGCCATTGAACGAGCGGTAATTATGACACAAAACGCATCGCTAATGCCTGAAGATTTTTTCGCCGGGAATAATCAGCAGCAGTCCACTACCTTTGAAGAAACCTTTCAACTGGAAGAAATGGAAAAACAATTGGTGGTAAAAACCATGAAAAAGTTCAGCGGAAACATCACCGAAGCCGCCAAAGAAATGGGCATCAGTCGTCAGGCACTTTATCGGAGAATTGAAAAATATGAGCTCTGAGTTTTAGTCGACTATCTATACGCCGTATGCATTAATCAATCCCTTCTTGAAATTTGAAAGACCCCTCTCCTCTGAGGAGAAGGCAGGGTGAGGTAATAAAACAAACAAATGAAAAACTTCGCCATTGGTATTATGTATCGTGTGGGAATGCTGACGCTGACTTGCTTTGGCTTATCTTGGACAATTCTGCACGAGCAGTGGTCAATTACCATTTTAGCGTCTCTTCTTTTAGCAGTTCAGATTAGTAGTATCTACGCTTACTTGACCAGAATAAACCGCAAACTGACTTCTTTTTTAGAAGCTATCCGTTACGAAGACTTCGCCATTTCATTCCGTGCCGATAATGGTTTGGGAACAAGCTTCCGGGATTTGAATAACCAATTCAACGAAGTGGTGCAGAGCTTTCGAAAAGTACGTGCCGAGCGAGAAGCAAACCTTCATTTTATTAACGCCATTGTGCAGCAGATTAGCGTCGGGATATTGTCTTACGATACGTCGGGAAATATTGAAATTGCGAATCAGGCGACGAACAAACTACTAAATATCTACCGCCTTCGCACCCTCGATGACATCAAGCAAAACGCTCCGGTTATTTACGAAAAGCTAACCGAACTGAAATCAGGAAAAGGAGCATTGGTAAATTTGGACGGTAACGAACTCTCACTCAATGCAACCGATATTCAACTTCGTGGAAAAATGGTGCGATTAGTCTCGATTCAAAACATTAGGTCGGAATTACAATTACGAGAACTGGAAGCGTGGCAAAATCTAACGAAAGTTCTTCGCCACGAAATAATGAATTCCATTACGCCGATTGTTTCACTCATCGGAACGATGAAAATTATCGTGGATAACGAAATTGAAGTCCACGACGACCAATCAAGAGAATCCGTGGAAGATTTGCAAGAAGCCCTCAGAACCATCGAAAAACGCGGGAACGGCGTGATGGATTTTGTGAACGCTTACCGTGATTTCACCACCATTCCGAAACCGAGTAAAAAGTATTTGACCATTGACGAATTACTTAAATCTACCATTGCCCTAACTTCTCCCGAATTAGAGAAAATGGACGTTGATTTCAAGGTAGAAATTGAAGGCGGATTCTCCGTTTTCGCCGATCCTTCTTTGATGGAACAAGTACTAATTAATCTGATAAAAAATGCTTCGGAGGCTTGTGCCAAAGAAAATTCTTGCGTGGAATTACGAGCGTATCAAACGAACGAGCGTTGCATTATTGAGGTAGAAGACAACGGAATGGGCATCGAAAACGAAGCGTTGAGCAAGGTATTCATCCCATTCTTCACGACTAAAAAGACGGGTTCGGGAATTGGATTGAGCCTTTCCCGCCAAATTGTGCAAATGCACGGCGGCGAAATCACCGTCAAATCTGAAATTAATAAAGGCACTACGTTTCGGATTGTGTTGTAAAGCCTACCCTTTTAAACTTAAACTCCGTCAATTATGTAGTAAGGCAGTCGGACGAAAAACCGATTTACATTGCCACATGACTACTAAAGAAAAACTCCTTTTACTCGTTTTAGCTTGCGTAAACTTCACGCACATCGTTGACTTCATGATTCTGATGCCGCTCGGTCCGCAGCTTATGACTATTTTCGACATCGAGCCTTATCAATTCGGAATCGTGGTTTCTGCTTACGGATTTGCGGCGGCAGTTTCGGGATTTACATTGGCATTTTTCGCCGATAAATTTGATCGTAAAAACCTGTTGCTGATGGCGTACATCGGTTTTGTGGCGGGAACGTTTGCCTGTGCGTTGTCTCCCTCTTACGAATGGCTGATTACCGCCAGAATCGTTTCGGGTATTTTTGGTGGGTTGATTAGCTCGCAGGTGCTTTCCATTGTAGCAGATAAATTCAGCTACGAACGCCGAGCCTCGGCAATGAGTATTATCATGACGGCGTTTTCGGTGGCATCAGTGGTTGGAGTTCCGGGCGGATTGTACCTCGCGAATATGTTCAACTGGCACGCTCCGTTTTACACCGTCGGTGGTTTGGGGATACTTGTGATTGGTCTTATCTTTTTCTTCGTTCCACAAGTCAACGAACACCTCGTTACCAAGCAATCCAAACGCAATCCGTTTGCGGTTATTACTGATATTTTGAAAACCCCAAACCAGCTTTGGGCATTGGCGTTATCCGTTGTGATTATGCTCGGGCATTTCAGTATTATTCCGTACATCGCTCCTACGCTCGTGAGCAATATTGGGTACAGTCAGGATGATATTTACCTAATTTATTTAATTGGTGGAGCGTTGACCATTTTCTCCGCTCCCATTGTGGGAAAGCTAGCGGACAAAAAAGGAAAATATCCAGTTTTTGTAACGTTTGCGTTGTTATCCATGCTACCTATTTGGCTGATAACCAACTTAGTGCCAACGCCCGTTTATGTGGTTTTAATTATTACGGGATTGTTCTTCATTTTCACCAACGGCAGAATTATTCCTACGCAAGCCATGGTTTCATCTGTGGTTACGCCGCAACAACGGGGCGGTTTTATGGCGATAAATTCCTCCGTGCAATTATTGGCTCAGGCAATTGCCACGAGCATTGGCGGGGCGATTATCGTGCAGGAAGAAAGCGGTTATATCTCGCATTACGACTGGGTGGGTTATTATGCTATGTTCATGCTTTTTATCAGCATTTTTATTGCGAAGAAAGTGAAAGCGGTTTCGTAGGATTTTTGGGTAGAAGAGAGCGGTCAAAGGTTTATATAAAGTGGTTCAACTCGCTCTGCGAAGTCTCCTGACTTAGTAAGTGCGTCACGCGGTCTCCTGACCGCAGTAAGATAAAGCCGTAACAATATTATCATGACATCTCGGCGGTCGGGAAACCATAATCCACCCGGGCGAAGTCAAAGACATTCGCACAGCAGGATTATCACTCATTAATGAACATTAATTGTAAAAAACTCAAAAACATTATTAACAAATCATCACAAAAAAGCCCGTCCCGAATAATTCGGAACGGGCTAAAATCTCTAAGTTGTAAAATCACATTGACTCCAATAGCATTTCTGCCAAGTCATACACTTTTACGTCGTGTTCGCGTTCTTTGTTTTTGATTCCGTCAGACATCATCGTCATGCAGAAGGGGCAACCAACGGCAAGGACGTTCGCTCCCGTTTCTAAGGCTTCTTCGATGCGTTCGATGTTTACTTCTTTCTTGCCTTTTTCCGCATCTTTAAACATCTGTCCGCCACCCGCACCGCAGCACAAACCATTGGTTTTACAGCGTTTCATTTCTATTAAATCAGCGTCGAGTGATTTGATAACTTCGCGGGGTGCTTCGTACACGTCATTCGCCCGACCGAGGTAACACGAGTCGTGGAACGTGACTTTTTTACCTTTAAATGCTCCGCCGCCTTCAATTTTCACGCGTCCTTCGTCAATTAATTGTTGAAGAAATGTGGAGTGGTGGATAACTTCGTAGTCGCCACCCAACTCGGGGTATTCGTTCTTCAAGGTATTGAAACAGTGTGGACAAGCCGTCACGATTTTCTTAACGCCGTAGCCGTTCAGCACTTCAATATTTTGCTGGGCAAGCATCTGAAACATAAACTCGTTTCCAGCACGACGAGCGGGATCTCCCGTGCAGCTTTCTTCCGTCCCTAAAACGGCGAATTTCAAGCCGATTTTATTTAATATTTTCACAAAAGCGATGGTTACTTTTTTGTAACGATCGTCAAACGATCCGGCACAACCCACCCAAAATAAGATTTCAGGGCTTTCGCCTTTGGTGGCCATATCCGCCATAGTTGGAACTTCGTAGGTCATATATTTTTTAGATAGGAAATTATAAGTACTTGTCCCAAGCCATTCGGGATGATAAGTGAGAATATGTTCATCACTTCGTAGTGATTAAACAAAAATAGTATGCTTGCATAACAATTACAAGTGTCAGCCTAATTTTATCAAAGGCGGTCTGTATGGAGAATTTCGACCGCTCGGCGGCCCGGTACACTCAATGTGACACCGTAAATAGAATACGAATTAAACTAATTTTCACGGAAATGCCAAAATCCATATACCTCGAACCATCACAACGTTATAAAGGTTGTTAATCGTCAGGAATTACAAAAATTCTCTTATCTCCAATCTTACTTCTCCAATCTCCTAATGAATCGCCTTTTCATGTTTATCGTATTGACGGCACTTTTCTTAGCCCTTGACTATTACCTCTTTCAAGCCGTCCGAGTAGCGATGAGAAGTCTCGCTCCAAACACACAACGTTGGATAACGTACGTTTACTGGGCGTTGCCCGTCATAGCGATGACCATCACCATCGTCGGATTTTATATGTACCCAGCGTATTTGAACTACAAAACCCGCAACTTACTAGTAGCGGCGGTTTTCGTGCTATACATTTCTAAAGTTATCGCCGTTCCGTTTTTATTACTGGATGATTTAGGAAGGCTCGGGCGTTGGGTAATCAGTTTATTTCAAAAAAACGAACCAACTGTTTCGGGAGAATTAGCCGATACCGGGGACAAAATTACCCGCTCTGATTTTTTAGCTAAAACTGCTGTTGCCGTTACAAGTATTCACGCCGGAGCTTTAGCCTGGGGAATTATTTCGGGAGCTCACGATTACCGAATCCGACGAGTAAAACTTCCTCTAAAAAATCTGCCGAAGCAATTCGACGGTATGAAATTAGCTCAATTATCAGATATTCATTCGGGAAGTTTTTTCAATAAAACTGCCGTGAAAGGTGGAATTGAAATGCTACTGAATGAAAAACCCGACGCCATCTTTTTTACGGGTGATTTAGTAAATAATGAAGCTAAAGAGGTACAGGACTATATAGATGTTTTCTCGAAAGTGAAAGCTCCGCTCGGCGTATTTTCTACGCTCGGAAATCACGATTACGGCGATTATATCCAGTGGGATTCAGCAGAAGCGAAAGTACAGAATTTGAAAGATCTGAAAGAAGCCCACCGCTTAATGGGTTGGGATCTACTACTCGACGAAAACCGAAAACTAACCGTTGACGGCGAAAGTATCGGCGTTTTAGGCATACAGAATTGGGGAGCGGGCGGTTTCGCTAAATACGGAAGCTTGGATAAAGCACTTCAAGGAACGGACGATTTACCCGTAAAACTCCTTCTCTCCCACGACCCAAGCCACTGGCGGGAACAAGTTTTAGGAAAAACGAATATCGACGCTTCTTTTGCGGGACATACGCACGGAATGCAATACGGAATCGAGATTGGAAGTTTTCAGTGGAGTCCAGTGCAATACCGCTATAAAGAGTGGGCGGGTCTTTATTCTGAAGACGAACAAAGCGTTTACGTCAACCGTGGATACGGTTATTTAGGCTACCCCGGACGGTTAGGTATTTTGCCCGAAATCACGATTATAGAGTTGGTGAAAGCGTAGTCCCGAGGAACTATCGGGAAGGAGTCAGATTTTTAGTAGGTTTTGCTCTGCGGAATCGAGGAAATTCATGAAATCCGTAGGATTGGCTATTTGGTAATAATCATAGTCCCATCAAGATGACCACTTTGTGAGTGACTTCTTCTTTAAATAGGTTATCCCGATGGGACTTAAATCCCTGTTTGTAATGGTTTATATTTCTACCGAGCGACGACCGCCAAATGGTCGCACCGATGGTACTGAAGTATTATTTTAGCTAGGCTTTTTTTAATGTTTCTTATAAATCGTGTGGGCTAACTCCTAAATCAATCCACTCCCGCATATTCTACTTTCTTCGCTTTTGTTTCGAGGAAGTAACCGTCAAATTCAGCGAGAACGCCGTCGAGTGTTTCGAATAATTCATCTACCTCAAGCGTCTGCACCAATTTCATCCTTAGGGGTTTGAAATTAGGCAGCCCACGGAAGTAGTTAGCGTAGTGACGTCGCATTTCGAGAATTCCCTGACGTTCGCCTTTCCATTCTAAAGAAAATGCCAAATGTTGCCGAGCGGCTTGTACCCGTTGACGGATTGTTGGCAACGGAAGCATTTCACCCGTGGCAAAATAATGTTTTATTTCGTTAAAAATCCACGGATAACCGATACTCGCCCGACCAATCATGATACCATCAACACCAAAACGGTTGCGGTATTCTAAAGCTTTTTGCGGAGAATCAATATCGCCGTTTCCAAAAATCGGAATTTTGATCCGGGGGTTCTCTTTTACCTTGGCAATTAACCGCCAGTCGGCTTCCCCTTTGTACATTTGAGCACGAGTCCGCCCGTGAATACTCAACGCCTGAATACCCACGTCCTGCAAACGTTCAGCGACTTCTTCGATATTTTTGGTTTCTTCGCTCCAACCCAAACGAGTTTTGACGGTTACGGGTAAATGCGTTGCTTTCACCACGGCTTCCGTCATGCGTGCCATCATCGGAATATCCTGCAACAATCCCGCTCCAGCACCTTTACAGGCCACTTTCTTAACCGGGCAACCGTAATTTATATCAATCAAATCAGGATTTGCACGGGTAGCAATGCGGGTACATTCTGCCATTGTATCTACGTCACTACCAAATAACTGAATCCCGACGGGGCGTTCGTACGGAAAAATATCGAGTTTCATCGTACTTTTCGCCGCGTTGCGTATCAATCCTTCCGAAGAAATAAATTCCGTATACATCATGTCCGCTCCGTTTTCTTTACAAACCTGACGGAACGGTGGGTCGCTGACATCCTCCATCGGAGCCAACATCAACGGGAATTCTCCTAATTCTATGTCTCCTATTTTAACCATTTTCTCTACTATAAACATTTAAGCGTTCGACCGTGAGCCTTCTACCTTTTTTATAACTCTAAAACTTGTTGACCTACTAATCAGTTAACTGAACTACAAAATTACTCAAAAAGTTAGCAATGTGTTAACGATGAAATTTGGGAGGGTAGTTCAACGTTTATAAATTTGTGATATAGTAAACGCCCGACTTCTTTAACTTCGGGCATTTGTATATTTCTAGAGTCTTACGTCTTTTACCCATAATTTTACTAGATGAAATCAGCACATTACTTCTTTTTCATTACTGTCTTATTTATTGGCTTTTCCACATCAGCTCAGGTTTTGAAACCTGCTAAATGGAATTTCAAAGCATCTAAAGTTAACCCGCAAGTTGGAGAAACCATTAATATCATTTTTACTGCCACCATTGATAAAGAATGGTATATGTACTCCTCTCGCCTGAAAGTGGACGGACCAATGCCCACTGAAGCCCGTTTTACGAACAATGGCAGTTTTGAAACTGTGGGAGATTTAATCCCGATAAAGCCGAAAGAGAAATACGACGAAATATGGGAAGGTAAAGTTAATTATTTCACCGAAAAAGCCATTTTTGTTCAAAAAGTAAAAGTGCTAAAATCTAATCCGACCATTGAAGGACTATTGAGCTACCAAACTTGCACCATCAAAGATGGAAGTTGCGTTCCAAATAAAGACAAGTTTAAACTTAGTCTTTGACTTTAGATAATTAAATGCTCGATTCTAAGAGCATAATACAGGGTATTATGTTTCCTAAAGTCAAAAAACGAACGTCCAATATCTAAATTCAAGCATCGAAGTGGTTCCAACCCTGAGCTTTCATCGGTACTAATTGTCCTGAATTCAAGACTAAAAATGCACCTTTCTCTTCGGTTACAAACCCGATTGGTGTGATTTCCGAAAGGTTTTTCACTTTTTCGAAATCCTCCTGCGAAATGGTCATCAATAATTCGTAGTCTTCCCCACCGTTTAATGCAACCGTAATTGGGTTAAGGTTTAACTCCGTAGCGGTTAACATGGCAGGGTTCTCAACTGGAATATTTTCTTCAAATACTCGAATTCCTACGTTTGATGCCTTGCACAAATGCAGAACTTCAGAAGCTAATCCATCCGAAATATCAATCATAGAAGTAGGAATAATACCGCCTTCAATAAAATCGTAGATAATATCAGTACGGGCCTCAGGTTTTAGTTGTTTTGCAACCACATATTCGTGCTTATCAAGTTCCGGCTGCATATTTGGATCAGCTAAAAATACTTGCTTTTCCCGCTCCAAAACCTGTAGTCCGAGATACGCCGCTCCCAAAGAGCCCGTTACGCAAACTACATCGTTGGGTTTTGCTCCGCTTCGATAAGTCACTCGGTCTTTGGCAACCGTACCCACGGCAGTAACCGAAATCACTAAACCGCTTCTGGAGTTTGTGGTATCTCCACCTACTAAATCAATGCTGTAAGCTTCACACGCCGAGCGAATTCCATCGTATAATTCATCAATAGCTTCAACCGGAATGCGGTTACTCAACCCAATACTGACCGTAATTTGCTTCGGAACGGCGTTCATCGCCGCAATATCAGAAACGTTTACCGCCACGGCCTTATAGCCTAAGTGTTTAAACGGAACGTAGGATAAATCAAAATGGATGCCTTCAAGTAGCATATCGGTACTGATAACCGTATAAAACTCTCCTGAATCAATCACAGCGGCATCGTCTCCAATACCCTTTATTGTTTCGGGTAATGTATTGTTTGTAGCGGCGGCAATGCGATCTATCAACGCAAATTCGCCACCAATTTCACTTATTTCTGTTCTTTCCATAATGCAAAGGTACGGGATTTTAGAATTACTGGTTTAACAAATAATGCTGCAAAAAAAATTACTTACCTTTAAATTATTCAACCCATAACCCCACGCCATGAAAAATTTATCTAAGCTTCTTTTATTACTGCTTGTAGTAAACGTAGCTTTTGCCCAATCTAAAAGTCAACGCAGCGTAGAAGAATCCGTTACCCGATTAACGAATGCGATGGTAGCTTACGATACTCAAACTTTGGGAAAAATGACCTCACCACTGCTCACTTACGGTCACTCAAACGGAGTAATCGAAAATCAGGCTGAGTTCATCCAAAATATCACCAAAGGCAACACTATTTTCACGGAAATAACCCTTTCTGACCAATGGGTCAGGGTTAGTGGTAAAACGGCAACCGTGCGGCATACCCTCGATGCGAAAACGAGCACAAACGGACTTATAAACACAATTAAATTAAAGGTTTTATTGGTTTGGGGGAAACAAAAAGGCGGATGGATTTTACTTGCAAGACAAGCTGTGAAGTGACTTTCTCAGCTGTTTCTTTGCAACTAACCTAAAATAATAGTATGCTTGCATAACATTATTCCTACTTCTTAAATTATGAGCCCTATACTCGATTCAATTCATTGGATAAAACGAAAAAAGCCTCGCAAATTGCGAGGCTTTCGAGCGGTGGTGATGGACGGAATCGAACCGCCGACACAAGGATTTTCAGTCCTTTGCTCTACCAACTGAGCTACATCACCGCTGAGGTATTTCCGAAACGGAGTGCAAAGTAAAGCAATGCTTTTTTTCGAAACAAGACTTTTTAATTTTTTATGAAATATCAATTAGCACAAGTAAACATTTCGCCGCTCAAAGAACCGATTGATAGTTCGCTATTGGCAGGTTTTGTGGCTCAACTTTATGAAACAAATGCCTTTGCTGAAGCTGCTGAGGGTTTTACTTGGCGATTACAAGGAGAAGAAAGAAACGCCACGGCGTATCAGGTATTTAATAACGAAATGATCATTATAAACATGTCGGTTTGGGAATCGGTTGAAAGTTTAAGAAATTACGTCTATAAATCGGCTAACGCTGTTGTAATGAAACAGCGAAAAAATGATTTGACAAGTTAGACAAACCGCAAGTAGCTTTGTGGTAGATTCTGGCGAGACATATGGCGAGACATATTCCGACCCCGCAGGAAGCCAAAGAAAATTTAGCCTATCTAACCGAACACGGCGAAACAAAAGAGGTATTTACTTTTAAGAAAACCTTTAAGCTAGGTTTTGAAACTTGGAATACGAGGTAGTAAATTCACTAATTTTACCCGCACAAACCCTAGCTTGGGTAAAACCAACCAACGGGCGAAGAGACTAAGAAAACAAACTAAAAATACAACTACACTTTATAAACAAAAATGGAAATTATCGCACAAATATCATTCGTAATCGCCCTCGGGGTGGCGGGTTATTTTATCTCCCGAAGAGTATCACTTATATCCCGTACCATTAAACTTGGCAAAGCGGAAGACCGAACAGACCAACCTGCCGTACGTTTTGCCACAATGCTACGCATTGCCTTCGGACAAAAGAAGATGTTTGACCGTCCGGTTGTCGGGTTTATGCACTTCATCGTGTACGCTGGTTTTATCATTATCAACGTTGAAGTATTAGAAATCATCATTGACGGTGTATTCGGAACGCACCGTATTTTTGCCGGACCGCTCAGCGGAGCATATCCGTTTTTTATCAATGTTTTTGAATTTTTAGCGGTTGGCGTAGTCATTGCCATCTCCGTTTTTCTGATTCGTCGGAATATTATAAAAACACCTCGACTTTCACCCGAACGTCACCGTGAGATGAACGGCTGGCCAGAACTCGACGCAAATATTATTTTGGTGACAGAAATTATCTTGATGTGGGCGTTCCTAAGTATGAACGCTACCGACGTAATTTTGCAAGAACGCGGAATCGGACATTACGGCGAAGTAATGACAGGTAGTTTCATGTTCAGTCAATTTCTGCAACCGATTTTTGAAGGATTATCAACCAACGGCCTCGTAATTTACGAACGTGCTGCGTGGTGGATTCACATTTTGGGAATTATGGCGTTTGCCTTGTACGTGACTTACTCAAAGCACCTGCACATTGCATTGGCTTTCCCAAATACTTATTTCTCGAAGTTAAAGCCAAAGGGCAAAATGGACAATATGCCCGCCGTAACCAACGAAGTAAAAATCATGCTCGGTCTTGTCGATGCTCCCGAAGGCGAAGAAGAAGTAGGAACTTTTGGAGCAAAAGACGTGCAGGATTTATCATGGAAAAACCTCATGGACTCGTACAGCTGTACCGAGTGCGGTCGCTGCACAGACGCGTGTCCCGCAAATATGACGGGTAAATTACTTTCTCCTCGTAAAATCATGATGGATACCCGTGACCGCCTCGAAGACATTCAGAAAGGATGGGTAAAAAATGGTGATGACTTTAAAGACGAAAAAACATTGCTAGGAGATTACATCAAAGAAGAAGAGTTATTGGCTTGCACTACCTGTAACGCTTGCGTTCAGGCTTGTCCGATTCTGATTAATCCGCTTGATATTATTTTACAACTCCGCCGCTACAAAGTAATGGAAGAAAGTGATGCTCCACAATCGTGGAATATGATGTTCCAAAACCTTGAAACCAATATGGCTCCGTGGAAATTTGCCCCAACAGATCGGTTTAACTGGGTGGAAGAAGTTAACAAGGATTAAAAATATAACCCTGTCGGTGGTCGCAGACCCCGACAGCGGTTTAAATAGAACCTTTAAACAACTGAAAAATGAAATTAAATAAATCAATAACAGAAAAAATACTATTTGGTATTGTGCTGATACTTTCAATGACATTCTCCAGCATAATCTTTCAAGACTGGGAAAACTTTAAAGCAGGACTGGAAGGGACTCCCATGATAAATACTCCGATAAACTATCATGACATTTTTACGAATAGTTTGATAATCTCACTGCCGATTATTTTTGGGTTTTTTACAGCCAAGGAGAAGAATCGCAAAACAGTCTAGGTGAATAGAAAGTGGCATAAACCACCAACTTATAGCTTACATTAAACTCCGTAAATTAGCAGCCATAAATAGGGTTAACCACAAATACAGCGGCTGTATCTCGTAGTCGATTGGTTGCATTAGCTTCATTCAACCACAACTTACAAAGGGAGTATTTCCTGTCACTCGTTATCGTAATTTGCGGCGAAAAGTGCGTTGATTGCACACAATGGTACACTTACGGTGGCACAGCAGATGCTGTTTGCTACTCAAACTTAGAGTATGTTTTGGATTTATAGTTTATTGACAATAAAGGAGATAAAGGCTATTTGTAACATCGCTTCTGCCGATAATATTGTTTTTTCTACATCCCGGAACAACCTTCGCCTGAAATTGAG
>Ga0222647_1000141_pt1 | contig 38549 bp, 35 predicted proteins | sample AntAcemetagen333_FD_179864 | JGI IMG/M metagenome (GOLD analysis project Ga0222647, IMG submission 179864) | Saline water microbial communities from Ace Lake, Antarctica - #333 | ecosystem: Environmental > Aquatic > Non-marine Saline and Alkaline > Saline | place: Antarctica: Ace Lake...
TATTGATAGTATTCGTCCGTTGACTATCAACGCAGGAATTTTTGATACGCTTTATATTTATGGAAGTAATTTTGGGGGCAATGAAGGTGAAGTTTTGTTTAATGAAGCCGACTCTATGATAAGTAATCTACCTTTAGTTGACGCAGAACCGATAGACGTGGATTGGTCGGATAATTTGATTAAAGTGATGATGTTTTCTGCAAATGATGACGATAGAACACCAGGAGGTGGTCGAGTTATGGTAATCAAAGATAATTTATTAGGAGAGTTTACGACAAGTACAGAAATATTTGAAATTGAATTTGCTATAACTAATTATAGAGATAATATAACTAATCAATCTGTTTTACCAATTATAGTTGATAATATAGGGACAGATACTTTTGGATTTCAATTACATGAAGATATTTTAATTACATCTGATACGGCAGATGCAATTAGAGAAGTCTTAAAACAATGGAGATGTATTAGTTGCATAAATTGGAATCTTTCAAATATTCCATCTACTACAAAAAGGCTTAATGATGGAATCAATGCAGTTTCTTTTGCGAAACATTCTGATAATCTAATAGACAGTTCTACACTTGCGTATGTTCTTTACTATTCAACAAATAATAATTCTTGTATCTATAATGGAAATTCATATGTATTCGTTAATGAAATAGATGTAGTATTTAATGGTTATAATTATGATTGGTTTATCACCTCAAACATTAATCAAATTGACACTACAAAGGCAGATTTTTGGACAGTTGCATTGCATGAATTTGGTCATGCACATATGTTTGAACACATAAATATTGACCCTACAGATACTACAACAATGTATCCTTTTTATCCCGAAGAAGGCATTATTAGATTTATTGATAACCCAACAAAATGGGGAGCAGATTGGATTATGGATAGTATAGAAATTATCAGTCCTAATTGTGGTGCAGCAATAACAAGAACATTTCAAGGTTGTATAACATCCTCAAATGAAATATTAGAAAAGCAAGGCTTTAAATTATATCCAAATCCAACTAATGAATTTGCAATTATAGAGTTTGAAAACCTTGATAAACCACAACCTTATTATTTGACTATTTTTGATATACAAGGAAGAGTTGTATTTCAAGAAAATCAAAATGCCACTTATGGACATAATCAAAGGCAGTTATACGAAGTTTCTTCTTTTAGTTCGGGAATGTATTTTGTTCAATTAAGAATAGGCAATCAAACTTTATCTTCTAAACTAATTAAACTTTAACTGATGAAAAAGCTATTTATTAGTGGCTTCATCACATTGATATTATCATCTTGTGGAATTATGTCTAATTCTAAAAGTAAAAGCGATGAAGGATTAAGTTGTAGTAAGTTTAATAAATTTATAAAAATTGCTTGGCAATATGATAAACAAGTAAAAATTTATGAAATTTCACCTGATAATAGCAAGTTTTTGATTAAGCATAAAACTTGTCTTTATGGATTGTCAGAAAGTGAAGTAATTGGGATTTTAGGTGAACCAAGTAGCAAAATTTATGGTGGTTTTCTATATTATACGAATGAAAAATGCAATCGGAAGCCACAAAAATATTGCGAGGGATTACAAGTGAAATTTAATACGGAAAATAACCTTGTTGAAGACGTAAGGTTTAGTGGTTATAAAATAAAATATTAAAAAACGGATGCAGAACAAAAGCAGAATCGTCCATCCCGAGAGTTCGGGACGGCATTTCTGCAAACGTTAGCAACCATTAAAAAACAAAACAAATATGAGGGACGTAATTATTCAAGGAGCACTTTCAGGCTTGGTATTTTTTGCTATTGGAAGTTGGTATTATAAAGCGCAACAAAAATCTTTGAAAAAGAAAATCACTAAAAAAATATCAAGCGGTGATTTTAGTAAAGAGGATATTTTAGCGATGATAAATTATCACACTAACACAGATGACGAAAAAATAGAAGGTCTAAGATATATTTCTATCGCAGAGAAGAAATTTTCAAAAGATAAGGAAATCGATGAAGGAATATTTAGTTATTATTTGAACACCTTAAATGGCAAGGCTGATTGTGATAGTCAAGTAAATTTTAATCCTAATAATTCCAGCGTAACGAGTTATGGAAATGAGATAGAACATAAAATTTTAGTCTCAACGAGAACTAAGTCAAGTTGGATAACAAGTAATCATTCGGGTATTGCAGGAATAATGAAACAACACGTTTTAACTTGGTAATTATGATATACAGACAATCCATGATAGACAAAGCAGCATTAATTTTGCTGCTTTGTCTAATTAACGATATTGCATTTTCACAGGCAGATACAAACAAAAAGATTGACAGAGAATATAATAGTCAATTTCAAATTTCGCTTATGCCAATGTTGTATCAAAACTTAAAGGTCGAAGCTGAAAAAGGTACTCAATATTTAAAGTCAAATCCTACATTAAGTGGCAATTTTTCGATAGCATACAATCAACATATAAGAAATGGCTTTTATATTAATCTTGGTGCAGGAATAGGAGTTGTTCCTTTCAATATTAATTATGACTTAGAATCTAAGCCTTCATTATTTTTAGAAAATCAAGTTGAAGTTGTTAGACTTAGTAATAAATTTAACTTCTATTCACAGTGGGTCTATAATATACCACTATCAGTACAAAAATCATTCTACCATAAAAAAAGACTTTTGAACGTAGGAATTGGTATTGACTATAAGATAATCAATGATTATTCTTTTACAGGTGTAGAAGGTGCTCAGTATGTACAAGATTTATCATCACCTTACAATGATGTCGATTTATTTTATATAGACATTCCTTATAGTGGGACAGAAAATATATTTAGTCTATTTTTACAAATGGGATACAAACTAAAAGTCAAAAACAAGAATACTGTTGATTTCCAATTGATTATGGATTATGTTCCAAAAAACATTTCAAAAGGACGTTATGAGTTTTATCAATTGATAGAAGAACACGAAGGTTTTGTAGAACAAAGAATTAGTAATATAGGGATAAAAATTAGCTACTGCATAGGAACTTAGAAAAGTTACAAGAATTTAAATAAAATACTGCATCCAACAAAAGCATAATCGTCCATCCCGAGAATTCGGGACGGCGTTTATGCGGGACGTTCTGCACCATTAGAAAAACAAAACCGACGTAGAAAAATACAATATGTAAAGCAATTTTTATTCACACATAAAATATCAAAACCATGAAAAAAAAATTAGCCTTAGCGTTATTCAGTTTACTCCTTTTTGCTTATTCTTCCTTTGGGCAACATCGCCAAAACATGATGACTTTAGACGAAAGAATAGATTTGTCTGAAATTATTATTGAGGGAGAAGTGATTGAAAAAGAAAGTTATTTTGACCATTCCGATAACGAAATTTACACCATTAATCGAATTAAGATTTATAAACAGTTTAAAGGAAATTATGTACCTGATGAAATTTCTTTAGTTACGGCAGGCGGACAAGTTGGAGATACGATTGAAAGAGTTTTTCACAGTTTTCAAGTATCGACACACACAAAAGGCGTTTTCTTTTTTAAACAAAGTCGTATCAATCATCCGTTAAAACAATTTCCTACAAAAACACAAGAGGTTGTTGCTCAACAAGGCTTTATTCGATATTATCACCTTGATAATGAAAAACGTTTAGTAGCAGGTTCTGCTTACGAAGATTTTAATCACATTGAAACTGAATTATTACAAGTAATTGAGCAAAAAGTTGGGCAAAAACGAATCGTTAAAAATCTAACGAATGAAGAACAACAATTACAAAATTGGATAAACAAACAGTCAATCACCAAAAATGGAAATGGAGGAAGTATTGTAGAATATACTATTGCTAATCCGTCACTTACAGGTTCGTTTAATGAATTTTTGGAGTTTGACATTAACATCGCTTCACTTTTAAGTTCAGAAGAGTTTTTTAGTGGCGAACTTTTGATTGATTATAACACCTTAACCTTTGGAAGTAATTTGGCTGCAAGCGGTATTGTGAATATCACAAAAGGTAATGTAATTTTAACACCAAATTATACAATTACAATAACAGATATTTCGGCATCAAAATTAAAAATTGAAGTCGTCAGCTCTTCAAATAATCCCAATACCTTATATTTAATTGATAATACAGCAGACCAATTAGTTCATCTAAAAATTGATATTACAAACTTAGCAGGAAATACAGGAATTGAATTTGATGAAATCAATATGCAAGGTGCAAGTGAGTTTTTTGATATTTCGTCTAATGTGATAGAACCTTTTGAATTGGTAAAGGCTGATGACGAATTGGATGTTGATGTAAATGCTTTGGTTGTTCCTACTATAATAGATTTCTATCCTAAAACTGTTCGTGGTGGTATTGATACAATTACTATTGTTGGTACAGGATTTGGTCAATTTCAAGATTTGGGCTATGTAGAATTTACTAATGCAGAAAATGGTCTTTCACCTGTTGAATGGATACGTGCTCACCATAAAGAGTATATCTTATGGAAGAATGATACAAAAGTTAAAGTAACTTCACATGGAACAGATAATAATACAGGATTTTATGACTTTGGTGCACACTATGCAGGAACAGGAAAAATAAGGGTAATTTCAGATAATGGACAAATATCTCCATCAAGTCTTAGTACTTTAAATGTTACGTTTTCAATTTTCAATGATATTGTAAATGATAATGGAAATTTTCGACCTGCTGAAATGATATTAATAAATGGAAACAACAATGGTGGATATACACTAACCTTCGATACTTCCTTCACTAACAACATAAGTGTACCAGGAGCACAACAAGCATTTGAAAGAGCATTAGTAACATGGCGTTGTCAAACAGGTGTTAATTTTATCATAAATGATACAGTTCCAAACACACCGAGTGGAAATGAAATATTAATCAAGTTTGACAACACATTAAACGCTGCTGTCGCAAGAACAGCAATGTGGTTTTTTCCAGATTGCTCCAGTAGTCCAAACCCTTATTTAAGACGGTTCTCTATGACATTCTCTACTCATGCACCGAATGAATGGTACACAGGAACTGATACTACTCTTACTTTAGGATTATTTGAATATGACTTAGAAACGATTTCATTACATGAATTAGGACACGCACATTTACTTAATCACAACAACGATAACTCCAATACAATGTGGTGGCTTGTTAGACCTATTAGTAATCCTTATTTCAGATACTTAGATGCTACTGCGATTTTGGGAGGACAATACGTTATAAATAAAAGTTCAACTAATCCTGTCCCGAGTGGTACTTGTCTTTCTCCAATGATAGCTGTTCCGTCAAGTCAATGCGATATAATTAATACTACAAATGCAGTTATTAGTGATGAAATTGTTAATATTTATCCAAATCCCACAAATCAATACTTACATATTGAACTTGAAAATAATTCTGAATTTAATCATCTATTAATTGTAAACCTACAAGGACAAGAAGTTTATGGTAAAAAAATAAGCACAAATGTAAGCACAATTGATATTTCGACCTTAGCAAAAGGTATTTATTTTCTTGTTATTCAGTCACCTAAAGGATTTGTAACTAAAAAAATAATAAAACACTAAAACATGAAAGCAATATTAATACTATTAGTATTTATGTCTTTGCTTTCTTGTGAAAGTAAGATATATCCTACAAAAACGACAGTAGCTCCAACTATTACCAATGAGAATTGTAAGGAATTTCATGAATTTGTTAAAATGAATATGTTTTATGTTGAAGAAGATGACAGTTATTTATATAGTCGTTTATTTCTTGAACGAATTTTGACATATCGTTATAAAGAATGTATGGGAAAATTAAACTTCGAAGAAGCAATCGCCTTATTTGGAAAACCTCGCTGTCAAACAGATAAAGAAGCCTGCTATTATTCCTATATGAAACTTCCTAACAATGTTACTTATGACGATATCAGATTAGATGAGAAGTCTTTTTGTATAGTCATTAAGGAAAAAGGAAATAATATTGTTTTTGGAAATGAATGTAGTTGTAACGATTAGAAAATAAAAAACGGATGCAGAACAAATGCAACATCGTCCATCCCGAGAATTCGGGACGGCGTTTCTGCAAACGTTAGCGACAATTGAAAAGAAAAAAGAAAGTATCGATAATAAATAAGGCTGCACGTAGTACGGCAATCCCAAACGTGCGGTCGTATCCCGAAGAAAAATCGGGATGTTCCGTAGAGCATAATCCGAGTGCTTGAAATCGCTCGGATTACGTTTTTTTATTTGCCAAGTTTTCACCAAATCACCAAATCCAAAAAAGCCGCAAAACCACACCAAGGAAAATCAAGACCCTCCATGTCTTTTTGCGGCTTTTGTATTTTTAGGCTACCCACGTAAAATTGGACACATTGCCAAAGCCCATTTTTAGAAAAGCATTTAAAATCAAAAAAATCGAAGTAAACTGGGATAGGCTGAGGACTGGAAAAAATTTTAACCTTAAGCAGAAAGCCTAAAAATCATACTGCCGCACCTAAAAATCGTACTGCCGCACTTAAAAATCGTATTGCCGCACTTAAAAGTCGTATTGCCGCACTTAAAAGTCGTATTGCCGCGCCTAAAAATCGTACTGCCGCACCTAAAAATCGTATTGCCGCACCTAAAAGTCGTACTGCCGCACTTAAAAGTCGTACTGCCGCACTTAAAAGTCGTACTGCCGCACCTAAAAGTCGTACTGCCGCACCTATATACTATTACAAAATTGACAAAATTGACGGAAAAGAAGGTAATTGAAATAATCGAAAAGCATAATTTGGAAAAATAAAATAGGTGATAAATGGCTGACTTTCAAAAATCTTTAAATGTGGTTTCCAGTTTATCGTAAATTTGAATTTAATGTATCGGCGAACCTGCCCGTTCCAATTAACTAATAACTACAATTTAATTACCTTTGGGTTTTATTCAACAAATAGAGGTATTAGACCGCTTCGCTACTGGATTTTAGATATTGGACACTTTTGAAATAGTCGAAATTTTGAGCTTAAATTGCCATTTGTTCAAAATCAATAAAAAAGTGTTCGTTTTTAGAACTCGTTCTAATGGAGAAAGCCAAAGTCGTTGACTTTACAAAGCTAACAAGTCTAATAGTAATTTATTAATTAACTTAAGTTAGGTTAGAAACCTAAAAAACAAGCATAACGAAAATACAAATTAAACGAAATAACAGATGACCAATAATGATATATTAGGACGTGTACGTTACTTATTTGATTATAATGATTCCGAAATGATTGCGCTTTTTAAATTAGCAAATTTGGATGTCGAAAGAGCTGAAATATGTAACTGGTTAAAAAAAGATATTGACCCTTTATTTAAAGAACTAACCGATAAAGAGTTGTCCACTTTTCTCAACGGTTTAATTATTGAAAAGCGTGGAAAAAGAGAAGGGCCTCAACCAGTGCCAGAAGATCTTTTAAGCAATAATATAATTCTTCGGAAACTGAAAATTGCATTCGATTTGAAGACCGACGATATCTTAGATCTATTCGCTTCAATAGACAAAAAAATAAGTAAACATGAATTGAGTGCTTTTTTCCGTAAGCCCGGCAATAAATCCTATGAACATTGTATGGATCAGTATCTAAGAAATTTTTTGAATGCCTTACAATTGAAATATAAGAAGTAGGTTTGAGTGTGTCGCAAAATGATTGGTATTTTAGATGTTGGACGCTTGTGAATTGATTAAAATTTTTGAGCTTTAGCATCTAAATTCTTTAAAAATAGCAATAAATCGTTGTTCTTCAGAGATATTTCCATACGGTCAGATCAGAGAAGTGGGAAGGTTTACATTTACTTGCATTGTGGGTTAAAATCCTATTTTTATTATAATCTACCTTTCATATATTTTATGTGTAAAAATCAATCAGTTAAAATTAATTTTATTCGATAATTCGATTAGTAATTATATTAAATGATATTTCCTTGTATGCCGATTTTGTGCGGCAGATTAAAAACCAAAAACAAAATCATGAGATTAATATTGATTGCATTTATAGCAGTTTTTTTCGTCAACTGCGAACAGACGAATTCACAAAATGAAGAAACCCCCAAAGATAGCACCGATAAAATCATCTCAGAGACAACGGAGATTCCAGAGGGAATTGATACTTCTGCAAACAGCTTTAATAGCTTAACATTCGATTATTTTATAGATTTGATGTCGAAAGGGAAACATATTCCCAATTACTTATATAAATATTTTCCTCGTGATTTAGTGCAATCGTTGCGTAACCAGGAAGAAACTCATGGGTTTACTTATGTTATGGGAAGGTCTCATAAAAAATTAGATAATATTCATCTGGTTACTTTTGAAACAGGTGCAGGTTCTCCTTGTCAAGTCCAGCATATAGCGACGTATAATTTAGAGGGTTCTGTGATTGCTCATATAACGTGTTCCACCTGTGATTGCAATGAACCTTATTGCAGTACGGAATTATTTACGCTGAAGTCAGATAAATTATTTGAAGTTAAAACTGAAATAACAGAGACCGATGAATACGGAGAAATAACTAATGAAATATACAAAAGCTATAGCATAAAGTCAAACGGAGTTTTCGTATTGATTAATGAAAATGTAGTTACAAATGAAATTTATTGGAAAGCCAGAGAATTTATAATAAGCCTCAAGGATGGAAAAAATTCGAGTTTATTTTTTGCGGATAATTGGACATTTATCTACTATGAAGAAGACAGAGTAGATGGTTTGATAGGTGGAGAAATAGATAGTTTAAGACCGGCGCAGATTGATACAATAATTAGACTACGAGTAAACAGTGATGGAAATGGTTGGGGTGACAAAAATGCACCTAAGAGCTATGATTTTGATTTTGATATAAAAAATGAGGCTGCATGGTGGGATAGACTTGTGATATTAACGGAGTTTTCTAATCTTAAAGAGAATATAGCTTATATTGAATTAGGAGCATCACCTACTATGAAACTGTATTATGACGATAACTATCAGATTATTAAATTGGAATATCGTATTGAAGATCCAGGATAAGCAATTATAAAAAAATCAAGCTATGGTTCGCTGGACATTAGGCGGACTTTTATATTTTGTGAGCATTCGACGGGCGATTCAAAGTCGCTTGTCGAATATCGTTATTTGGCAAATCAACTGATTTAATAAGTTCAAGTTGCCACAAAAAAGTCTAAATTTCAGCAAAGTATCTTACGGATTATTTTAAACCGAGATTGGTTGATTCAAAATCAAGATATGATTGATACCGAATGATTTATTTTTCATTCAATCGCAAATTCAACCACTGATTCAATTGGAAAACAAAAAATAAAGGTTGCGCCTTGTCCTTCGTCTGATTCTAAAAGTAATTTTCCGTTCATTTCTTCTTCGATTACTTTTTTGACGATTGGTAAACCGATACCAATACTTTCTTTGTTTTTATCTTTTGTTGCGAGAGTTTGAAAGATTTGAAAAACTCGGTCGTGATAACGTTTTGCTATACCTGGCCCATTATCTGAAATATAGATTCTTCCATATTTCTCATCTTTTTCAGAATAAATATTGATAATTGCATTTTCGGGATTTAGATGGTATTTAATCGCATTTTCAATAATATGCTTTAATACTTTATACAATTGATTTTTATTCGTATCAATTAAAAATAAATCATCGAGCATATTAATTTGGGGTTCTATTTTAAAAGATAAGCTATTCTGAACATCTAAGACAACTTCTCTTATAGAAACAGGTTCTGTTCTTAATTTTCCTTTTCCGATATTCAAATATTCTAAAATAGAATTTAATAATCGGTGCATTCTATTAACACGAGTTCGGATTAAGTGAACACACTCTAATAAATCTTCCGAAACCTTGTAAGTCACTAAGTCTTGCTCGATAAAACCAATCAAGCTGCCAATAGCTCGGAGTGGCGTTTTTAAGTCATGCGATGCTAAATAGGTAAATTGTCGAATATTATTATTTGCTTTTTCTAACGAAGTAATATTTTCTTCTAAAGCCTCTGTTTGTTTTTTTACTTCTTTTTCTAATTCACTATTAAATTGAGCTAATTGTAAATTCGATTGATATAATTCTCTACTTTTTACTTCTAAAATCATTTCTGCCTCTTTTCGCGCCCGACGTTCTCGGTCAAACCGCTTTTTCCATTTCTGAGTTTCGACCTCTTTAAGCCTCGACTCCTCTAATAACAAGGCGTAACGCTTTTCTGAAAACAGGTTTTCGTCATTTTTTTCGTCCATTGATTTCATACTATCTTTTTTCATTAATCAATCGTTTTCATGAAATCCTGAAATTATCAAAATAAAAAAACACGTATTTCAGTTTTTTTAAGCGTGATGAATTAACTCAAACTTTACTTGTTTGCCATCTTCTGTCATTAATTCTTTTTCGTAAGTAATGTTTTCATTATAATACTTAATCGAACCTTCAATTAATCCCGAAGCCAAATCACTCATCCCTCGTTCGGAAGTATAAATCATCGTTAATTTAGCGGTGTCATCATTCGGATGGAAACAGCTAAAACGAGGTAGCTCTGCGTCAGGATATAATTTCAATACTTCTACGTGAATATGATTATCAATACTTTTTAAAAAATCAAAAGTCGTATCAGCGGACTCAAAAAACCCTGAATAATGTTTTGCAAATTGATTTAATAAATGTTCGCCAAAGACATGAACTAACTTTGGCACAGGAATTTTGGTCACCGTACTCAAATTCGTTACCAACGTAATAATCTCGGTATGCGGATATGTTCCTACTGCGGTATAAATACCTTCAGTCGATAATTTATCTTTCGACGTCTCAATAATATCATCTGCGGTATCGAACCCAAACTTATCTTCGACCATTTCTAAAAACTCTGTAAAGACCATTCCTTTCATAAAGCTATATTTTTTAGATGTTATTTTTTTTATTATAAAACGCTGAAAAACAAAATTTTACACACTATAAAAAACAAAAGCGATAGAGATATAAAAGTTACTTTATATCTCTATCGCTCGCTGGTACTACAAATATATAATAAAATAATTGTTTTATTATTTAAATTCTTCATCAAAATCTTTTCGCAACGTCTTCAAGTCTTTGTCGTCATAATTTCCCCACTTATCTGAATCTGCTGCTTCTTTATTAAAATGATAACGGTTATCTAAATCTAATTCATCAATTTCGTGGCTTTCAGCGCTTAATGATTTTGGCTTTTCTGGACGAGTTCCTCGCATTTTATTCAGTTCTTTTTCTATTTCTTCTGCTTCCCAATTTCCGTCTAATGCCCCAACGTAAGGCACACCAAAAACTCTAATATAATGAAACGCCAAACCAATCCCCCAAGCCACCATCGGAAAATGAAACCAAATATCGGTCGGATCGGTCGTTAAATTTATGATAAAAAAGAACAGCCCAATGACAATAAAACTCGCCAAATGTCTATAAAATCCTTTTTTTAACTTCACTCGTTTTTGAGCCACTTCGTATTGTTTATCATCAAAAGCCATATTATTTCGTTTTTTTATTGATTAATTTTTTAGGTATAAAAGTGTTTCATGCAACTATTTGAAAGTTTTTTAATATTATAAATCGTTGATTATCAAATTTTTATCATTCCTAATTCCTATCTACTTATTTCTAATAAAATCAGTAAATTTTGACACAACGACTTTTATATGAAAACATGATTTCCGCTAAAATACAATAATTCATACAAAGGATTTTATAAATGATTTAATATTTTAAAAAACGATGCCGATTTCACTTCAATTAAACAAGCATCTTTCAAGATTTATAGAAGTAGTTTATAGTTTCCCTAAAGATACCAAATTCGACAACCCTAAAATGATGTTAAAATAATGAATCTGTTGTCAATAAGACTTTTAAAGTATCGTTCTTTATGGGAAATAAACGAGCGTGCTGAAAATTATTTTACGTTAAAATATTTACAAAAAATGACAAAATTATGAAATCAAAAAACACATTTACACTATTATTAATAAGCTTTGCATTCACGCTGAATGCACAAATATTACAAATTACACCCACGTTTCCAATGCAAAATGATGTGGTCACCGTCATTTATGACGCATCGGCTGGCAACGGTGCATTAGTTGGTACGTCAACCGTTTATGCACATGCCGGCGTAATTACGACGGCTTCTACTTCGCCTACGGATTGGAAATTCGTACAGGGTAACTGGGGAACGGCTGACCCAAATACCATAATGACAAATTTGGGTAACGATTTACACCAAATTACAATTGATATTGGAAACTTTTATGGCTTTCCAAACGGTACAACCGTTTTACAATTATCTTTTGTTTTCCGTGATGCAGCCGGAAATATTGTCGGTCGTGCGGCTGATGGTTCAGATATTTATTATGATGTTTATCCTGCAAACGCAGGTTTGTTGGCTAAGTTTTTTAAGCCTTACGATGTTACTCAAATTGCTAATATAAACGAAACCATTGATATACAAGGTGCTGCAAATACCAACTCAACCTTACAAATTTTTGACGATGGTAATTTGATTGCAAGTCAAAATAACGCAACAACGATTAATCATACGCTAACCGTTGCAACACAAGGTTTGCACACCGTTGAATTAGTCGCAAATAATGGAGCAGCAACGGTTCGAGATACGTTTTTCTATACCGCGAATCCTACGGTAGTGGTTCAGGATCCACCTGCAAACTTAGAATATGGAGCAAATTATATCAATGATTCTACCGTAATTTTAAAGTTTTTTGCACCAAATAAAAATTTCGTTTACGTTTTAGGTGATTTCACAGGTTGGACTCCCGACCCGAATTTTTATATGAAAAAAGGAACGGATAACGAAACTTGGTGGCTCGAAGTTACTGGTTTGACACCCGACCAACGTTACGGTTATCAATATTGGGTTGATGGCGAAATTAAAATTGCAGATCCTTATAGTAGTTTGATTTTGGATCCTAATTCAGACGGTAACATTGACGCAGCAACGTATCCAAATCCGCATCCTTATCCTAATGGACAAACGAGTGGTTTTGTGACAATTATTCACCCAGGACAAGCAGCTTATAATTGGCAAACCACAAATTTTGCAGCTCCTGCGAAAACAGATTTAGTGATTTATGAATTATTGGTTCGTGATTTTGTATCAGCTCATAATTACCAAACCTTGATTGATACCTTAGATTATCTTTCCAACTTGGGCATCAATGCAATTGAATTAATGCCTCCTGGCGAATTTGAAAACAACGAGAGTTGGGGTTACAATCCGTCTTTCCACATGGCTTTAGATAAATATTACGGCACACCAGAAAAGTTTAAAGCGTTTATAGATGAATGCCATAATCGAGGAATTGCCGTGATTATTGATATGGTTTTCAATCATGCTTTTGGTCAAAACCCTTTGGTGGGCTTATATTGGAATTCGGGAGCGAACGCACCCGCTGCAAATTCTCCGTATTTTAATGCCAGTTGCCCACATCCACCGAACTGTTGGGGTTTTGATTTTAATCACGAAAGTCTTGCCGTGCAGTATTATATGGATAGAATCAATAAATATTGGATGGACGAATATAATGTGGACGGTTTTCGATTTGACTTTACAAAAGGATTCACGAATACAGGCGATGTTAGTTTTGATGCGACTCGAATTAATTTATTAAAAAGAATGGCAGATAAAATTTGGGCGACCAATTCAGAGGCTTATATCATTTTGGAACATTGGGCAGATAATACCGAAGAAACGCAATTATCGAATTATGGTATGATGCTTTGGGGCAATGCCACACACGATTATGCGAACGCTTTGAAAGGTTATTCTGGCAATATGAGCTGGGGAACTTACACTGGAAGAGGTTGGTCGGATCCGCATTTGGTTTCTTACATTGAGTCACATGACGAAGAACGTGCAATGTACGCCATGCTTTCAGCAGGAAATCAAAGTAATACTTCGCACGATGTCCGTGATGAAGCAGTTGCTTTGCGTCGTATGGCTTTGGGTTCTGCCTTCTTCTACCCTATTCCTGGCCCAAAAATGGTTTGGCAATTTCAAGAAGTTGGCTATGATATTTCAATTGATGTGCCGTGTAGAGTTTGTAATAAACCGATTTTGTGGAATTATTTCCAAGAAGTGAATCGCCAACGGTTGTACGATATTAATAAATCATTGATTGATTTACGATTAAATCACGATGTTTTCCGTACAACAGATTTTACTTATGCTTTGGGTGGAATGTTCAAGCGAATTCGATTGAATCACGCTTCCATGAATGTTGTAATTTTGGGAAATTTTGATGTGACAAGTGGGAATGTTAATCCTGCATTTCAGCATACAGGAATGTGGTATGAGTTTTTCACAGGTGATAGTTTGAACGTAACCAGTACTTCCGCACAAATCACTTTACAAGCCGGTCAATATCGTTTATATACCGATCAACCGTTAAACACACCGTCTATTACCAATACTTCTGCGTTTGAAGTAGAGCCATTGAAAGCAAAAATATTTCCGAATCCTGCACAGGATTTTGTAAATATTGAGTTTACATTGACACAAACGGAAGATATTAACATGGTCATTTATAACTTAAATGGTCAAATTATTAAGACTATTTCAGAAGGAAAATTACCTGTTGGCGAACAGAAATTACGAGTCAATATTAGCGATTTGCCTTACGGCAACTATATTTTACAAATTACAACGACGAACGAGCAAGTTATTTTGCCAATTGTCAAGTTTTAGAAAATAGGAAACAAAGACAGGCAAAACTCATACCCTCACTTTGGGTGAGGATATGAGTTTCAATATTATGCAAAAAAAAATGGCGACCAGTGGTCGCCATTTTAATTATCATGAAACTTATTAAACCTATTTTTTTTCATCCTAATAAAAAATAATTTGGAAAAGCCTACTGCGTGCCTAATTTTAAAAATTGTTATTGATTGGAAATTGTTTGTTTGCTTAACTTTAAAAATTGTTATTTTGCTTTTTTATAAAAATTTGCATGTATTGTACTTTCTATCTTAAATTTGCTTATTTATTTTAATTCTGAACCACCAATTCATCTTTACCGTAAACATTGATTGTAATTTCGTAGAAAAAATCTGTCCAATTCCCGTCACTTAATCTATCTGTTCCTGGTGTAGCGAAATCAACTTTTGTAATAACCAATTCGATTTTTCCAATTTCTTTTCCGACCAAAGTCGTATCAAACCAATCTTCTACACTTTGCCCAATGTGATTATTAATACGATTTACAGTATGACCGATTTTCAAAACTGCATTACTTTCAGCAGTCAATAATTCGATAAAATTATCATAATTTTCATTACCACTTTTTAAATCAATACTATAGGTTTCAGATTCGTTTTTTTCCGAAACAGGCATATTTTTGAAAATCATCGTTTCGTTCATCAAGTCCGTTCCTACTTCGTAAAAACCAATTTGAAGTGCCAAGTCTTGTGTTTTTCCTTTCACTCCTCCCTGCATCTTCGTTGATGAAGAACCTAATATTTGAGCATCGACATTTGTAAAAATTAGTAAAGCGACGATTATTAATAAAAAGTATTTCATTGTATAGTTTTTTGGTAATTCGATTGTGTTGAAATTATAATTACTGGTTACAAGCCTATGTCAACCAATAAGATGCCAAGAAAAATATCAACTAACATTCAACACTTTACGTATTAAAAAAAATACTAAATGATTTCAATTTGGGATTCTTTATTACTTTTGGAAAGATTTTTATTTTCAATGAATTGAACTAATTTGTGACATATATCATAATAGATTAGATTTTAGTTTAGTTTTTCTAAAAACAATAAATTAAGTAGATTATCTTCTTATTTTGGCACAATTATTTATATTTTTTTTGTAAACCACTAAACAAATGTTAGAAACTCAGCAAAAAACAGGAAGCAACAATCTTTATGATGGTCAATTTCATCGATATAAATTTTTGTTCGATAACTTCCCCGTACCGATACATGAAATGAGTGTTACCAATGTTTCAGATGCAATTGCTAATTTAAAAGCACAGGGAATAGAAAATATAGAGACATATATTGATGAATATCCGAATTTCGTAAAAGAATTATTTTACGATTCCGCTATTTTTGATGTCAATGATGCCATGTTAGCATTGACGGAAGCCAATAGCAAAGCCTATTATCGTAAAAATTTCGAAACTATACTTGGTGAGCCTTGCTTTCAGTTTTTTCAAGCGGTCGTTATTTCCTTATTTTATGGCAAAAATAGATTGTCTGGACAATCACAAATTACTACTTTCAAAGGGAATAAAATATGGATAGAAGCAACGGCGATGTTTCTATCAATGAACGGCGAAGAAGTCATCAATTGTACTTTCAAAGAAATTACAGGACAGAAGCTAAAAGATGATGCTATAAAATTAATCAATGATCGATTGGTAACCGGTACGTTTCAAGAACATTTGAATAATTTAGTCGCTGCATTATCAGAAGCCTTTGATTTGCCTTATGTTTTCATAGGCGTACCAACTGAGGATGGACAAAAAATTCAAACCTTAGCCTTTTCGGCACAAAAGTCCATAATTGAGAATGTAACGTATAATTTATCAAAAACGCCTTGTTCCGAAATTTATGAAATCCAACAAAAAGTCATTTATAGCAATCATTTAGATAAAGTTTATACGGAGAATAATACGATACAAATTTGGGGTGGAAAAAGCTATCTCGGCTATCCATTATTAAATAAAAGTGGAAATGTTATTGGACATTTTGCGTCTGTTGGTACAGGACCTATTCAGAATTTAGATGCCTTACAAGATGTCATGGAACTTTACACATCTTGGGCGAGTACGGAATTAGAGCGTCTTCACGCAAGACAAGCTCTAAAAGAAAAAGCAGAAACGATAAAAACGCAGCTTGATGAGTTAAATCAAAAAAATCAAAAATTAGAACAATATATTGAAAGTAATATGCAGCTTGAAAATTTTGCATATATCGCTTCACATGACTTAAAAGCACCTATTCGTACCGTTATTAGCTTTTCGCAATTATTAGAACGAAATCTAAAAAATAAATTAGATGAAGACGGTAAAGAATATTTAGATTTTATAATTTCGGCAAGTCGAAATATGAGAGATTTGATTGATGATTTATTATCCTACTCAAAAATAAATAGCCAGCCTATTCAAAAGTTAACGTTTCCGACGGAAGATATTTTGGCAGCAATTACGACGGAAATTCAAACAACAATACAAGAAAAAAATGCAATTATAAATTATAATAATTGTTCTACTGAAATTAATGCGGACATGATTAAACTCAAACAAGTTTTCCAAAACTTAATCACGAATGCTATCAAATTTCAAGAATCTAATATTCAACCAATTATCAATATTAATTGTGAAGAAACCAGTACTCATTGGCAGTTTTACGTTGAGGATAATGGAATTGGTATCAAAGCAGATTATTATAAACGTATTTTTGACCTTTTTCAAAAACTACATCATAAAGCCGAATTTGAAGGGACAGGCTTAGGCTTAGCCATTTGTAAAAAAATTATCGCCCAACATGGTGGTAAAATTTGGATAGAATCTACTCTTGGAAAAGGTACGACTTTCTATTTCACGATTGCAAAATAAACCAAAAGTAAGTTTCAATCAAGTTGAAACTTGCTTTTTAGTTTATGCCTATTTTTTTTTGATTTTCACCCGTCCAAACAACCTAATTCTTAAATCATTCCTACCTTCACGAATAAATATTATCTAATCAAAAATATATAAAATATGCAGTATAGGACTTTGCTCTCCGTTTTGTTTTTTATCGGTTTAAGTTTTTCATCAAAAGCTGTCATTCATCACCTTGATGATACCATTCGCGCGGAAGTTTTCTTGAAAATGATTCCTATGAAAAGTAGTCGCTTAGATCGGTTAGGCGTGACGACATTCGAAAGTCAAATGTTTCGAGAAAATGATTACATCGTTTATCAATCAAAAGGAAATCAAACAAGGCAGAAAGGGAAAATTATCCGCTTCAAAAATGGTGAAATGTGGGTACATAATATGCGCAGCGATGAAATTGATAAAGTAAGAATCGAAGATATTGGCAGCATTCGGCGACAATATACTTTTTGGAGTTTCGCGTCTTTTTTGCTTACCGCTTTAGGCGTTTACTTTTTATTGGTTGCCGCAATAATATTATTGATAACCATTATTCTTGTTGCATTGCTCAATAGTAATCGTGGTAATGTGAACAATGGGTTTGGAGGTCCTATACTTTTATCTTTTTATGCCTTATTTGTAGGGGCTTTAGGCGCGGCAATGAGCTATTTGGGTTTAAAAAACTTAATTCCTTTTAGAAAATATCGAATTGGAAGATATAAAGCTAAATTGTATGAAATCAAACCGATTTAGTAAACATTGGTAATTTCATTATTAATAAAAAATGAAAAATGAAAAATTTTAATAAAATGCTATTGCTGCTTTCGCTAATAATTTTAATTTCGAGCTGTAATAGCGGTGAAGCGGAAACACAACAAATTGAAGAACAGATTCAAATCGAGGAACAGCAACAAGTTATCGGTAGTTCGCTCAATATTATTGGTGATAATGTCAATGTTCGAGAGCAACCTTCGACCAGTGCAAAAGCGATGACAAAATTGCAGAAAGGGGAGGCTTTTGATATTTTGGACATAACCGATAATTATGAAACCATTGGTATAGAAACCGATTATTGGTACAGAATCGAAAAAAATGGTAAATCTGTCTGGGTTTTTGGGGCGTTTACTTCACAAAATTTAAACGATAATCCACAAACAGTTCAAGCTGTTTATAAAGGTACGGAACAAGGCGATTATTTTCACATGACATTTAGTAATGCCGAAAAAAGGATTGGCTATGACTTTGGAGAAGCGTTTTGGTCAAATTCAGAAAATGCTGCTGCCAACACCTTTAAACAATATGGACTTGAAGAAAACGAAGATAAATATGAGGGTAAAACCTTCGATATAACGTTTAAAGTAGTCTTACAAGAGACTTACAAAGGAGGAGGTTTTATGGAGGGCGTAATACGTGAAGTTCCTGTGATTACGAATTTGGAATTGATAAAATAAGTATTTTGCGTCCATAAAAAAAGCAGACATTGTGGAATGTCTGCTTTTTTTATTGTTATAGTGCAAAATCTAACTTCTAAAATCTCAATCATTGAATGCGATTTCGTGATTTTCGATATAATCTTCCGTTGTGACTCTCAAATAATGATTTTGTTGTAAATCCCAATTTTTAGCTTTAATCAAAAATTGACTTTTCTGTTCTCCCAACATATAATCGTTATAAATCACTTCGATTAAATCTCCCTCTTCGCTAAAAACCTCAACCACTACTTTTTGCTCTTTATCGACTTCTACGTTGAATCTCACTTCTTTGGTTTCTTCTTTTTGTAGAATATTTGATATTACCGTATAACTAATCACCCCTTTTTCCTCTGAATCAAATTCCATTGCTTTAATAAGTTCCGGGTATTTTTCGATTTTTGGTGACGCTTTTTGAGCGAATATAATGACAGAACATAACATCAAAAATGTAAAAACTGTCATTGTTATAATGGTATTATTTCTTTTAGTTCTCATGATGTTTTGATTTTATCTAAATTAATTCCAAATATGACTATCAATTTGAATTTAAGAAAATACAAAATTTTATATGTATTTATATATAAATCACATTGCAATTATTCTTTTAATTATACAAACGTAAAATTAAATTCTTTACCTTTTACGAAAAAACACACGCAATGTTTCAGATTATCTTAACTTTTGTACTAAACAGGTAAAAATACCTACTCCTTAAATCTCAAATAAGAAGTCTTCAATATCCGTTATAATCCCTTGAAAATCGTCATTTCAAATCGCCAATGTTTCAAAAGTACGGATGCCTTCCTTTTCTAAATTTGCCAAATTATTCAAATCTAATTTACGAACCAGTTTTACGAATGACTTTGTTTTAATATATCCCCTGAACTCCTCAAAAGTCACATGCTTTATGGATATATAACTTTTAAAATCCAAATGATGCTGCCATTCGTTGTTTCCAATACTTAAATAAAAGTCATTTTTTTGAAAATCAGTAAACTTTTCAAGCAATAAATCTTCGTATTGCGTTAGGTATTCGCCTGAAATATGCCAAATAAATAGGATATAATTTCCCCACCAAAACCAGCTTCTGAATGCAAAAACACCTTTTTTACTAAAATACCTTGGAAAGTCTGCGACGATGTAAGGCAAATTTTGATAATTTTCACCTTTCGTAATTCGACCAGCAGAAATATCCGTTCCGTCGGGATAATCAAAATTCAAGTGATTTGAATTGCTTTTTAAGGTTTGAATTAAATTACCAAACAGTTCGTAGAACCGTTGGGTAACCTTATGTTTTTGTTGAAAAAAAGATTGGTTTTGTAGTACTTCGAGTTCTTCTGAATTAAACATTTAACTTTGTTTTACGACCTGATAATTTTATAAAATGCAAATTTAATTAAATCAATAATTATCTTTACTTATCACTACATTTGTGCGAAAATTAGCATCATAAAAATAAAAATATGCAACACGATACTTTTGAATTAAGACCAACCGATGAGTTTATTGAATTAGTTAAACTTTTAAAAATTGCTCAAATTGGGCAAACTGGCGGTCACGCAAAAATGATTATTGAAGACGGTTTGATTAAAGTAAATGGCGAACAAGAATTGAGGAAACGTAAAAAATTACGAGCGGGTGATCTTGTAGAATTTGAAAATATGAAAATTAAAATCGCTTAATATAATTAAGAATTAGGAATATGAAATTAGGAATTGTCGATATATTCCTAATTTCTAATTCCACATTCCTAATTACAAAACTTCCTATTTCCCAACAACCTTAATCAACGAACCTTTCTCCACCCTATCCGTCAATTGCATACTATTCAAAATTGCCAATTCCTCCATTCTATCCGAAACAACCCCGAAAGATTGAAAAGTTTGTTGAACCGTTGCGGTTTTTGCCACTGTTTTGATTTGCACTCTTTCCGGTTTTGTATTAATCTTTTTCTTATCAGTTAACTTATTAAAACCCCTCATTGTTTTGGTAAACATCGGCTCGTAGGTCGGAAAATCCGCTTTCCCTGCAATACCGTGAAATACAAAAATAGTTTGCCCGAACTCAATAAAATACGAAACCAAACTGATTGATTGTGTTGGATCAGTTGCATTATCTTGATCAGAAACCAAGGCAATTGCATTGTAACCATTGACTTTCACGGTTTGTCTGCTTTTTTCTGTCAATTGAAAACCTGCCACCGCTTTATTTACCGCATCGTCCAAACCACTACCTTGTGCCAACGTGAAAATCATCATCGCTTTGCCATCTTCTGATGCCATTTGAAATTGTTGTGGACTATTTTGCGTTTGCCAACCTTGTGGCACAGGAAATAAAAATTCCATTTCCGGGTGATAAAAAACATCATTTTCAACATAACCTTGACGAGGATCTTCACCATAAACCAAACCGTCAATCATTCGTAAATATTCATTTCTACGAACCTGATAAGGGCCTTGTGTTTTTGCCTGCCATTCATTCGCAGCCGTTCCAACTTTCGCATATCTGTCATCTGGATTCGGGTGGGTAGAAAGAAAATCAGGAATCGAAACGCCAGCACCTGCTTGAATTCTCCCCAAAGTTTGGAAAAACCCAGCCATGTAATTCGCATCATAACCGATGCGAGTAGAATATTCTACGCCCAACTGGTCAGATTGAGATTCATCATCTCGACCATTTTTCAAAAATAATACCTGCATTCCACCTTGTGCCAAACCAGAAAACTGCTGAAATTGAGGGCTAACCGCCATGCCGATTGCCATTCCGATTTGAATAACTTGTGACTTACTCATCTGTTTCACCGAATGACGAGCGGTTACGTGACCAATTTCATGACCTAAAACACCTGCGAATTCTGCCTCATTATTAAAATGTGCCAAAATCCCACGGGTAAAATAAACGTATCCTCCAGGCACCGCAAACGCATTGATCACAGGCGAATCCATTACTTTAAAATCATATTGCAAATTCGGGCGGTGCGAAATTCTTGCCATTTCATTCCCTTTTTCATTAATGAATTTCTGAATCGCATCGTCTTGATAAACGCCATACATTGCCACGATTTGAGGGTCGTATTCCTTCCCTTTCTGAATTTCCTGTGCTTCGGTCATCAAGACAAAATCTTTTTTCCCAGTCACTGGATTTGTCGCACAAGTACTCATTGACACCGCAATAAATACGAAAAACGCACTCTTTAACATTAGTTTGAGTTTCATAAAAAGTATTTTATTATTTTAATAAATTTTCAGTCTTAAAATTAAAAACAACCGATTAATAAACGAATTGGCTCTTTGATAATTTCTGCACGTAGCGGCTACTTTAGCTTCCGAAAAGTCTCAAAATCCTTGCGGCAGCTAAAGACAGCCGTTACGAAAATCTCAATTTATTCGAATTTTGCAGAAATTGTCAAAGAGCCAACGAATTAATCAGAGTCACCCGTTTACTTTTATCGAATTATTAGAAAAATACAGGTTCTTTGATAAATCCCATAGTTGACATCCTACCGATTAATTGACTCCAGATACAATGCTTCCACTTTTGTCCTCGCCCACGGTGTTTTGCGTAAAAATTTCAAACTTGATTTTACAGACGGATCTTTCGTAAAGCAATTAATTGCAATCCGTTCGCCCAATCGTTCCCAACCATATTCATCGACCAAAAACTCGATAATAGTTGCTAATTTTACGCCGTGTAATGGATTATTTAGCTGCGCTTCCTCTGATTTATTTTCGATATTTTTCATATGTTGATATTTCATTTGATGTGTTGATGTTTGTTATAGCATTGACCGAGAATAGCTGAACATTGGCACTTCCAAAAACATTAAAAACAAACAGAAATGAAGTTTTAAGAACCGCTCAACCCGTTCACTTTTTTGCAAAGATAGCGTATTTCAACATCAACACTGCAACACATCAGCACGTCAATACGCCAACACCTCAAAACCCTAAAACCATTTTTTACTATATTTATACCCTATCCTTCAAACAGTTTTCTATTTTTACGATTATTAATACAATCAAAAATTATACAAATCAAGAATTATAAATTCTAAACTATTGGGCATGAAATTATTACGATAAAATAGTTTGGAATTAATGATTAATAGTTCAAAAAAAGATGAGTTCAATAAACTGGGAAACCGTAAAGGAATACGAAGATATTACCTACAAAAAGTCTAACGGCGTTGCGAGAATTGCATTTAATCGTCCTGAGGTTAGAAATGCTTTTCGTCCGAAAACCGTGAGTGAATTGTTTGAAGCATTTTTAGATGCAAGAGAAGATACATCAATTGGCGTGGTGTTGTTGAGTGGCGAGGGCCCTTCTGCGAAAGATGGCGGCTGGGCATTTTGTAGCGGTGGCGATCAGCGGCTTCGTGGGCATCAAGGTTATGTCGGTGATGATGGTATGCACCGCTTGAATATCTTGGAAGTGCAGCGTTTGATGCGTTTCATGCCTAAAGTTGTGATTGCCGTTGTGCCAGGTTGGGCAGTAGGTGGCGGACATAGTTTGCACGTTGTTTGTGATTTGACTTTGGCAAGTAAAGAACACGCTATCTTTAAACAAACCGATGCCGATGTGACGAGTTTTGATGGCGGCTACGGTTCGGCTTATTTGGCAAAAATGGTGGGACAAAAAAAAGCGAGGGAGATTTTCTTTTTGGGTCGCAATTATTCCGCTCAAGAGGCTCTTGACATGGGCATGGTCAATGCCGTGATTCCGCACGATGAGCTCGAAGATACGGCTTACGAATGGGCGCAAGAAATCTTAGCAAAATCGCCGACGTCTATCAAAATGATAAAATTCGCCATGAATTTGACAGATGACGGCATGGTCGGGCAGCAAGTTTTTGCAGGCGAAGCAACTCGCTTGACTTACATGACGGAGGAAGCGAAAGAAGGGCGTGATGCCTTTTTGGAAAAACGCAAACCTGATTTTAAGAATGTTAAGTGGTTGCCGTAAGTTAGTGATTGGTATTGAAGTTCTTTGATAATTTCTGTAAAAGGGAGTAGGTGATGTCGAGTCACCTACTCCCTAACTCGGTATTTTCGATGCTTTCAAAGTGCTATTTATACAGAAATTTATAAGATTTGCAGAAATTATCAAAAAGCCAAAATTTATGGAAAGAAAATCATTTACTCCCTATTCAACCTTAACAACTATTCACTAATCACCAGCAACCATTCACCAATAAAAGAAAAATGTGGAAAGTCATCATCAATCCAACCGCAGGAAGCGGCAAAGCTAAGAAGCGAAAGAGCGAGATATTAGCAAAACTCAAAGCGGCGAACATTCTGCACGAAGTAGCGATGACCGAGCGACAAGGTCATGCGACCGAACTTTGTAAAGCCGCTGTTGAGCAAGGGTTTCGACATATTATCGTCGTTGGCGGTGACGGCTCAAACCATGAGGTAATGAATGGTATCATGCAGCAAACGGTCGTGCCAACGCATGAAATTACGCAGTGTTTGATTCCTGTCGGGACGGGAAATGACTGGATTAAAACGCATCAATTATCTCGAAATGTAGATGAAATTATTCAAAATATTAAGGGTGGAAAAACGCAATTACAAGACATTGGTGAAGCAACTTTTTTTAAAAATGGTGCTTTGACAAAACGGTATTTTATGAATGTGGCAGGATTGGCGTATGACGCTTTTATTGCCAAAAAGTCTAATGAAGATCCGAATTTTGTTAGCAATAAAATCTTTTATCTGTACCTAATCTTGCGTTGTTTGTTCCAATACGAACCACAAAAAACTCGAGTTACTTTCCAAAAAGAAAACAAAAAATATTTTTTTGAAAGTAAATATTATACCATCAATATTGGTATTTGTAAATATAGCGGTGGCGGTATGCAATTCGTACCACACGCTGTTCCGAACGATGGTTTGTTCGCTTTAACGACGGTCGAAAGTATGTCTATTCCAGGCGTATTTGCAGCAACGCCTTATTTATACGGTGGAAAAATTGGTAAACACCGAAAAAGTTTTTTGACACAAACCGATTACGTCAAGGTCGAAAGTTTGGACGATGAGGCGGTTATGTTAGAGTTAGATGGCGAATTTGTGGGCATTTCACCGATTGAGTTTGAAGTAGTGAAAAAAGCGTTTCGGTTTGTGGTTTAATTTTGACCTAATTTGGCGTTGGTCGCTTCCACTGAGATTGTCAAAAAACCAAACAATTTAACCACAAAGGACGCAAAGAAAAATAAATTTCTATTGCGTCCTTTGCGAAACCCTTGCGTCTTCTGCGGTTCAATCAAAATCTACTCTTCCGTTATCTGCGTTGCATATTCCTTAAACAGGTCATCTTTTTCAGAGCGATAAAAATTCATGGCGTGTTCTGTTTGCATAAAAAAGTGATTTTTACCGATTTTATCCATCAGTTTCGTTTTGCTCAGTACATCACGAACAGGCCCTTTGACCGCAATAATATAAAATTTAATCCCTTGATCTCTACATTCATCGACAATCTCTTCTAACGCATAAACTGCACTCGAATCTATATTATTAATACTATCCGCATCTAAAAAGAATGCCTTTAATTGATCTCCTTTTTCCTTGATGTGTTTTTTAATAACTTCTTTGAAATAGCCAATATTTGCAAAATACAAACCAGCATCAAAACGAATAATTAACGTATCATCTGCGATTTCTAAATCAGGAAACCGTTGAACATTTTTGTAATGTGGTTCGTTCGGAATTTTACCCATAACCGCATAATGTGGACGAGTCGTTTTGACTAACAAAACCAATAACGACAAGCCGATACCGACCAAAACGCCCCATTGCATTCCTAAAAATAACGTCCCGAAAAACGTAGCGACCAACATCGCAAAATCTGCTCTATCCGTCAGCCACAAATATTTGACCATTCGAATATTGATTAATCCCAAAACCGCTACGATGATGATTGCACCTAAAACTGCCGTTGGCAAATAATAAAATAAGGGTGTTAAAAACAATAATGTCAAGACAATTAAAGCTGCACTAATCACACCTGCCATGCCCGTTTTTGCACCTGCTTCGTCATTCACGGCACTTCTTGAAAAACCGCCCGTTACGTTGAACGATTTGAAAAATGAACCAACCATATTCGCCAAACCTAAAGCAATCAACTCTTGATTCGGGTCTATTTCAAAATCTTTGTGTTTCGCTTGTATCGCCTTACCGACCGAAATCGCTTCCATGAAGGCAATCAACGCTATCGTTATTGCGATGGGCAATAATGTTTGGAGGTTTTCTACCGTTATCGCAGGAATCCCGAAAGCGGGTAAACCTTCAGGCACTTCTGCAACGATTTTCACGCCTTTATCCGCCAAACCTAAGCCCCAAACTACTCCGATTCCCAATATCACAACGGCTAATTGACTTGGAAATGCTGGCTTATGTTTTTTAATTAATTTCAAAACCACAATCGCACCCACACCTATTGCCAACGTTATTAAGTTCGTTTGTCCGATATTTTTTCCTACTTCAATCAAGGTTTCATACAAATACGTCGTACTTTCCAACTTCAATCCCAAAAGGTGTTTTAACTGACTCGAAGCAATGATTAAAGCGGCTGCCGAGGTAAATCCACTGATTATTGGGCGAGATAAAAAGTTCACTAAAAAGCCTAATCGAAATATCCCCATAACAAACAATATCACACCAACCATGAACGCTAACAATATCGCTAATGCAATATATTCAGCCGAACCTGCCGTCGCTATTGCCCCTACACCTGCTGCTACCAATAACGAATCCATCGCCACTGGCCCTACGGCTAACTGCCGTGTCGTCCCGAAAATCGCATAAATAATCAATGGAAAAATAGAGGCATATAAACCATAAATCGGGGGCAAACCTGCCAACATTGCATACGCCATACCTTGCGGTATCAGCATCACGCCGACCGTCAGACCTGCGGCTAAGTCACCTTTAAATAGCGTTTTGTTATATTTGGGCAACCATTCTAATATAGGTAGAAAATTTTTCATATTTGGCTTATTATTGGAATCGTGATTTTTTGTAATAGTCATGCGTTATTCGTAACCTCGCAAAAATAGAACATCTTTAACAGACATTCGTGATTTGTATTACATAATGTAACGTTCATTCGTTCGTAAATGATTCTTTATACCATAAAAAACCACTCAATTCCGGCAACCTTTAGTTTTAACGTATGAATCGTATTAATTTCACTTACCCACCAACCTTTTCGGAAAACCATTATTTTTTAGATACTTTGACCATTTACAAAAGTGAGCAAATGACTTGAAGTCACCTGCTCACTAACTCACTTTTTAACCGAGTTTCATACAAAAATCAACCCTCTACTTTTCGATTTCTTTGACAATTTCTGCAAAATCCAAAGCAGCCGCTACTGACACAAATTATCAAAAAGCAGTTTACGATTTTAGCCTGCCCTATCTATTTTTTGGCTCTTTGACAATTTCTGCAAAATTCGAATAAATTGAGACTGTTCGTAACGGCTGTCTTTAGCTGCCGCAAGGGTTTTGAGACTTTTCGTAACGGCTGTCTTTAGCTGCCGCAAGGATTTTGAGACTTTTCGTAACGGCTGTCTTTAGCTGCCGCAAGGGTTTTGAGACTTTTCGTAACGGCTGTCTTTGGCTGCCGCAAGGATTTTGAGACTTTTCGGAACGGCTGTCTTTAGCTGCCGCAAGGGTTTTGAGACTTTTCGGAAGCTAAAGTAGCCGCTACGTGCAGAAATTGTCAAAGAGCCTATTTTTTAATAAAAAAACATCAGTTCAATCTTCCAATCGGATACCTCAAATATCCCTTTTCTGCCAAGTTCGACCGTTCGTAAATAAACGTCAATTGAGCGGAAGCGGAAGTTGCGAAATTTTTATCGGTTGCTTTTTTGTTTTCCAATGCTGCCTTAATTGCAGGATTATTATCCAAAATTTCCAAAGCCGAATCTTCAAAAACATAAGCCGAAAAATATTCTTTTCTTTGCAGAATACCATCGAAGAAATTCCATGCAAAATAAGAATCTGGTGCTTCAGGTTCGAGCGTTTCGATGATGTAACGGTTTTTTGCCTGATTCGTATAAACGATAAAATCACCTGCTTTGAATTGCACCGTTTCTGTCGTTTTTTTGAGTTGAACACTGGAATGTAAATAATGCCCTTCGTAAGATTCTTTACCCGTTTTATAATCCTCAATATGGTATATTTCCACCGTCAACTCCGTATCTGTTTCCATTTCCGTCAGCTCGATTTTATTATTTTTCAACCGTTCCACCACCCGCCAAGCCGATTGCGGCACAACGTAGGCTTTAGGTTTATCAATGCTTTGCGTCGGTTTATAAGAATTAAAATGAGGAATTAATTTTTCATACGGTTCATTTTGGTCATAATACAACCTATCCAAACCCGAAATTACACTCGATTTATATTTCGCCGTATAACCTTTAAACGTAATCGTATCGACATTAGAAAAATCCAATTCCCAATTAATACCAAAAGTCGATTGCGTTTCGATTAATTTATCCGCTGCCGCTTTTGCTTGTCGCAATTTTGCCGCATTCGTCACCATATATTCGAGCATCAAATCCATAAAAACATAAGTCGATTCTACCCTATTTTTGTATGGTTTCAACATGTGGGTTTCGGGCATAAAACTAATACAATTAAACAGCGAGGCATAACCCGAAGAGTAGCGAGGCAAATCCAAAAACCCTGCAATACCCTCATCAGGCGTATTTCGAGCATAAACGTAAGGCGTCATTTCCCAACCTTTTTTGTCCATATTTGCAAACAAAAACGGCAACATATCGTCATTCATCACGTCCGCCAAAGGCTTGGCTAATTTGTTATGCTGCGTTGGAATCAAGGTCATCGTGTATTGATAATCCGCCCCGTTTGAGGTGTGATTATCCACGAAAACATCGGGCATCCATTGCGTAAAGACATCATTGAACGTCATCGCATTTCGAGAGTCGCACTTGATAAAATCCCGATTCAAATCCAAATGCTGTGCATTCCCACGAAAACCGTAGGCTTCGGGTCCCATTTGGTTCGCCCGAGTCGTACTATTTCGGTTTAATGCACCGCCAATATTATAAATTGGAATCAAGACAACCGTCACCGATTTCAGCGTTTCCAATCGTTTTTCGTCCGTCAAATAATCGCGCACCAACAGCATAGACGCATCAATACCGCAAGGTTCGCCAGGGTGAATGGCATTATTAATAAACAAAATTTGTTTGCCTTGTTGCCGTGCTTTTTCGGGCGTATTCGCTCCGTTTTCCGATAAAATCACGGTGTGAATCGGTCGCCCAGCATCTGACAAACCGCTTTCCACCATTTTGAGGTTTTCAGGAAAATTACGTTCTAATAATTTATAAAAAGCAATCGTTTCAAAGTACGTCGCCGAGTAATTTTCTTTTTCCTCAAAAGGCGTTGAGAAGGAAACCGTCTTATTTTCAGTCATTTTGATTTCATTTATAGTTTTGGATGTGCAACCCAATATTAAGGTTGACATTAAAATAATGGCGTGTGATGATTTCATGTTTCGGTTGGTTTGTGGTGAGTTGCAAAAGTAGGAAATTAGGATGAACCTAACCTTAACTTATCCTGATTTGCCTCGATTTTTTCGGGAAAAATAGCATACACATTAACATTGAAATTAATAAAATGTGTCTTTGGTAAAGGCAGTAATTATCGGTCTAAAAATTTTTATAATATGTTCAACTTAAAATTCTGATTATCAAGTAATTAGTAAATTCCGTGTCCACCGAGGTCTCACATACGTGTTAACACTAAATTTATTGATATGTAATATTTTAAAAATCAGCGTTTTAAATTACGAAAAAACAACTATTTTTCTGTTGGAATAAACCGCGTCGGTTTTAAAACCGACACGGTTTCAGAAGAGCGAAAATAACAATTTTTGTGTGTGAAATTGGGTTACTACAAAATTCCTAAAATTTTAGGCAAAATAAACGAAACCTCCGTGCCTTGCCCTTGGGTTGAAGTAATAGAAATCGTACCATTCATCTTATTAAGAATCCTTTCGACCACATTCAAACCAATGCCAGTACTTTCCGAATTCATTTTATCTCTATTAAACAATTCAAACATATCTGATAATTTCTCTTTACTCACGCCAATGCCGTTATCGGTCACTTTGAAATGATATTCATTGTTTTGTTCGACCACAGAAATAACGGCAAAACAATTATCAATATCCATTTTTCGGTATCGAATACTATTTGAGATTAAATTTCTAAAGACTTGTATTAATCCGACTTCAGAAGCGAAAATAGTTGGCAAATTCTTATCGTATAAAATACTAATTTCTTTATTTTTATTAATCAATTCATCGAGAGAATAAACCAATATATTCAAATCAACCATTTGGGCTCTGCTGGTATCGAGTTGGGTAGATTCAGAGAAATTTAATAAATTTTGGGTATAATTACTAAGTTCTTTGGCACTATTGACGATATAGTTTAGATACCCTAACTCTTTTTCATTCATTTTGGACTTCGCTTCCTTCATCAAAAACGTAGAAAACGCCGACATTATCCGCAAGGGAGCTTTGATATCGTGGGCGATTGCGTAAGCGTATTGTTTAAGGTCATCGTTCAACAGTAGCAAATTTGCCTTCTGCATCGTCAATTCCGTATTCGATGCACGAAGCTCGATTAATTTATTGGTATAATGTGCTAATAACTCCAAACATTCAATCTGCTTCGGACTCAACACCTTCGATTCGACATCCATGACACAAACCGTCCCGATGCGGTGACCGTCACTTGTCTCAATACTTATTCCTGCATAAAAATTTATGTCCGGTTCCTTGACCACAAAAGAATTATCCGCAAATCGCTCGTCTTTTTTCAAATCACTAACGATTAATTTTCCATCATCCGTACGAATCGTATGAATACAAAAACAAGTTTCGACAGGTACCTCCGTCATATCTCCGAGACCTCTGGCTGCCTTAAACCATTGTCGTTCTTCATCCAAAAACGCAACCAGTGAGATTGGTGAATCGCAGATATAAGCTGCAATTTCAGCGATGTATTCAAATTCAGATTCTTTGGGCGTATCTAATATCGATAAATTCCTTAATTTGTTAATTCGGCTCGGCTTATTACTGCCTGCATTTAAAATCATCTTTTGGAGTTTAGGAACATTCTTGTGTAAGGTTTTTTACTATTAAAAAATACATTTTCTTGATCCGTTCTGTACAGAACGAAAATCGTGATTAGCTTGTATTGATGTGCATGGTACTATGCGCTTTATGTGAAATATAGTGCTGACTCTATAATATGGTTGACATGTTGATGTTTACGTCAGCAAAAAACTTAGTTTTTCGATAAATTTACTAAAAAATTGGGAATGGAAATTACGGTTGAACAGTATATATTCTTCTTAGTTCACATATTTTAAATTTTATTCTGGTTTTTCTGAACCTATTTATTCCTAAGTCGTCAAGTCTTATATAAATATAGGAAGCACTGATTAAGTATAAACCTAACAAAAATAAGGCAGCAACCCGTTTTCTCTTTAACGTTGAATTTGAGATTAAGGTTAAATTTGAGGCTGACAAAAAATTTTTTCTCTTCACTTGGAGTAGAATATCCATAAAAAAAGGTCAAATCTAGTAAAAGATTTGACCTTTGCGTCCCCACAAGGACTTGAACCTTGGACCCTCTGATTAACAGTCAGATGCTCTAACCAACTGAGCTATGGAGACAATATGAATATGTATGCTTTTAATAACAATTCTCGAAACTTCTTCAAAGAATTTTGCGTCCCCACAAGGACTTGAACCTTGGACCCTCTGATTAACAGTCAGATGCTCTAACCAACTGAGCTATGGAGACGAATTATATTTGGTTTAATGCTTTTTTATGTTTGAAAAGTTCCTTCGAGCTTCCCTTTTTTTCTAAAGCGATGCAAATATAGCAAAACTAATTCCGCACTACCAAATATTTTTTGAAAAAAAATTAAAGCTTTTGTTACAAAAGAAAATGGCTCCTTAACTAAGTCATTCATTATCAAAATAATACATCGACAATCAGTGGAACACAAAAAAGCGAGTAGATAAATTTTAGTTACTCATTCGCCAATTTTACTTAGAAAACGGTCTTGACTACTTTTTAAACGCATAATAGTATTCTCTTGAATCTGCTTCATAAATACCTTCCAACATTACTTTTTCGTCTGATTTTTCGATAATTTTCATCAATTCGTCCACCGTTTCGACTTTAGTATCATTCGCTTTAGTAATAATAAAACCGGGCATTAAATTCGTCCTATCAATCGTGCTACCTTTACGAATACTAACGACTTTTACGCCATTACTAATCTTCAAAAGTTTTTTCTCTTCACTTGAAACAGCTCTTAGCTCCACACCCAAATCATCTAATAAAGTTAGTTCTTCTTTAGTTTTTTTTTTGTTTGCTAAAGTCGTTCGGTTGCGTTTATCCTTTAGCACAATATCCGTTTCCACAACTTTTCCTTTACGAATATATTCTATTCTTAATTTGTCACCAGGACGATAACGCGCCACCTGTTCCTGTAAAGCAGGCATCGTTGGTACTTTTATACCATTGATCCCGATAATAATATCACCAGCTTTTAAGTTCGCATCATCTGCCGCACTATTCGGATTTATTTCAGCAATGTGAACCCCTTCTAATTTTTTCAAACCTGCATCTTTCGCAATTTTTTCGTCAACATCTTCGATAATTACCCCCAAAAATCCCCGCTGTACCGCACCAAATTCTTTTAAATCCGTGATTACTTTCAAAACTAAATTAGACGGAACAGCAAACGAATAACCTTCATAGCTTCCTGTCTGTGTCATAATCGCCGTATTAATACCCACCAAAGCACCATTTGTATTCACCAACGCTCCCCCACTATTGCCAGGATTAACGACCGCATCCGTTTGAATAAACGATTCTATTTTATAGTTTCCTTCTAAAATATTGATATTCCGACCTTTTGCACTCACAATACCTGCCGTAACGGTAGAAGTCAAGTTAAACGGATTCCCAACCGCCAAAACCCATTCGCCGATTGCCGTAGAATCCGAATCTCCGAATTCCAAAAATGGCAACTCATTTTTATTAATTTTAATCAAAGCCAAATCCGTAGAAGGATCTTTCCCGATTATATCCGCTTCATAAGTTCGCTTATTATACAAAGTCACCTCCAAAGTATTCGCTCCTTCGATAACATGATAATTCGTCACGATGTAACCGTCAGATGAGATAATCACGCCCGAACCCGTAGAAGAACTAGGCGATAAACCACCCCAACCATTATTTTTAGAACTACTCTTACTGGATTGTGACGCTTTGATATTGACCACAGAACTGGTCACTAACTTAGCTGCTTCCGTAAAATCAGTTGGTGCTGCGGTATAATACATCGTCTTATCCGGAACCGATTCGTCATATTCTGTGAATGCCCCTTCGGGTAGTTTGGCATATTGAGCAGAAGAACGTTCTTGTATCGTCACAATTTCCACAGGTTCACCTTTTATAAAATCATAAATACCGACGGAAACCAAGGAACTTACAACGGCTACGAGTACTATTAAACCTAAATTTTTCATATATCTTATTGATTAGGAACGCTTTTTAAAACTCAAACTTAAACTACTAAAACGGTACTAAAATCAAGCCTTAAATTTGACAAGAAATCTAATGAAGTTGAATATCATTACACAAACTACAAATTGCTTCTTATTTTCGCAATAAATTTACAACCGCCATACGAAAATTATACAAACGAACGGAATCAAAAGGTTTTCGTTGAATAATTAACAAAAATTATTTAAAGGTATTTAAATTTATAGGTCTTAACCCATAAACTTAAATACCTTTAAACCTAAATACAAAAATTTATGAGCTATTTAAGAAAATTGTTTGAAAATCAGCCTGACGATAGTCAATACGTTGGGAATATATTTGGTTGGAAAATATCCATTATTGGTGCAGTTGTGTTAGTTCTCGTCAGTGCGTTAATTGCTTACGGACATTTTACGGGCAAAATCGATATTGAAACGGGAGAACCCATTCATACAATAATTGATTCAACTGATTTAAAGTAATTTCATTGTTTTCTTATTCGGTCAATACATTGTTTTTTATAGCAATGCAGCCATCAAACGAGGAGATAATCGAACAAGGAAACCATAAATAAAGATGAAATTTTATAAATATCAAGGTGCAGGAAACGATTTTGTGATGATCGACAATCGTAAAAAAGTTTTTAATAAAGAAAACCATCAATTAGTTGAAAAGCTGTGTGACAGACGCTTTGGGATTGGTGCGGATGGTTTAATTTTGATTGAAGACCATAAGAAATATGATTTCGAAATGATTTATTTTAATGCCGATGGTTACCAAAGTTCGATGTGTGGCAATGGCGGACGTTGTGCAGTCGCTTTCGCTGAAAATTTGGGTATTATTGAAACTAAAACTCGTTTTTTGGCAATTGATGGCGAACACGAAGCCGTTATTAAAAATGAGGATTGGGTAGAATTAAAAATGTCAAATGTGGAAACGGTCGAAGTCAATGATAATCATTTTGTTTTAGATACTGGTTCGCCACATTACGTGGCTTTTGTGGAGGATTTGAACGCTATTGATATATTTGAAGAAGGTCGGGCGATTCGCTTCAATGAACGATTTAATGAAAGAGGTATTAATGTAAATTTTGCAGCCAAAACTGCGGAGGGTATTGAAGTCGCTACGTATGAGCGAGGTGTGGAGAATGAAACATTAGCTTGTGGAACGGGCGTAACGGCTTGTGCAATTGCCTACTGGATTCAAAATAAAACGCTGACAAACATTCCCATAAAAGTAAAAGGCGGTGATTTATCCGTCAATTTTAAACCAAGTGAAAATAACCATTTTACTAATATTTGGCTCTGCGGCGGCGCAACTTTCGTATTTGAAGGGGATATTTGATTTCATGGCTATATTGTTCGATTGTTTCATTATTTCATTATTTCATTGTTCAATTATTTCATGGTTTATCGTTAGGACGATAAAAATAATGTAGCAGTCGAACCATAAAGTTAAATATCATCAAGCTCTAAAACTTCGATAATCTTGATTAATTTTTCGCCATAACGTTTATCCGTAGCATAACCTGCTTTTCGCAAGCCGTTTGCCCAACCTTTATAATCCGACTTTTTGAGTTGGTACAAACTTTTATACCGAGGCTTTTGAAGCAATAAACTATGACCCCGAAAACTACCCCACGCACTTTCGTAATTTCTAAAAAAATCCTTGTGCGTATCATCAGTATAATTCACGCAATGTCCTTTCGTACAGGTTTTAGAAAAACATTTGATGCCAAAATGATTGTTATTATTTCGAGCCAAACGACTACCGCCAGCATCACTTTCCAACAAGCCTTGCGCTAAAGTAACAGACGCAGGAATGCCGAATTCTTCTTCTTCCGCTTTCGCAATGCCTTTATGTCGTTTGATATAATTATCTACAATTTTTTGTTTTGCGGCAACGATTTTTGGGTCGATTTTATGCTTTTTTACAAAATCAGGATTAATGATTAAACCAATATTTGAGAAATCGTTGACTCGATTATCGTCACGGTTGCTGGACACTTCTGAAATTAAATAATAGGTAAAATCAAAAATACTGACGCCACTATTAATTCCTGTTTTATTAGTCTTTTCGACTTTAGCATTAGGCGTTATCGTAGATTTAGGCGCTTCTTTTTCGGGTTTAATATTTTGATTTTCAGTACTTTGTATTTTGTTACTTAAACCTAAATTGAGGTTTAAGCTCTTCTGCATAAAAAAAACGCCAACAGCGACAACCAGCACAATTTTAAACCAATTTTTTGCCCAAAGCAAACTAAATTGATTGATACCAACTCTAATTTTGTGCTGAACGCCCTGTGGAATTTTATACTTTTTCAAAATTGTACAATTAAAGTTATGGAAAATACAAAATTAATTCGTTCTAAACCTATGGGGTGGAGTGTCGATTTTGTAGCATATTTGATAAAAAAGTTCGCTCCACTTTTGTCCGCATCAATTGCACGGCACTTCAGTGCCGTGAGTTTAAAAAGCAATGATGTATATGGGCTTTAGCCCAACATCTACGAGGTTTTGGGCTAAAGCCCATATGTTTTTTGACCTCTTAATCACGGCACTAAAGTACCGTGCAATTGATATTTCTGGGGCGAACTTTTGAACTGAAAATCAATCAGAATCGACAGCCCACCTATGGAATTTTGACGGCACTTTCAAACCACTACCAAGACCATGAACTTCTATTTTCCAAATAACTTTCCAAAAAAGCCTGATTTTTTAGACTTCTTGCTGCTAACTTTAGACAAACTCTCTTCAGCAACTTCGATAGAATCTTCTAATTTTGCGACCATCAAATCACGCCATTCTTGATGTTCCTCTTCTGTTTTTGCAATTTCTAAGGCACTTTTATAACACTCCAAAGCCTTTGCATAATCCTCTTTATAACGAGTATAAAGGTTTGCTAATTGAAAATAATGTTGTGATTTTACTTCAATATCACCATGTTTTAACAGAATCGGTAAAGCTTTTTCGTAATATTCAATCGACTTATCGTGTTCCGCCATCGCAGATAAAACGCCCGCCATCGCAACGTAAGTTTTTGCTAATATTTCGGTGTCTTCTTCTTGCAATTCTGACGCATAATGATAATTCAACAAAGCATCTTTATAATTACTTTGAACGGCGTAAATATTACCCAATTGCAAATGCAACATTTCTTGTTTGTCCAACGCTTCCTCTTCGCCATACAACTCCAAAGCAGTTTCAAAACATTCAATCGCTTCACCGATATTCTCCGTTTCTAAATACATTAAACCCAGATTAATAAACGGTTCGGGCATTTCAATTCCATGTTCTTCGCTCAACTCAATTGCAGCTTCGTAATATTCAATCGCTTCCGAAACATCAGCTTCTGTTGCAGCAACATTTCCTAAATCACATAATAATTTAGCTTCTAAAGTTACATCAACATCCTCTTTGACCAAATTCAATGCTTTGTTAAATTCCGTTTTAGCTTCGTCCGTTTCCTTTTTCAAGAAAGCAATCGTACCAAATTTTCGATATAAATTTGCCGTTTCCACATCACTTAACTCTAATTCGCTACTATTTTCTCTCAGAAAATTCAGCCCTCCCACAGCCATTTCATATTGACGCAAGTCAAAACAAGTTTCGATTAATTCGTCGTAAGCCGTTCTAATTTCCCTCAAACCTGCTTCTCTTTCAATTAATTGCGTAACCACTTCTGTTAATTCACTCAGTTGTTGTGCGTCCTCTTCTGCTAAATGTTCTACTGAAAATATCGTTGCTTCTATTTTTGACATGATTTTATTTTTGATTGGTGATTCCTAATTTTTAAAAGTACAAAAGTAATTGATAAACGGTAAAGGATAAATTATTATGAGATTATTTTAAAGTACCGTTGACTTCAAACAAAAAAAACCGAAGGCTATTTTACGACCTTCGGTTTCCCAAAAAAAATTATACTTATTATTTTTAAAATCGCATTACATTTCTTGAAGAAACGATTTCGACTAATTCTTTCAACATCGCATATTGTGCCGGCATCACTCGTTTGAACGCATCTTTTACCGCATAATATGCACCTTTATTAACTTGTGCGAAACGATAACGTTTGCTTATTTCTGGTAACTTTTCCCAATCCGTTTCAAGCGCATAAGCCAAAAACTCTTTGCCCGAAACCATACATTTTACCAAATCTAATTGTATTAATTGCTCGACTTCGACCTTTATTCCCATCACTCTTTCCAAGTTGTCGCAAAAAGATTCCAACGCTTCGTGATGTTCTAACGAAAAACTTTCAGGCATTTGTAAAAAATCATCATCGCCAGGCACTAAATAAACTTCCAATCCTTCGGATTTTTGGCGATACAATAACAAACCTGCTTTTATTTTAGAAGACATATCATAATATATTGTGTGTAGAATAAAACCAAAGATACAACAAGTAAAGTATAAATTGTGAACTACGGATTATTTTACCTTCTGAACCGAAAATCGTAATAATCCTGACTATAAAGCAATAAATTCCGAATTATATTTTATTGTCCTTTGATTTAGAATGACAAGATTAACAAAAACTTATTAAAAGTGTTCAGGATTGTTTGGAAAAATAAGGTTTATAGCAGTGTAGCAGACATTTTTTGAACTTATCCCAATTTATTAGCAGTTTTTATTTTCACTTTACAAAAAAATATTTGATAAAATAAATTGCGAAGCAATCAAAACACCTAAAAAAAAAATTTCACTGCGGTCAATTATTCCTCTAATTTCGCTTGATCCCAAAGTACATCCATTTCCTCCAAACTCATTTCTATCAATGGTTTTGTTGCGTTTTTTTCGATAAATTCAAACCGCCTTTTAAACTTTCGATTCGTTCGTTCCAGAGCGGCTTCTG
>Ga0222647_1000147_pt1 | contig 37992 bp, 27 predicted proteins | sample AntAcemetagen333_FD_179864 | JGI IMG/M metagenome (GOLD analysis project Ga0222647, IMG submission 179864) | Saline water microbial communities from Ace Lake, Antarctica - #333 | ecosystem: Environmental > Aquatic > Non-marine Saline and Alkaline > Saline | place: Antarctica: Ace Lake...
CCGTGGAGATAGTGATAAAATAACCATAGGTGCTCGATCTAATATACAGGATAATGCAGTCATCCATTGCGACCCAAATAGTCCCGCCATACTAGGGGAAGAATGTACAATAGGCCACTGTGCAATAGTACACGGAGCTAAGCTCGCTAATAATGTACTGATAGGAATGAATGCTACAGTGCTCAATAACGCAGAGATAGGAGCATACAGCATCATAGGTGCTAATGCTCTAGTGACCGCAGGCACCATTATCCCTGCATACTCATTAGTGCTGGGTTCTCCAGCTAAAGTGATAAAAACACTAAGCGAGGATCAAATCACAGATATCAAAGTAAATGCGAAGGTATATGTAGATAAGGCAAAAGAATATATTGCCTATTATCAATCAAAAGAGGCATAAAAAAAAAGCTTCTACCAAAGGCAAAAGCTTTAAATTTTTTTATAAAAAGCACTACAATTACTCTTTAAAATGTCTTGGTAGTTAGTTCCCCTGAAGCATTCCACATTTTCCACGTACCTACACGAGCACCATTATCATAATACATCTCAAAACGCTTAGTACCTTCATCGTCCCAAACAACCCATTTACCGTGCTTCTGGTCTTTTACATAAGATGCAGTACTATTCACATCCCCCATAGTATTATACTGAGTCCAGTTGCCACTTCGCTTACCGTTATCGAAACTTCCTTCTTCTTTTATTTTTCCGCTAGTGTGGTAGTACAATGCAGCACCAGATAATACACCATTTTCTACACTTAATTCAGCTACTTTTACTCCAGCATCATACTGTGCATATAGTCCGCTAAATAGACCTCCATTCATACTGTAGTATTTTCCGTTTTCTACCTTTATATCGTTACCTTGAGCCATTGCAATGCTGGCAAAAGCTATTAATATGAGTGTGGTTATATTTTTCATCTGCGATCTATTCCTTAACATTTACATAACAAATTTAACATTAAATTAACATTAGAACAAATTTTACTATTAGAAAATCTTATTGTGATATATAAATTACATATCTGAAACTAATAGCTATACATTGTGTTCTAATTACCTTTGTATCACTTTAAAAATAAATTATATAAATAACAAATATGTCAGTACTAGTAGGAAAACAAGCTCCACATTTCAATGCAGGAGCCGTAATTAACGGAGAAGAAATCATAGAAAACTTCTCTTTAGCAGAATATGCAAAAGATAGCTATGCCATCTTTTTCTTTTATCCAAAGGATTTTACATTCGTATGTCCTACAGAACTTCACGCTTTTCAGGCAAAGCTTGCTGAATTCGAGTCTAAAGAATGTAAAATAGTAGCGTGCTCTACAGATACAGAAGAAAGTCACTGGGGGTGGTTACAAATGGCTAAAGACCACGGTGGTATAGCTGGTGTAACTTATCCTATAGTAGCAGATACGGCTAAGACAATAAGCACTAACTATGGTGTGCTCGCTGGAGACTATGACTACAATGAAAAAAATGAGTTAATCGCTACTGGTCCCATGATAGCCTACAGAGGTTTATTCTTAATAGACAAAAACGGAATGGTGAGACATCAAGTGGTAAACGACCTACCTCTAGGTAGAAGTATAGATGAAGCGATGAGAATGTTAGATTCTCTGAGACACCTAGATACTCATGGTGAGGTATGTCCAGCTAACTGGAGCGAAGGTAAAGAAGCGATGAACGCCACTTTTGATGGGGTAGCTGATTACTTAGCTAAGAATTAGATAGTGTATCAAAAAACATAATATATGCTCATATCTATGGGCACTTAAAAAATAAAAGCCTCGAATTTTCGGGGCTTTTATTTTTTGCATTGTTTTTGGTATGCTATTTATATGAAATCTATCTACCCACTTCTCCTAATCTTATCCTTACAGTCATTCTATTCAGAGGCCAAATCACATTTCACGGATATAGAATTGATCGTTTACAATACAGACCTATATGCATCTGACCACACACCTATTGCATTTAAACTCACCAAAGAGAACGGAACTGTTCGATTTACCAAAGGCTATGGAGAAGGTGCACTAGGTTGGCATAGAGTAGATATATCATCAGACCAAGCCAAAGTTGCTCAAGGCCACATGTACATTAATAGATCTGCACTCATAGCAAATAATCATGTAATAGAACTTCACGTCACGATAAAACAAGGAAAACACTATATCTCAAAGTGCTTAGAATACAGACTTCCAGAGATTGAAGGCATATCCCTAAATATAAACACGATTCTACCCTACACTATCTATGAAAAAATCATAGCTGTGGAGACTTTAAACAAAACATACTATCTCACACCCAAATCTCAGTATGCAGGCTTTAGGTATGAAGACTTTCAACTTGAATTTAGGACCTCACTTATTCAAAGTACACAAGAAGAAATAATCTTCAGACCTAATTTTGATACTAATCCATCTAAAGTCTCTCTTTTTGTTAAAAATCAAAAGCTAAACCTAGACACACTGCAGTGGATCTACGTCAAACAGCTAGAGAACTTCAAAGTAGCATTTATAGGCAGAAACGGCTCAGATGGATCCTCTGGAATAGACGGATCATGTGGAGATCTAGGTGAGGATGGAGAAGATGGCGGCTGGGGATATGACGGTGACGATGGGCAAGCCGGCTCAGATGTCCATCTGATTATTTCTAAAGTTCAAAATAAGATAATCGTGCAAGTTTTTCAAGAAGGAAGCTTTAACGAATATCTGCTCCCAATATACTGTACCTTTTTAGCAAACACTACTGGAGGGAATGGCGGAGATGGTGGGTCCGGCGGTTCTGGAGGCTCTGGGGGTGACGCAGATGCAGAAGGAAACTGCGGATCGGATGGCGATGATGGATATAGCGGAACAGGAGGCAGCGGAGGTAATGGTGGAAATATTAAAGTCTACAGCGATATGTTAATCTTAGATTTAGCTAATATTATAATCCCTATTACATCAGGTGGCAAAGGTGGATCAGGATATAATTCCCCTCAAAATGGAAGAAAAGGCTCTGTAGAGTATATAATTCTAAATACTTCAGAAATAGAAGATATGCTGGAGCAAGAGACTTTTTAGTAAGCCTTATTACATTCTTAACTTATACTATTTCTCACCTTGAGCGTATATTCTCTTAGTGCCGTTTTTAGGTCCGAGCCGTGCTCTGCCATATGTTCTTTGATAAATATTGCCGCTAATACGTGAGTAAGTTGCTCACCTTCGTCATCACCTAATATCTCTATAGCGGGTGTCTCTTCATTATACAGAGCCTCTTCTGCAGCTTGCAATTCCACTAAACTGTAGGATTCAGTTATTTTTTTTATTACGGGTATTTTCATTTTAAAGTATAAGTTTAAATTTACTCTTTGGTACAATTCGCTTAGGAGAATCACTCAGGGTGACAAAACTATAATCAATTTAGCACTACTGTTGTCAATTTGAGTGTTCTTCGACCAAAGGAAGAAGAATGTATCGAAAAATGCTTTATGCTAGGCTCTCTATCATCTCCACTACTTTTGGCTCTAGGCTCGTAGCTGCTCCTTGCAATAGTTTTCCTCCTTTGAATACGGCAAAGAATGGAAGACTATTTACCTCGGCTACTTTTCTAGCTTCTGGATTTTCTTCTGCATTCACATCTAAGAAAGTCACATCTGCAAAACGCTCATCGTTTGATAGTCTCTTATACTTCGGTGAAAACAGCTTGCAGCTTCCACACCAGTTGGCAAAATATTTTACCACTACCTTATCATTAGACGCAATCGCATCATTAAAATCATTATCAGTTGCTACTATTATAGACATAGGACAAATGTAAGATGCCGAGGTACTGATTGAGAAATAATAAAATTGATTTGACTATAACCGAAAATTATAGTCCGCTTTTGCGAAGAGTAATTTTAATATCTTCTTTGTCGCTAGCAGTTATTTTGATGTAGCCAGACTCATATCCAGCGTACTCTACTCTATATACTTTGGGACTTTGCACTTGCGAGAGTTCACCCACACCGTCGAAATCAGTAAATAAAGTTACCGCTTCTTCTACTGCAGTTATTTTCACTCCAGTAAGTGGTTCTTTATTTTCATCTAGTACTTTTATTTTCAGCGGATTGTTAGCTGACGCAAGTGCTGTAATAAAAAGGAATATAGCTGTTAGCTGTAATTTCACAATACAATTGTATCGTGGCTATGTTATGCTAATGTTACCCTAACACTAAGAAAATAGGAAGAGTATAAATCCTACATTTGTACCGATGAAAAAGGCAATCATTCTTCTACTTGTTTTCACCGCTTGCGGACCAAAACACGAAGGACCTAACACGTTTAGCGACGAGAAACTCATAACTATTTACGAGCTGCAAGACCGGAGAGATACCAAGGCTCTACTCCCACTTCTCAAGGCGAAAAAAGAAAGCCACCGTATAGCAGCTGCTATGGCGTTTGCCAGTATTCAAGATACTATAGCCATACCGTATCTCAACCAGATGCTCCAGATAGACCAAGATCCGATGCCACGCAGAGCAGCTGCATATGCTCTAGGGCAAATAGGAAGTACTCAGGCTAGAGGCATTTTAATAAAAGCATTTGACCAAGAACTATTCCCTGCCAATAGGCGATATGTGATGGAAGCTATAGGTAAATGTGGAGACTCTAGTACTATTAAACTCTTTGAAGAAAACGAATACCAAGACTCTGCTCTACAAATGGGTTGGGCGTATGGGGTTTTTAGATTAAGTCAAAAAGGATTTACGTCTGACGTATTGAATAAAAGGATGATAAAGTTATTGGATGATGATAATAAGGATTTGGCGATATTGGCTAGTCATTATGTCTACAGATATTTGAAGAAGAGCGGAGATACCGCCCGAGCTGTATTTATGATGACTGAATCAAGGTATGATGAAGTACTAGCCAGATTCTATCTCCTTATTGACAAGCAATTATCATTAATAGCTGAAATTGAAACCGAAGTATTTGGACGACCTTGGCAAGGAGTCTATAAAGCATCTAACAATTATCAGAGAGCAGTCCAAATTACTTCTCTTAAAAGAGAATACACTTCAGCTAAAAAATTCTTGCAAACGAGAATTTCAGTTGACAGTTTTCCAATCATCATTAGAAATGCCGCTTTTAGTAAGTTTTGTGAGTTCTATCCAAATGAAAAAAATGCAGTGATACTTGAGGCTCTAAAATCTGGAGATATGGCAATGCAAAGTTTAGCAGCTATCGAAATCAAAAAACAAAGCATTACACTAAACGATATAATATTAAAAGATGAGTGGGAACAACGAAAAGAACTTTTAGACTTACTTAAACAGGTCAAATCCCAACTTAAACTCCCACAACAAGCAGAAACCTACATAGATATCTGCAAAGCTATAGAAGCTCTCGGTGGAGAGAAGTTTGAGGGATATAAACCGCCATACAACCATCCAATAGACTGGGCATTTATAAAAACTATTCCTGCTGACCAACGAGTAATTATCGAAACAAACAAAGGAAATATCACTTTACAACTCTTCGTAGAAGATGCTCCAGGGACCACTTCTAATTTCTTAAAGCTTGTTGACTCTAATTTCTATGATGGTAAATACTTTCATAGAGTAGTACCACAATTTGTAATACAAGGTGGCTGCCCACGGGGTGACGGCTGGGGAAGTCTAGACTGGACGCAGCGGAGCGAGTTTAGCAACTACCAGACCTATGAAACAGGAACTGTAGGCGTAGCATCTGCAGGCAAAGACACAGAGGGAGTTCAGTTTTTCATCACTCACTGCCTTACTCCACACTTAGATGGTAGGTATAGCATATTTGCCAGAGTAGTTAGCGGTATGGATGTAGTGAGTAAGATGGAAATTGGAGATAGGATGATTTCTATCAAGAGACTGTAACTAGATCGTGTCCTTTCTTCGGTACTTTCGCTAAAAAGCGAAAACTCAGGATGACACAGGATACCATTAATATCCTCGATCTATTGTACCACTGCTTGTCCCCCGTTGTGGAAGTGTTTTTTTATGCAACGAAATGGAATAAAAATTTGCATCTAAAGGCGAACAACATTCCACTAAATTTGTTCCAATTTTAGATGCTTTTTAAACTCGCTTGGCGAAATATATTTAGAAACAAACGCAGGAGTTTAATCACTACTTCTTCCATTATTTTTGCAGTACTTTTTGCGGTATTTATGCGAAGTCTTCAGTTTGGGGCATATGGCAATATGATAGATAATATTGTCGGTAGCTATATGGGCTACATCCAAGTTCACGATAAGGGTTTTTGGCAAGAAAAAACTTTAGATAATAGTTTCTCAGCAACTGACATAGAGCATCTTACAGCTTCAGAGAATATCACCTACCTAAGTCAGCGTATAGAAGGATTCGCATTGGCGTCCTTCCAAGATGAATCTAAACCCGTAGCACTGCTAGGACTAGACGCTGCTACTGAAAAAGAACACATAAAGTTAGATGAGAAAGTAATCGAGGGCAGTTACTTCTCAGAAGAAAATAAAGGGCTGCTTGTAGGTAAGGGCCTCAGAGACATAATGAAGCTTAGTCTTGGAGATACACTCGTGTTTCTAGGACAAGGTTACCAAGGTTCTATGGCAAGTGGTTCCTATCCCATAATAGGATTCATAGATCTCAAAACTCCTGAATTAAATAAACGGACAGTGATTATGAATCTGGATCAAGCTCAAGAGCTATTCGCTCTGCCTGGTCTTATCACCACAGCACTAGTGGGCATAGATGGAGACGATTGGCGAGGAGCTCAACAAGAAGTAATGGCTGCTATAGATACCAATACCCTAGAGGTGATGAATTGGCAAGAAATGCTACCTGAACTTAGACAATTAATTAGCGTAGATAAAGCAGGAGGTACTTTTGTGCTCATGATATTATATAGCATTATAACTTTTAGTCTTTTTGGTACAGTACTGATGCTCACAGAAGAACGTAGTTTTGAGTATGGAGTGCTAATAGCCATTGGAATGGAGAAAAACAAAGTCATCCAAGTAGCTATATTAGAAACTATACTAATGGCCATAGCTGGAGTGATAGCAGGACTATTAGTTGCATTTCCTTTTGTTCTGTACTTTAATATCTATCCCATAAATCTGGGCGGACAAATGCAAGAGGTTGTAGAGAAGTTTGGTTTTGAAGCCTTGATACCTACTTCACTAGACCCCAGTATAGCACTCACACACTCTGGTATCATCTTTTTGATAGTACTCGTAGTCAATTTATATACTATTTTCAAAATCAAAAATTTACACCCTATAACCGCTATGCGAAAATGATATTTAAGATAGCATTTAAAAACATCTGGAGAAACAAGCTCCGCAGCTGGACCGTAATCATCGCTATAGCTTTGGGGATACTCGGCGGGTTAGCTGTCATTAGCACAGCCACAGGACTGAGTGATATGCGTCAGCTGAATGCTATAAAAACGTACGTAAGCCATATCCAAATACACGATAGCAACTACCTGAAATACGGAGGGTTGAAAGACCTTATAGCCTCAGACCAAGAGGTATTCTCTTACATCAAAAAAAGCAAAGAAATAGACGGAGTAAGTGCCAGATTACGCATAGAGAGTTTCATACAAAGTGCAGGAGGTACCAGTGGGGTAGTGCTCAACGGAATAGATCCTGAAGCTGAAAAACAGGTTACTAACATAGCAGAAATGCTACAACAGGGGAACTATCTAGAAGACTATAAGAGAAAACCTCCCATACTCATCAGTAAGAAACTAGCTACTAAACTAAATGCAAAAATAAATACAACCATACAATGCTCGTTTACAGATGCTAATGGATTACCCGCCACTGGAGTATTTAAGGTAGTAGATATATTCACCACGAGTAACTCTATGTATGATGAGGTCAATGCATTTGTACGTTTAGAAGATCTACAAAGCATCAGTGGATTAAACGGCAGCCACGAGATAGCCCTCACGCTAAAGGATGAGGAACTGGTAGAACAATACAGAGAGACACTTATGGTTCAGTTTCCTGGGCTTCATATCGCTAGTTGGCGAGGCATCGCCCCTGAACTTGGTTATGCAGATACAATGATGGATCTAGTAATGACTATATTCCTTGTAATTATAATGTTGGCTCTAGCCTTTGGAATAGTTAATACTATGCTAATGGCAGTGTTAGAACGTAAAAAAGAACTGGGAATGCTGATCTCAGTAGGAATGAATAAGCGTAAGGTCTTTTGGATGATCGTATGGGAATCTATTTTTCTAGCTCTGATAGCAGGGCCTCTAGGAATCCTATCTTCATATGCAGCTATTACATTTTTTGGAAAATATGGTATAGATCTAAGTTTCGCGTCTGCGGGACTCCGCAGCGTAGGGCTAGAAAGTATCATTTACCCGACAATAGATTCGAATTATTATATAGTAATAAGTGTGCTTGTGATTATTACTGCGATACTCTCTTGTATTTATCCAGCACTTAAAGCATTAAAGTTGAACCCAGCAGAGACATTACGTACGGCATGAGTTTATTCGGTCTTCGATATATTTCCGCCCTTTCGTTAGAAAATACTCCGCCTGACAACGTAAACTGCATTCTGTCTGATTATACATCCGCCCTTTCGTTAGAAAATACTCAGCCTAACAACGTAAACTGCATTCTGTCTGATTATACATCCGCCCTTTCGTTAGAAAATACTCAGCCTAACAACGTAAACTACTTCTAAAATAAAATGATAAAAGTAACCGATATACATAAAACCTATGATGATGGCAAAGTACAAGTTCGTGCACTCCGAGGAGTAGATGTAGAAATAAAAGAAGGTGAATTCACAGCTATAGTAGGCCCTAGTGGCAGTGGAAAAACCACACTACTGAACGTGATAGGCGGACTAGACACTCCTACTAAAGGAAGTGTATCTATAAGTGGTATAAATATAGCCAAACTATCAGAAAATGAACTTATTGACTTTAGACTAAATCACATCGGATTCGTATTCCAAAGCTATAACCTTATCCCCGTTCTAACAGCCAAAGAGAATGTAGAGTTTCTGATGCTTTTACAAAAAAGAGATGAAGCAGAACGAAACGAACGGACCACTAAACTACTGAAAGCAGTAGGTCTAGAAGACCAAATAAACAAAAAGCCAAATGAAATGAGTGGCGGTCAGCAGCAGCGTGTGGCAGTAGCTCGTGCACTCGCCAGCAAACCAGACTTTGTATTAGCAGATGAGCCTACGGCCAACTTGGATAGTAAATCTACAGCTAATCTTCTAGATATTATGCTAAAGCTAAACGAAGAAGAGAACATCACTTTTGTATTTAGCACGCACGATCAGCGAGTGATAGACAGAGCTAAGCGAGTGATAACCGTGGAGGATGGTAAAATCCTGAGTGATTTAACTAGATAGCCATCTTAGAGTACTTTAGTATATAATCTGCTTATAAAATATTTGACAAACACGACATTATTTATAGCAGACCATAGTCTCAAAATTATGACCGAAATAAAAACACAGTCTCCACCAATAATTTCTAACTTTGTCCGTTAGATACTTGTATGAGAAATCTGCCGATTGTTATTTTATTATGCCTCAATTTTAGTGCTGTTGCACAGATAGGAGGAACTACTTCCTTTACTTTTGCTCTATTAGAAAATAGTGCAAGGCATACTGCACTAGGTGGCATCTCCATAGTAAACGGAGATAGAGACCCTGCTTCAGGTTTTCAAAACCCGTCACTTATCAATGAAGATATGAATAAGTCTATCTCTTTATCGTACGCTAATCACGTTGCTGATTTAAACTATGGTTTCGCGAGCTATGCACACAAGCTGGATAGTCAAGGAATGTTTCTGTTTAGCATGGGATACTATGACTACGGCACATTTATGCGTACTGATGTAGCAGGCGATATCCTCGGGGAGTTTAGTGCTGCTGACTATACCTTTCAGGTAGGATACAGTCGTCAGTACAATGACAGAATAACATATGGTGCAAATGGTAAGTTTCTATACAGCACCTACGCAGCCTACGTAAGTACAGCAGGAGCTTTGGACCTTGGGGTCTCCTACTCAGATACAAGCAGACTTATGAATGCCGCCTTTCTTATAAAAAACATGGGATATCAATTTATCCGATATGATGATAATAGTCCTAGAGAAGACCTACCCTTTGATGTGCAAGCCAGTATCAGTAAGAAGCTAGCACATAATCCACTTAGATTTACACTGACCCTTCATAATCTACACCGGTGGAATAACTCATATGTGAATGTAAATGCTCGAAATAAAGAGATAGACCTCGAAACCGGTGAAGTGAAAAACCAGGAATTAGGATTAGGAGAGAAAGCAATGAGACATGTAATCTTTAATACAGAATTCGTCTTCACAGAAAATTTTCAGCTCCGTATGGGCTATAATCATCAGCGAAGAGCTGAACTCGGACCTGAAAACAGAAGAGCTACTACCGGTTTTAGCTGGGGTGTAGCCATTGGGATAAAAAAACTCACCGTCAGTTATGGAAGTGCTGGCTATTTTCCTGGCATCGCGTCTAATTACTTCTCCGTAAGCAGAGATCTAGGAAGTACTAAAAAGAAGATAAGAATAGAGCCTTCAGGAACACCGATATTATAAAATTGTTATTCTATTCAATGTTTCGTCATATTTTTCTCTCCAATTCTTTTAAAGTCAAAAAATAAAATTATGTTTGACCAGCTTTGGAGCATAAAATAAATATCGCCATAGATGGACACTCAAGTTGCGGCAAGGGTACTTTAGCTAAAAACTTAGCTAAAGAACTGAACTATGTATTTATAGATAGCGGTGCTATGTATAGAGCGGTCACATTATACATCCTGAATGAAGGTCTGACACTAGAGGAAGTAACCGCGGATCCTGCGGTTTTAGGCAATATCAAAATTACTTTTGAATATGATCCTGAAAAATCGTTTTTCGAAACACACCTAAATGGAGTCAATGTAGAGTCTGAAATACGCTCTATGCGTATCAGCCAATTTGTAAGTCCTGTGAGTACACTAGTAGTCATACGAGATTTTTTGGTAGCTCAACAAAAGAAAATAGGTAAAAACAAGGGTGTAGTAATGGATGGAAGAGACATAGGTACAGTGGTATTCCCAGATGCCGAACTAAAAATATTTATGACGGCCAGTTCTGAAATACGTGCAAAACGTAGGTATGAAGAACTACAAAAAAAAGGTGTATTCGTAAATTACCAAGAAGTACTGCATAATATCAGAGAACGAGACCATATAGATAGTACGCGTGACGCTAGCCCTCTAGCAAAAGCCGAAGATGCAATTACACTAGATAACTCAGCTATGTCCAAAGACGAACAAGCTAGACTATCACTATCTTGGGCTAGAGGTGTAATAAAGTCACTTGCTACGCACTAGACTATATCAATACTTACAGGTAAGTCTAGTAGTTTATTTACTCGTTTATATTTTCTTTCTTTTTTTTAATCTACACCTTATGCCATTGGCTTGGGTCGACGAAATATCTGGCATAGAACCGGCTATTAACTTCTTACGTGGCAACGGATACACTTCTCAAATATGGCCTCAAGAAGGAGTAGAAAAACAGTTTTTAGGGTACTTGCCTCTCCAAGGTTGGCTGCATATACTCACCCAATATATTCTAGGTTTCTCTATCTATATGGTAAGATTGCCCTACGCTATCTATTTACTTTTAGGAGCACTATTCCTATATAAAGCACTTAAAAAAACAAAAGTAAATACTCTCGTTTCACTACTAATAATCATTTTGGTGTTAAACGAAAAATCCTTGTTCGAAACTACCAGAGGTATACGCGTAGAGCCTATTACATTTTTACTCCTCAGCATTTCTGTCTACGGATTCTCCACAAAAAAGATATATATAGTGGCCCTGGCCTCCTCCCTTATGATAGTGGTGCATCCCTACGTTTGGCCTGCAGCTGGAGTATTCTTATTCGCCTGTTTTTACTTTTGGAATATAACTACGGTACATCCAGTATTGCGTTTAGTCAAACCAAATATCCTCTGGTTAATGCCCATAGGCATTTTAGTGTTTTTCTTATTTTTTATTCATTTCGACATAGAATTACTCTACGCTCAGTTTGTAAATCAAGCAGATCGACATACTAGTTTTGGAGGTATCACTTCTCATTTCTACAATCATTTTGTAAGAAGATTTTGGCCATACTATATCACTCAGCCTTATATTCCTTTGCTCATATACTTTGCTTTAGGATACGCTATTTTCACAGTATTAAAAAAGAAATTTAACCCTGCGATACTAGCACTATTGCTTACACACGCAGTCTGGTTTGCTATCCTCGGGCCCATGCACAGGTACGACAGTGTGCTCGTCTTTTTAAGTTTATTTGCTGTTTTACCGCTACTATCTAGCATTAGACTCCCAGAGCAAAAACTCATCTACACACTCTTAGCTTTACTTGTGTTTAGCATTAGCTGTGTGGATGTAGTTAGCAGACAACTGCTAGCTACCGTGCAAAGAGCAGAGCGAAGCCCTGAGAAATTTTTGACTTGGCTGAATAGCAATATTGATAAAAACTCATCTATTATTAGCGGTCATGAAATAGCATACTATGCTGCTGTACCCAATGATAATGTTGATTTTTTCTTATTTAATACTACACCTTATCGCTTCGATTTTGATACCTACCAAAATCTATATATCATAAGTAATAAGACTTGGCCCAATCATGATCTAATCTCTAAATATGAGGTTCCAAATACTGTAGCTTGGGACTGGATTAAAAACTCTGGAACACAGACCTATCAAAATTTGTATTTGCTTAAGGCTCAAACTGTGCAGGATTACAACAATGCTTTAAGAAAAATGAAAAGTGCCAACACTGCAGAGCGAAGCAAGTTCACCTATGAGTAGTTTACTTTAAGAATGTAACTGTACCACTATCATAGTGCCTATTGCCATCCCAGCCATAATAGCTCACTATCCACATATATACATTGCTGTACTTCAGATCTCCCTCTTTATATACGGATGACCAACGGTTATTTTTATCTGTGGTAGAGAATACCTTCTCTCCCCACCTGTTATAAATATCCATAGTAAACTCTTTGACGAATACATCTGCCCATCCGAACGAGTCATTTAATCCGTCATTATTAAGCGTGACTGCATTAGGCACAAAAACCTCTGGTGGCTGGATGAGGTAGATATCATTACTTCTACTTAGTGCATTATGCTCACCACTGTTTTCATAGGCTAAAACTGAGTACCAGTATCCTCCCCAGTCATAGTCAAGTTTACCATCTGTAAATTCTAACGAAGGACTATTAAGACTGACTATTGGTTTCAGATTTCCTGTATCTACTGATCTCAGTAATTCGTATCTAGAGACTCCATCTTGCCAGTCTACATAATCATCCCAATATAGATCCATATAATACCGTGGAGTTTGCCCTTTTTTATTTTGGGCAACTCCTCGTATTACTATGGAGCAACCGATATTACTATATGCACTATTATGTCCGCACTTATCTACCACCTTTAATCTGTAACAGTATGAGGTAGTATTCACATCCACACTACCATCCATATAAGAAGTATCACTCACATCATAAATAGCCTCTACAAATGCCCAATTACCATTATCTCTAGTGGACCTATACACTTCGTAAGAACCAAAATCAGGCTCATCTGATTTCAAAAATATCACCTGAATAGAGTCTCTCAAAACAGTAGTAGTCTTCAAGTAGGTAGATTCTATAGGGACCTCACTCTCCCTTGTACTGCTCAGTAAGTAAGACTTATCTCCCAGAAAGCCACAAATATCTTCTACCACTATGTAATAGGTATAATCCTGATTTCTAGGATCTATGACATCGCTGTCTACATAGATACCTTCATCCTGCGTATAAATAGTATCTATGACGGATACCAGACCTGACGGAGTGACCTTATACAATAACATTCTATGAAAATAATAGGATTCAGGAGTTGAAATCCATTCTATCTTGAGGTCATCATTTTGTGAAAAGTAAAGACACATAACATCTGGAGGCGGCAGCTTCTCCGGCCTGCTCACTATTATTGTGATAGTAGCCGTATCCTCATTAAATACGGGACAACCAACATCTCTAGCATAAACTCCGATTTTAAATGTATCTCCAGCATTTTTGCATGTAAATAACATTTTGAAGTAGGCGTCTATTTCTCCTACAGCGGCATATTCACTCTGAGACTCTACCCAGTCTAGCTTCAAATCTTTTGGTATATTAAAGGAAACGTACAGCGAGTCCATCTCTGGATCTCTTACTTTATAATTAAACTCAAAGGAATCGAAAACTGCAACTGTCACTGTATCTGCTATTAACGTAGAAAACTCAACTTCTTCCATCTCTGGTTTCTGATTGTAATTTACCATTGCTAGTTTAAAAGATGCATTACTGCATCTCGGGCTAGGATTATTCTCTGAAAATGCTCCTGCAGTAGTAGGAAAATCAGAAATCTGCGACATCCCTGGGTAGTTATTTGGACAACTGCTACATACACTTTGATATACTATACCTCTCTTATCAAATCTACTGGTCCCTCCATCTACGTGATCTCCAGTTCGATTACCCCCAAAGTAGGTGGCATAATCAAGTGCTGCAAGGTTTTCTGTGAATACTATAAGATGAAAGTCCTGACCGTCTGTAGTCCTTTGAAATGCATTAGGAGACAGCGGCATATTTCTTAGATTCTGTCCATTACGCTCAGAATCTGTACCCCACCCACTCACATATACTTTACCACATTCGTCTACTAAAAAAGCATTTATAGTAATATCTGGTAGACTCCTTCCGCTTCCATACACAGCACTTAGTTCTAAGCTGTCCAGATTAGCAGAAAATCTACATACAAACTGTTTTCCATTTGCATTACTATAGACATTTCCCTTTACACCAAAGTTCCCTTCAGTATGACCAGCTACATATATTCTATCTTCTTGATCTAGTTCTGCCAATAATATCTGATCGTATGATGATGTACCAAAGTATGTGGCTCCTAATATGCTTTTGCCAGCAGGGTCTAATTTACATATAAAACCTTCAGCTATTCCTCCCAAGTTAGTCGACTGATGTCCATCTTCTGCACCACTCAGATTTGTACTCGTAGTCCCACCAGCTATCACTACTTCATTTTGGCTATTCAGGTCTATTGAATACAATGCATCTTTACCATTGCCTCCATAATAAGTACTCCACCTTAGCTGCCGTAGACTAGGATCTAAACTAAATACTACCCCAGACTGTGAGCCTTGATAAATAGACTGTGCTGCGTCTATAGATACGGGGAAACTAGCGGACTCACTACTAGTAGCTACATAAATATTTCCTAGATCATCCAGATTCACTTCTCCTCTATAGTCGTCGGCATAAAAATAATTGGTATTTCTGATCTTAGTTGGAAAACGTCCTACCCCATCATCATCCCTTCTATTGATGCCGTCATCTGCAGACCCTCCTATAAATGTGGAGCCCACAAGTGCACTACCTGTGCTATTCAGTTTAGTGAGTACTATATCAGTACCTCCATTATAAGAATCATCGTAAGAATCATTGAGTGCAGGATAGTCAGAAGACATAGATGTCCCAAAAACAATCAAATTATTATTCTCATCTACTATTAAACTATGAGGATAATCATCTGCACTACCACCTAGATAAGTGATGTATATTGCCGCAGCTCCATCTGCAGAATACTTACTTACACCTATATCCCATAATCCCCCGTTAAAGGTAAGATCATAAGCCCCCGGAGTAGTAGGGAAACGTCCATTTGGAAACTCATCATAAGGGGAGGTGACTATGCCTCCTGAATATAAGCTTCCATCCTCATCAAAAGTAGCAGTAAACCCGAAATTATCTACAGAACTACCAGAGTACGTGGCGAATATCACCTCAGGATCTATAACGGTTCTGACCTTAGTCTTAAAAAAAGGAGTTTCAAAACCGATGTACTCACCCCGCTTCGTATACTTCATTTTTATCTGAGTGCTGACTCCTCCATCTATCTCATAAGATATTGGCATTATTTCGCTGTACTCGCCAAATCTAGTATCCACATAGACTCTGTCATCTGTTATACGAATGCCTTCCGCTCCTTTGATATCTACTAGAATATCTTTTATATCCGCTCCCGGATTTAAAATGAAATTATACTTGAATCTCTTGTCTATGGCTTCAAATTCGAGGTCTATATTTGGATAGATATTAGTATAGAGTACTTTAGTGTGTTTTTTCACATTACTAGCCCATTTAGACTCATCATCTCCGATGAAATAATTATAGTACTCAGAGTTACTCTGTGTACCACTATGCTGCGTCATGTTAGCTCCTATAAACTCATACTGAATGTACTGAAAACCCAATAACTCTGAATCCTCGGTGTTGCCATTCAGTTTATGACCCTTGTGATTATGAAACCTAGAAACTATTTCAGTCCATTTATCATTATCACGAAGCAGAACAGAAAAGCCTTTATGATCTAAATAGATAGAATGTGTACTAAACTCAGCCTGATAGTGTATTTTTTTTTCAAACTGACCTTTATTCTCCATAAAACCTATCTGCCCAAAAAGGACACACGACTGAATGAGAAAAAAGAAGAATGATATGGATCTAAGGTGCTGCAAGCGTTTGTATTGTACGAAGACGTGCAAGGTAATGAAAAGGTTGCAGAATAGATACTAGCTATCTCAAGGGGTCATAAGCGAAGCTGTGAACTGAGTAGTTATATTTACGTCCGTTTGACAGTGTAACTGTAACATCAAACGTGCTACGTTCCTCAAGAGCAGTCTTATCATACTTTGGCTTAAACACCAATGTAGGTGCACCATAGCCTCTTATGAAAGGTTCTACCTGAACTTCCAATACTTTACCGTCTTGTATTACTTCCACCTTAGCATTAGTGAGATCTCTATATATCGAGAATGTCCAGTTAGTAAAAAGCATTAGCTGAGGCACATGACCTTTTGGTGGCCAAGCCACAGGTACATCCATATATTCTGCAGTATCTGCACTACCACTGTCATCTAATGCCCAGATAACAGCATAGTCATTGGTACTGCCATGTCCGTATACCTTACCGTTAGGATAAAGTAACCATCTTCTATTTCCTGCGGTTGGATTCTTATCATCCATTATGTAAGTAACTGCTAGAGATGTGTTAGCGTCTTTTATAAGTAAAGAATGCTTAGCCGCATAAGCTCCGTCATTACTCCAACATCTCCAAGTCCGTGGAGGATCGTGTTCTAGTGTATTATTAGCGGTCATCATAAGAGCTGCTTTCTGACAATACTCGTTAGTAGCCTCGTCAAATAATACCTCTGGCACACCTGCGTTTCGTCTGAAGTAATTGATACGGTCTGCTACTTTACTCTGAATATCAAAATCTACAGTACCTTCATCACAACCTCCAGACTTGCCATTCCAGATATATGGTGCTATTTCTTCTCCATTTATATCTTTACCTTGAGTTCTAGTATTGAAGTAATTTTGGTAAAAATCTTCCTTGGCTAAAAGCATTAACTGCTGTGAATGGTCTACGTCCGGAGCCAGCATTATTTTCTCTTCCATAATACCCTTAGCCGTACTAAATCTATTGGCAGCTATGAGTAACCCTATGTACTTCTCATTGATCGCTATTATACGCTCTAAGTTCTCTGCTGTAGCGTCTATATTGTACTCATTTTTCATTAATGAGTATAGTGTTGCTTGCTCTTCTACAGTGGTACGTACTACCTCTTTTTCTGCTATCACCTCCTTACGCATTGCACTTAGCTCTGTATTAAGTGGATACTTACTTATAGCTTGCTGCAATACAAAACTTGCGTATGGGAACTCTTTGGTATCAAAGGCATATTTGGTAATTACATTCCATCTCAGCTCTACATCATCGGACAACTCACTCTTAGCTGTAGAAGATATATATTTATCCAATACATACTTAGCACTTTCCATGTGTGTATAGGTTTGGAAATACTCTGCAAGTTTCCAGAGTACATTTTCTGGTTTGTTTTCTACAAAAATATCAACCTCTACTATTTTTCGCACTTCTTTGAGCTTACTCTTGGCTACTTTCTCCCTTACAAAAGTGTTCAATATTGTATCGATCTCAGCAGTATCCTTTTGGTTTATCTTATTCTTAATTAAGTAGATATATAATGCGTTTTCTTTTTGTAGCAGATCCTTATCATCTGGATTATGTAAAAGTACCTCTTGAATATAGTCAAGCATTAGTGTACTGGGCGGAATAAACTTTAACTGAGCCATCACTACACTCTTATGAAAGTAATTTAGCTTAGAATCGTTTCCGAAAAGGTTTCTTCCAGCAGCTATCATATACTTAGCACTATCGTATTTAGAAGACTGAAAGTACTTATCTGCAAAGTACAGGTAAGGATCTAATTCTTGTTCGGTGGTCGAATCTTTTACTTCTTGATCAGCCGCATACCATACCATTAGTTGTCTGTACTTATATTCTCCTGATGCACTATCTCCAGACTCTACGGCACTTTTAGCGGACATGAAATAGGGATAACGTCTACTACTATCTAGCTCATAAGCCTGGTCAAATAACCTGACTGCTTTTGATTTCTTATTGATACCGAACTGACCTTCTCCCTCCTTTATTTGTGCTTTAATCACAGCATCTAATACTTCCACAAAATCTGATTCGAGTAATTTTCGATTATCATCCTTTCTTATACCTTTCTCCATATATTTCACAGAAAGTTTAACTCCATCAGGATATTTTGATTCAGTCAGCGGATCTGTTCCTAAGTTCACATATGCTTGGGCAAGGTAGTAATAAGTGATCGGATTTCTCTTTAAATCCCTATCCTCTAGGGCGTCTAAACAGACTTTCTCCAGTCGCTTGAAGTTTCCTAACTCTGCGGCTTCATCCATTTTATCCGTTTGTGCCATTGCAGGCACTAAGGCTATAAGAAAAAATATAAACGTGGTAACTTTAAATGCTATTTTCATTAGGGTACAATAATATTTACTTTAAGTTCAAACTCCAAGCCATAGCGTCTTCTGCAAATAGCTTCTTAGTAGCTGGCCACACTCTACCGAAAAGGCTAGATTTTTTATAGGCCTCTAAACTGCTCACATTCAGCCAATTACTATGCGTGAAAAATACATTAGGATCAGACTCATCCTGGTATAACTTTACATTTAATATACCTGGCATCGCAGCTATTTCGTCTTTTACACTGTCAAAAAAGGCTATAAAAGTAGTCGTCTCTTCAGGTTTAAACTTCATTTTAACTAGGCGTAATATCATTTTAGTTGTATAACTAACGGTTTATATTTTCTAAGGTTTAAAAGTACCAAAGCACTACTCTTTTTGATGGCTACCACTAAGTATCCATGATCCGAAAAGTAACAAAGAGGATCACCTTCTTGTACATCTGCGAAGTTATTAGACACCTTATTTAATTTACTGTGTAAGCTTAGGTGAATAGTATAACCTCTATCGCCTACAAAGGTAGTAAACTCTTGCTGCGTAATATTCGTATACGCATTTCCAAAATGGTCTACAAAAATGACAGTACCTCTTAATTCCGTGCCATCATTAACGGGATTTAGACGTATTTTGGTATTTACATTCTCCGCTTTATTTGCTATTAAAGATATGTCTTCTGCTGCGAGCAGGCTTTTCACAAATGGCAAGTATACATTTTGTATTTTCTGCTCATAGCTATCCAAAGGTAATAGGTAGTAATCTGTAAAGTCTTCACCAAATATGAGACTAAGTATACCGTTATCTGGAGCTAAAAAATAATGTCCATTATATTCAGCTGCAAGATGCCCTTCAAAAGAAGTAGCAACTACATTAGTAGCTAATATGTGAATCGTGCCAGGAGCAAAATCATTATACACCATACTACTGAGGTATGCTGCTTCCACTATATCGAACGGTTCTATCCCACTTGTAATTTCTATGAAGTCTAAAGGTAAATCAGCCTGATGCATAGCACCTCTGAAGGAGGCCATATAATGGGAATCCGCCCCGAAATCACTTAAAAAAGTTAGTACAGACAATATTAAAAAATTAGCTAATTTAGCGGACGAAAATAACGACTCACACCTACAATTACTTAAAATACATTGACAGAAAAAAAATATTTAATAGAAGACATTGAACCCTCTCGATTTTTCGGACCCTATAACAGTCACTTCAAGGTCTATAAAGAGAAATATCCGAACCTTATAATTTCCTCTAGAGGAAATGACCTTCTTATAAAAGGAGAAGATAAAGAGATAGACATTTTCATAAAAGCGGTAGATTCAGTAGTGAAATACCTAAAAATAAATAAAACAGTAACCCTAGGAGACATAGAACGCATAGTGCAAGGAGAAGATAATAACATAGCAGGAGATACGAAAGCTGAAAAAGGCATCATTATCCACGGACATAGCGGTCGTATAATCACTGCTAGAACTAAGAACCAACAAGAGCTGGTAGATAAAGTGAATCAAAACGACCTGGTATTTGCCATAGGTCCAGCGGGTACAGGAAAGACCTACACCGCAGTAGCTTTAGCAGTAAAAGCTTTAAAAAACAAAGAAGTAAAGAAAATAATACTGTGTAGACCTGCAGTAGAAGCTGGTGAGAGTCTTGGCTTCTTGCCCGGAGATATGAAAGACAAAGTAGATCCATATCTGCGACCTCTGTATGACGCTCTTGGAGATATGATACCCACAGAAAAATATAAAGCATACATAGAAAAAGGAATCATAGAAGTAGCTCCTCTTGCATTTATGAGAGGACGGACCTTAGATAATTGCTTTGCTATATTAGATGAGGGTCAAAACACGACACAGACTCAACTCAAAATGTTTTTAACTAGAATGGGTCCAACATCTAAAGTAGTGGTCACTGGAGACCTGACTCAAGTAGATTTACCCGCTCGAGTAAAGAGCGGATTAGGGCCTGCACTTAATATGCTGAAAGAGGTAAAAGGCATAGGTATAGTTAGATTAAATGAAAATGATGTAGTCAGGCACCGATTAGTAAAAGACATTATAAAAGCATATAACAAATACGATAATCAACAAGAAAATTAAAATCACCCTTAGAAAAAAGGTAAGTACTCAGCCACGTACGTATTGACTTGTGTCAAGTATCCTAGTGTTTTTTTTGGGTGAAAAAAGTGCTGTTTGAGTGCGTTTTCGCCATAAACAAGGGCTCGATTTTTGTTTTTTAACTTTGTACAATGCGGATATTCAAGGGTCATATTCACCACAGACAAGCATAATAGAACTAAAAGGAATGGAACATTGGGGTCTGGAAGTTGGTCAGAACATTGGAGTTACGATACGTATACATACTAGATGATTCAATTGATTTTATTATTATGTGGAGTTGTATTTTTTGATTTAGTAATACAGGATCTGGCTTTAAAACTTAGTAAGCTGAATTATTTACTGACTATTTTGGTTTTCCATTTGTCAATTTTATTTATTTTTAATTTTCGGAGTATTTAGAAATTTAAAGAAAGTATTAAATGGTTTGGGAGTAACAATTAACACCTCTTTAGTGAAAATTGAATGTTTTATTATGGGTTTGGTAATACAGGTACATTATTTGAGAATTAATTGGGACTGTCTTTTTTGATTTACTTGTAAGCTTCCCCAAAAATAGTACTGTTAAAGAGTAGAAAAAAGTAATTAAATTTAACGGCACAAAAAATGAGAAAAAGTAAGTTTACACCGCATCAGATTGCGAAGATTTTAAAGGAGTTCGAAGAAGGTAAGAGTTCAGAGGAGATAAGCCGAGAGCATGGCATAAGTAAGGCGGCATTTTATAAATGGCGAGAGCGGTATGCAGGCATGACGGGTAAAGAGCTGAAGCGGATTAAGGAATTGGAGGAAGAGAATAGGAAATTAAAGCAGATGTATGCTACCCTAGCACTCGATCATCAAATGGCTAAAGAGATCATTGAAAAAAAGCTTTAAAGCCCTATAAAAAGAGGATTCTAGGTTTAGAGCTAAAACACTACGGTAAAAACAGTTCGCCGCGGCGAATGCCGTGTATTGCAAATAAGTAAAAGTGTTCTACTCTATAAGCCTAAACCAAAAGATGATAGAAAGATAACGACCTACTGAAGTATCAAACCTTATGTAGCTATGCACACTATATCGATCATTTTTCGTAAAAGCTTTTGAGTATCCGTTAAAATTATCAATTGTGCAAATAGAAACGCTCATGAATTTTAATAGTTGTTTTTTACACTTTTAAACGAATGAATATCAGCACTTTACCATCAATAATTGATCCTATTTGAAAAGCGTCTAAATTGATAGAATGTTCGCATCTCAAAGCTGCTGATTTTCTAGGCTCACTATATTTGCACCGCGTCTTTTTAACGCTAGTCACTGTATGTTTAAAACAAAAACACCAATCGTATTAACGATACTTTTTACATTCATAAGCACCTTATCGTATTCAAGCAATAGCATGTCCTCAATTTATTCGGAATCTACATTCCTAGCACTTATCATACTTTCTGTAGTATTAGCGGCTATAGCTGCTTTACTTTATGGTATTAAAAGACACCTTTCTACCTTAAGTCAAGAGAAGTTTGAAGAAGAAGTAGAACCATCTATTTATGAAAATAAGATTAAACCAATCATAGCTAAATGGAATCCCACTATCGCTACGCTCATAATAGCAGGAGGACTCTTGGTAATATTGGGAGGGTTTGGGTATAAATTTGGTATGGATGAAGTGGGTGTGCAGCAAGGATATGCTCCTAGCCAGCCGATTAACTTCTCTCACAAAATACATGCAGGACAATATGAGATGGACTGTAAGTACTGCCACAGTACTGTAGAGAAATCTAAGTCTGCAAGTATCCCGTCACTTAACACGTGTATGAACTGTCACATGTATGTGAAAGCAGCAGAAAAATATAACGGAAATACTTCTCCAGAAATCCAAAAGATATACAACGCTATCGGTTATGACGGTGATAATATGGAATATATAGAAGGCTATGATCAGAAGCCTATAGAGTGGATACGTATCCATAACCTTCCTGATCTAGCTTATTTCAATCACTCACAGCACGTGGTAGTAGGTAAGGTAGATTGTCAAACATGCCATGGTCCAGTGGACGAAATGGAAAAAGTATATCAATACTCTACCTTGCAAATGGGATGGTGCATAGATTGTCATAGAGAAAGAGGTATAGATTCTGAAAACAACGATTACTACGAAGAGGCACATAAAAATATGCTAGCCGAGGGTAAAGACTACATCACCGTAGCTGACAATGGTGGTCTAGAGTGTAGTAAGTGCCATTATTAATTAATACGAACTAAACAGAAAATCACATTATGTCTTCAAATAAATATTGGAAAGGTACAGAAGAGTTAGAACAGACACAAGAGTTTGTTACTTCTAATGCCAATGAATTTTCAGAAGGTCTTCCATTAGATAAAGTTTTTTCAAACGATGACTCGACTAGAGCCAACAGAAGAGACTTCTTAAAATATTTTGGTTTCGGATTAGGTGCCGTTACACTAGCAGCTTGTAATAAAACTCCAATTAAAAAAGCTATACCGTATACTGAGAAACCAGATAACGTGACTCCTGGAGTACCTTTATACTATGCCAGTAGCTCTGTCAGTAATACTGAAGGATTTCCTGTTCTTGTAAAAGTACGTGAAGGTAGACCTATCAAATTCGAACCCAATAAGGAAGCTACTTACTTTGGTGGTGGTCTAGATGGTTTAGGTCACTCGGCACTTTTATCGTTATATGATACCAATAGACTGAAAGGTGCTATGGTAGCAGGTAAAAGAAAGCCACAAGCTTGGAAAGATTTTGATAAAGAAATAATAGCAGCTTTAAATAAAGTAAAAGCAAGCGGTAAGTCAGTAGCAATAGTTACAGATGGAAGCACCAGTTTACTTACGAAGCAAGCCATAGCAGACTTTTCTGCTAAATATTCAAATACTGAGGTAGTTTCATACGAGCCTATCTCCTACTCTGGTATCACTAGAGCGAACCAAACATCGTTTGGGAAAGCTATTATACCCGCTTATAATTTTGACAAAGCAGAAGTAATCGTAAGTTTCGGTGCAGATTTCTTAGGTACTTGGATAAGTCCTATAAAATTTCACTCAGACTATAGTAAGAACAGAGTGCCTAAAAATGGCAAAATGTCTAAGCACTATCAGTTTGAGTCTCTGATGTCTCTTACAGGTAGTAATGCAGATGTGCGTGTACCTATGAAAATGAGTAACGTGGGTCAGCACCTCATAGCGTTATACAGAGAATTAGGTGGAGCCACTCCTCACAAAGGAATGGAAGTAGCTGGTAATAATATAAAAACAGTAGCAGCAGAACTAAAAGCTGCTGGAAGCAAAGGACTCGTAGTCTGCGGAAGTAATGACGAAGCAGATCACTTATTAGTTAACGCTATAAATATGATGCTCGGTGGGTATGGTACTACCATAGACACTACAAACTACTACATGGGTCAGAGTGCAGATGAGAAATCATTCTTGTCATTCATATCAAAAGCAAAAAGTGGTGCTTACGGTGCAGTTATCACTTTAGGTGCTAATCCAGTGTATAGTCAACCAGATGCAGAAAAAGCCTTGGGTAATATACCTGTGCGAATAAGTACAAGTATCACTATGAACGAAACATCTAATAATGCTACTCACATAGCTACTGATTTACATCCACTCGAAAGTTGGGATATCAAGCAGCCATATAAAGGTAGATTCATATTCTCTCAGCCTACTATCTCTCCTGTATTCGAAGGTAGACAGGCTTCCAGTTCACTAGCTACTTGGGCTGGTGCAGATGTATCGGAAAAAAATGAGCTATCACATTCATATAACTATGCTAAACAAGTATTTACTAGTGAAGTAGGCGGAGATTTCAATAAGGCAATAGAAATGGGTGTTGTAGAAAATACTTTAGCTGATAGTATGCCTTCATTTAATATAACTGGAGGGTCAGCAGCAGACGCTTTATCTACTCGAAAAGGAGCAGATAAAGAACTCGTTCTTTATCAAAAAGTAGGCGTGCGTGACGGTGCGTATGGAAATACTCCATGGGCTCACGAAATGCCAGATCCTGTGACTAAAGTAACTTGGGATAATTACTTGACCATCTCTATGCCAGATGCAAAAGCTGATGGTTTAGAAACTGGAGATATGGTTAAACTAACTGTAGCTACAGGAAGTATAAAACTACCAGTGCTCGTGCAGCCAGGACAGACTAAATCTACTTACGGTATAGCGTTAGGTTATGGTAGAGTGCTTCCAGAAGATGTGCAGAATGATCTGAAAGACTTGGGCCAAAATGCATACCCACTCGTATCTATGAAAGCTGGGTTTGCCGATTATACAATAGGAAATGTCCAAATAGAAAAAGTAGTAGGTGCTGCTAGATACGAATTTGGTATCACACAGACACACTACTCTATAGAAGGACGAGACATTATACGTGAGGCTTCTCTAGAAGAGTATAATGACGATAACAAAGCTGGAAGTTATGTACATAAGCCAAAAGCTATCTCTCTGTGGGATGATTATGATTATAGCAAGGGACATCATTGGGCTATGGCTATCGACCTTAACTCATGTACAGGATGTAGTGCATGTATAGTAAGTTGTAGTATAGAAAATAATGTGCCTATCGTAGGTAGAGACGAAGTAAGACGTAGACGTGAAATGCATTGGCTACGTATAGACAGATATTACAGTTTCGAAGCCCCTACTGAAAAAGACTTAAATTTAAGCATAGTACACGGTGGTGATCAGACGGTGACCGCTGGTGAGCACATGACTCAGGAGAAGGTAATGGAAGCTTACTCTGAAGCATCAGAAGATAAAGATACCGCATATGACTACTATCAAAATGTAAAGGTAGCACATCAACCTATGATGTGTCAGCATTGTGATAACGCTCCTTGTGAGACCGTATGTCCTGTACTAGCTACTACACATAGTAGTGAGGGTCTTAATCAAATGACATATAACAGGTGTATAGGTACTAAGTATTGTGGTAATAACTGCCCATATAAAGTACGTAGATTCAACTGGTTTAGATATAACGAGAACGAAAAATTTGACTACCACTTCAGCAATGACCTTGGTAAAATGGTCATTAACCCAGACGTAACTGTGCGTTCTAGAGGTGTAATGGAAAAATGTAGCTTCTGTGTACAGCGTATACAGTCTACTAAGCTCACCGCTAAACGTGAAAACCGTAAAATGAAATCGGATGAATTTACGACTGCTTGTGCTCAGACCTGTCCATCTAACGCTATCGTATTCGGTGACTTAAATGACAAAACCAGTGAAATAGCTAAATTATATGCTAACGATAGATCTTACCACGTACTAGAAGAATTAGGTGTAAAACCATCTGTTCAGTATATGACTAAGATTAGAAATAAGAAAGCACCATTAAATAAAAAAGCTCACTAACTAATATGTATTCAGCAGATATAAGACAGCCGTTAGTAACCGGCGGAAAAACGTACTCCGATGTCACCGCAGACGTCTGTAGACCTATTGAGAACAAACCTACCAATTCTTGGTGGTTAGGCTTTTCCATAGGAGTTCTCCTATTACTTTTATTAGTAGTTACGCTAGCCTGGACCGTATGGGAAGGTATAGGTGTTTGGAATACCAATAAGTCTGTAATGTGGGGTTGGGATATCACCAACTTCGTTTTTTGGGTGGGTATAGGTCACGCAGGAACATTGATTTCAGCCGTTCTGTTGCTTTTCAGACAAAAATGGAGAATGTCCATAAATCGATCAGCAGAGGCAATGACAATTTTTGCTGTATTCTGTGCTGCTATATTTCCTTTATTTCATATGGGACGTGTATGGCTAGGCTTTTGGCCACTTCCACTTCCGAATGCACTTGGTTCTCTTTGGGTAAACTTCAATTCTCCTCTTCTTTGGGATGTATTTGCTATTTCTACCTATCTATCTGTCTCTTTAGTATTCTGGTACTTAGGTCTTATACCTGATATAGCTACTGTAAGAGATAGAGCAACTTCAAAAGCCAGAAAATTCTGGTACGGATTTTTTGCGATGGGCTGGAACGGCTCTGCTAAGTCTTGGGGACGATATGAAGTAGTCGCACTCATACTCGCGGGTATCTCTACTCCACTAGTACTTTCCGTACATACTATTGTATCTATGGACTTTGCTACATCCGTAATACCTGGATGGCATACGACTATATTCCCACCATACTTTGTAGCTGGAGCTATTTTCTCTGGTTTTGGGATGGTACTTACACTATTACTCATCGCTAGATATGTGATGAACTATCAAGATTATATCACTACACAGCATCTAGAAGCGATGACTAAGGTCATACTTCTAACTGGATCCGTAGTAGGACTAGCGTATATTACTGAATTCGTAATAGCTGCGTACTCTGGATATGAGTATGAGCAGTATGCCTTTGCGAATAGAATGTTTGGACCATACGCTTGGGCATATTGGACTATGATGTTCTGTAATCTTATGGCTCCACAGGTATTCTGGAGTAAATGGGCAAGGACTACGCCTTGGTTTATCTTCATAATATCTATTGTAGTAAACATAGGTATGTGGTTTGAGCGATTCGTGATTATCGTAACTTCACTACACAGGGATTTCTTACCAAGTAGCTGGGTAATGTATCACGCTACGTGGGTAGAAGTAGGTATTTTCTTAGGTACATTTGGTCTATTTTTCACTTGTTTCTTCTTATTTGCTAAATTCCTACCAGTAATCAATATGTCGGAAATTAAAACCATCATAAAAGACAAAGAATAATATGATTGATAAAAGTATTATACTAGATGATAAAAAGTTTACTGTAGGCATCTTTGATGATTCAGATAAACTACTACACGCAGTAGACACACTTAAAAAGAAAGGTGTAAAAATATTTGATTGTTATACTCCGTTCCCTGTTCACCATCTAGATAGAGCATTAGGTTACGAGAGAACGAACATAACTATAGGTGCATTTTTATGCGGTATGTTAGGATCCCTTACTGGTTTCACACTGGCCTATTATATGAATGTAGTAGACTGGCCTATGATTATAGGCGGTAAACCCCAAGATATATCAGTGTTTACCAGTTTTATTCCTGTGATCTTTGAGCTAACTATTCTATTCACAGCCTTTGGTATGGTTATCCTATTTTTCGCTCGTAGCAGAATGATTCACGGTATCAAAGAAGATTTACTGTGTAGAAGACAAACAGATGATCACATGGTCATAGCTATCGATAATGCTGAACCTCAGGATTTATCAAATAGTGAAATCCAATCACTCTTAACTAGTGAAGGTGCTATAGAAGTAGATGGATCTCGTGTATCATTTAATACCTCTCTTACAAATGAAGAGGACTTAGTAAAACAATTAATGACGCAATAATCCGATGAAACTAAACAATATATTAAAGTACGGAATTATCCTTGGCATACCTGCAATTAGCATGATGTCTTGTATAAGCTCTGGAGATAATCCAGGTATAGAGTATGCCCCTGATATGTATATCTCTCAAGCTTACGAACCTTATAGTCAAGAAAAAAAGTTTGATAACAATCCAAATGGAATGACTATGAGACTACCTGTAAATGGCTCAGTAGCTCGTGGTCAAGCTTCATTTATTTATCCTCACCCTAATACTGGTGACGGATATGCTGCTAGTGCTAGCTTCACACCTTGGACTGCAGCTACTGAAGATAATGTAGCTGAAGGTGAGCGATTATATAATATCTATTGCTGGCATTGTCACGGTAAAAAAGGTAAGAATGATGGTCCGATTTTCAAGGATAAGAAAATACCTGCTCCTTCTTGGGCAAACTACCAGTCTGATTACATCAAAGAGCTTCCATTGGGAAAAGCCTTTCATACTATCGTCTATGGTAAAGGCCTGATGGGTTCCCACTCATTCATGTTAGATCCAGAAGAGCGATGGAAAGTAATACATTACGTAAAATCACTTGCATTCGGAGATGACTTCCAATATGCTGAGGATAACACTAATCCAATTCTTTCAAATGAAGAGATGGACGCTGATATCAATACTAGTTTGGATAGCAAAGCCAGTGAAACTGTAGTACTAGAAATTTACAATTAATCGAAACTTAATACAATGGGACACCATATCATACAAGAAGTATCGCAGGAAAAATATGTATTCACAGGCAGAGCTAAGATGGTTGCCATCGGACTCTTCGTAATAGGAACTATACTGGCAAGTGTAGGTGCTATGGATGTGAAAAATAATTGGGATTCTATAGGACAACATGCTACCGAAGACACACATACAGGAGATACAGAAGCAGATCATCACGCTACCCTAGCACAAGATAATGCCCACACGGAGGGTGCACATGCAGAAGAAGCTCACAGTGATCATCACGGACCTACGTGGATGAGCAGAGTTTGGGCTAACCTACTACTCAATAGCTACTACTATTGGTTATTCTCAGTAGGAGCTATATTTTTTATAGCTGTAAACTATGTAGCCAACGCGGGATGGGCAGTAATGCTCAAAAGAGTAATGGAAGCACAGAGTGCTTACCTACTGGTAGGATCTATCTTATTGTTTGGTATAATTATAGGTGCTAAAGATACACTGTATCACTGGGTGCAGTACTTTGACAACCCAGAAGCTCCTACCGATGCTATACTAGACAGTAAAGCGTGGTTACTTAATAGTACTTCTCTTTTCTTTTTCATACCGTTTGTACTTATCAGCTGGATACTTATCCGCCTTAAACTAAGAAAAAATAGTATTTCAGAAGACGAGAAAGAAGGTCTGAGCATGTTTAAAAATTCTTCACGCTGGTCTGCCTTTTTCATCTTCTTCTTTGCATTTACTTTCTCAGCATTATCTTGGTTAATCATTATGAGTATAGATGCTCACTGGTACTCCACGATGTTCTCAGTATATAACTTTGCTATATCATTTGTAACTGGCTTATCTGTAATGATGGTTATCGTACAATACTTAAAAGCTAAAGGATATATGGAAATGGTATCTGACGAAGTAGTACACGATTTAGGTAAGTTTATGTTTGCCTTCTGTATTTTCTGGGGGTATATATTTCTAAGCCAGTGGTTACTTATTTGGTATACTAATCTTCCTGAAGAGACGGTATATTTTGCTGCTAGACTACAAGGTGGATACCAAACACTCTTCGCAGTAAATATCTTTATGTGTTTCTTAGCTCCATTCCTTGTCCTTATGATGAGAGGTGCTAAGCGTTCACCTAAAGTACTACTTACTGCTGCTGCAGTAATTTTAATAGGACACTGGATAGACACTTACTTACTTATTATGCCAGGTACCGTAGGAGATAAGGCCGGAATAGGAATGCTAGAAATAGGAACTGCAATAGCCTTTGCAGGTATATTTATTTATGTAGTGCTTAATTCTTTGAGTAAAGCAAATATGTATCCTATCAATCACCCATACGTACTAGAATCTGCCAACCACGATGTGGGGCCATAAGATTTAATCAAAACTTAATATCAGCCTTGATACATTGTATCAGGGCTTTTTTTTGGGCTGAATAATCCTAAATGCGTGATCCAACGTCTAATATTACAGGATGTTTTAAATCAAAATAGCATTTCAATTCCTTCAAATTCATGTGGTTTTAAGGTCTTTAGCTATTTCATTTGTTACTAACCATTGGCTGTATCTGTACTTCTTTTTTTTAGATTGGTTTATATTTGGACTTTATTTATTTTGAACTAATTATGATACTCGACAATAATCCAAAATCAGAAAACCTTAAAGTGCACGAATGGATTTCCAAATATACGGAGGAAGGTACTATGGATATAGTTACAGGTTACTTTACCGTAGGTGCTCTCGCATTTATAAGTGATGAAATAAATGCTACGGTCCAAGAATACAGAATGGTGCTTGGCGATATCGTAAAAACAGGTTTGGAAGGAGAGCGGCCACTTGATCTACTCAATGAAAGTATATCCCTAACTAGTGCATTCCAACTCAAACATATTGCTCAAAAGGCTGTGGATTTCCTAAGACAAGAAAAGGTCTTAGTGAAAACATTGGAACCAAATTTTTGTCACGCAAAACTTTATTTATTTGAACCAGCAGACGGAGATGATAGAAAAAAATATTTCATCTCAGGAAGTTCTAATCTTACGGATGCTGGTATTGGTAGAAACTTTAATAATAACTTAGAACTAAATATTGCAGAAACCAGTGGCAATTATCAATACAAAGACTTGATGAATTGGTTTGAATCTCTTTGGACAAACCCCAAGGCTCACAAAAACAAAACGATAATAGAAAACAAAAGAGAGTCGACTAAAGACTTTAAAGAATACTTGATAGACGAGATTAGCAAGCTCTTTAAAAAGTACGAACCCAAGGATATCTACTATAAAATGCTCTTCGATCTTTTTGGCCATGACCTCATAGCAGGACAGGATGACCCCGAGTTTGCTCGTAAAGTAGGAAGACTGGAAAATAGCGTGATATACCAAACGCTCTTCCCATTCCAACAGAGTGGTGTGCTCAGCCTTATCAAGATACTTCAAAAACACAATGGAGCTATACTAGCAGATGCAGTAGGTCTGGGTAAAACTTGGAGTGCTCTGGCAGTGATGAAATACTTCCAGCAGCAAGGTCATGAAGTAGTACTACTATGTCCTAAGAAACTTGAACATAACTGGAGACGTTATATTAAAAGTCACGAATCAAGATTTGAGGAGGATAAGCTGGATTACTTTGTTCGTTTTCATACAGACATGTATGAGACTAGGCTAGAGAAATATATAGACAGATCAGATCATTATTTCACCAATGACAGACCTAAGCTCATAGTGATAGATGAAAGTCACAACCTACGAAATGATAAATCTTCTCGCTACCAGTTTTTGATGGAAAATATCCTTCAAAAAAATGAAGATATTAAAGTATTATTACTTTCTGCTACACCTATCAATAATTCCTTAAACGATATCCGAAACCAATTCAAACTCTTAGTAAAGGGAGAACCAACAGGATTTTCAGAAAAACTAGATGTACGAAACATTGATTCTGTTTTTCGTACGGCTAATAAGGCATTCAATAAATGGAGAACAGACCCTAACCCTACTCTTACAGAGCTCATACGCACACTCCCAGATGATTTTGTGAAGCTTACAGATCCGCTTATTGTCTCTCGTACACGTAAGATGATAGAAGGTCAGGAGACAGGACTTACATTTCCACTCAAAAATAAGCCGCTTAATCTTTTTGTAACACCTTCACAATTGGGCAATTTCGAATCTTTTGAAGAACTGTTTCAGAATTTCCCACCCAAACTATCTGGCTATCAGCCTTCGTACTATACTGAAGATGACACTACGGCTAAAAAAGATGTACTAAAAGATGAAAAGCAACGAGAATTTTTCTTAGTAAAAATGCTGAATATACTAATGGTAAAAAGATTAGAATCCTCGTGGATTTCATTCTACAGTACCGTAGGTAAAATAAGAGACCACCACCAAAATGCTCTAGATAGGATAAAACTCTACCAAACTACAAAGGAGAACAGTATTCTGAATATAACCGAAGATGATTTTGACGATGATGAGATAGCGGATGAATTAGCAGAATTTACCTTAGGTAAGAAAAACCCAATCTCACTCTCTGATATAGATGCTGCTGGCAAAATAGAGGCGTATAAAAAAGACCTAAAGGAAGACATATTATCACTAGATACCCTCTGTACCAATCTAGCCAAATTTGAGAAAAAGATAGCCACCGAAATCAAAAAACCTACCAATCATGCTTCTGCAGATGACAAACTAGAGGTACTGATAGAGCAGATAAAAGCAAAACGGGCTACGGGTGCAAATGAGAACAACCCTAAAGTCATCATCTTCACCGTATATAAAGATACTGCTGATTATCTCTTTACACAGCTCAAGAATAGAGGCTTTGATAAACTCGCTATGGTATCAGGCTCAGGAGCTAAAACTTCTGACTCAGATGAAGAGACCAAGAAATTCGAACCCATACTTGAACGATTTGCACCCTACACCAAGCTCTATAAAGAAAAGAAATGGGATGCCTATACAGGTGAAGATGACTATACTGAATGGCTCACTTGGGCTAAAGACAATGCCACTGCAACATACGCTCAAATACAGAAACCTATAGATATACTCATAGCTACAGACGCTCTGAGCGAGGGACAAAACCTACAAGACGGTGATCTCGTGATAAACTACGACATACATTGGAATCCTGTTCGCATAATCCAACGTATGGGTCGTATAGATAGATTGGGCTCTCCCAATAGTGAGATTTTTGGCATCAACTTTTGGCCCTCCGATACTATCAACAATTACCTCAATCTGCAAGACCGCATAGAGCAGCGTATGACAGCTATGAAACTGGCAGGATCTGAAGTAGATGCACAGTTTTCTGATTCTTTTGAGCAGATGATAGATGACGAGACGCTGGATAAACGACTCAAAAATAAGATGCTCGAGCAGATGGAAACTACCTTCGATGATCTAGAAGGTGATGAGTCTTTTGGGTTTGACGATTTATCACTAGAGCGATACCGCCAAGACCTATACGAAGAATTCGAAAAAAACAAACAGGTATATCTTACTATGCCTAAAGGTGTGTACTCCGGATTCATAGCCAAGGAAGAAGTACCCAGAGAGCACAGTATAGTCTCGCTGATGGGGTATCCCAGTAAGCCGAGCAAATCGCCCAATCATAGATATAAAACTTATGAGCTAGTGTATATAGACACCAAAGGTCAGTCACTGCTGCTCAATCAGAAAGAAGTTCTGGAGTTTCTTCGCCTACACAAGGACGAAGAACGATATGTACCCGATGCTATAGACGCAGGTAAACCTGCAGCTATAGATAAACTGGCCAAAGCTCTAGCTATATGGCTAGATAAGCAAGCCGTGAGCATAGCGAAAAACGAGGACGGTACCGAAAAGAAAAAAGCAGGCAGTGCTGCAGTAGACCTATTGAATAAAATAGCCTCGGGTAATAAGTCTGCTACACGAGAAATAAAACAAGGTAAAGTGACCGATAGGTATAAACCAGAAAACTACGATCTTCTGGCTTGGATGCTGGTCAGTGATAATTAATGAAAAAATGGATAATTTCACTCAACTGACTAAAAGCATAAAGGATACGCACAGTGTGCTGCAACAGCAGGCATATAGTGCAGTCAATCAATCGCTTGCCATACGCAACTGGCTCATAGGTCTGTACATAGTGGAGTATGAGCAAAAAGGAGAAGATAAAGCTACCTACGGCTCTAAGATGCTACAGGCACTGTCTCAAAGTCTAAAGGATGTAAAAGGACTAGACGAAAGGTCATTGAGAAGGTTTCGTCAGTTTTATCTCACCTACAATTATCTAGGAACTGTAGTAGCCGAAAAAGTAGAATTTCTAATTCGGGGGTCACTGACCCCCGAATTAGAAAACAGCTTATTTTTAACTAAAATCGCTCCTATTCTGGACTTCAACACAAAACGGGGGACACTGTCCCCCAAAACGGGAAACGACAAAAATCAGTCATCAGAGTCTACTAGTTCCAGTCCAGATACAATTCGGGGGACGGTGTCCCCCGAATTGCAACGAACTGATAATAAGGTGCCAGCTAAAACGATCATTGCTAAACTGGCCTACTCGCACTTAGAACTACTTTCTGGTATAGAAGACCCAATCAAACGCACTTTCTACGAAGTAGAGTGCATAAAAGGAACATGGAGTGTACGAGAACTCAAGCGGCAGATAAGCAGCCTGTACTACGAGCGAAGCGGACTATCTGCTAAGCCAGAGAAGCTGAGTGAGCTTACACAAGCTAATACCCAAGTGGCCAATCCCAATGACTTTATCAAAAATATCTACGCCTTTGAGTTCCTCAATATAGCCAATAAAGAAGCCATAGAAGAAAGCGACCTAGAAACCGCTCTACTGGATAATCTGCACCAGTTTATCCTAGAACTGGGCAATGGGTTTTGCCTAGAGGCACGCCAAAAACGCATACTTATAGGAGATGCCTACTACTTCGTAGATCTCGTATTTTATCACCGAATACTCAAGTGCCACATTCTCATAGAGCTCAAGATAGGCACCTTTAGCCACGAGCATATAGGCCAGCTCAATACCTACCTGCACTACTACAAAGCAGAAGTAAGCGAACCAACAGATAATCCACCCATAGGACTACTACTGGTAGCAGAAAAAGACCACGCACTGGTGCAATACGCCACCGCTGGTATGGACCAAAACCTATTCGTACAGCAATACATGGTAGTACTGCCGAGCGTACAAGAACTAGAAGCACAACTACAACAACAATTAAAAAACTGGAAATGAATCTCAACGTATACCAATCACTCTCTTTCGTAAAAGCTACTCAAGTTCTCATGGCAGAGCTTAATCTGCCTATCCTTGAGATAGCAGACGAGCCTATGACTCCCACAGAGGTACTGGGCGAATACCATAAGAGCAATGAAACCTTTGATCTCATCCATGAGGTGTACACCATAGGTATGCTAGATGATGCCGCTTTTGAAGGGAGTAAAGCCAAAGACTACGAAGAGCTGACCGAAGACTATGACGGTATACTGCTGCTGGGCGTAACGCTGCATAGCCGAGAGAATAGTCTACTCCCTACCCGATCTCAGCTAGCAGACATAGCTCGTGCGTTTAACAGGCGATTTGCCTACACACCCGTAGTAGTGCTCTACCACTATAGTGATACTACGGAGCAGTATCTGGCCTTTGCCAATACGGAGCGTACCGCCTACAAGCAAGCGTGGCGAGAGGGAGAGAAAGCAGGGAAAGTCTCGCTACTTAGAGATATACAGATAAATAAGCCGCACAGAGGACATCACGATATCATAGCTCAGCTACAGATCCCTACATCAGGTAAAAAAGCCATAGACAACTTCACTAAACTCTATGCCTATTGGCAAGATGTATTCAGTGTAAATGTACTGAATAAGAAGTTTTATCAAGAGCTAAGCAATTGGTACTTTTGGGCTATAAAACATGTCACCTTCCCAAGCGAACCCACCGCAGAAAGTATACTGGCTGAAACAGGCAAAAGCGATACCAAAACACTCACCGAAAAGATACAAGAACATAAGGCTAAAAATGTAATTCGCCTTCTCACTAGATTGCTCTTCACGTGGTTTATCAAAGAAAAGAAATTGATACCCGATGAGCTCTTTGATCTAGAGACACTCCAAGAGGACATACTCAAGGAGATAGCACCCTATCAAGAAGGTGACCTACTCGTAAAAGCAAGCAATGAGAGTGTATACTACAAAGCGGTACTCCAAAACCTATTCTTTGCATCGCTCAATTGCCCTATAGATACAGACGGTGAAGATACCCGTAAGCGTGGATTTAGAAGCGGTAAATCAAATACTCACTATGCTATAGATCATCTTATGCGGTATGAAAAACATTTCAAAGATCCAGCTGAATTTCTGAAAATGATGAACGAAACCGTTCCTTTTTTGAATGGAGGACTTTTTGAATGCTTAGACGATAAAATCAACAAGAAATATATAGACGGTTTTACAGACAACCCAACCAAACAGAAAAAACTAGTTGTTCCTGACTTTCTATTCTTTGGAGTAAGTCAAGAGGTAGACCTCAGAGTAGAGTACGGTGTCAATAGTAAACAAGCCAAACAAGCCGCAGTAAAAGGACTGATCAATATCCTAAAAAGCTACAAATTTACCATCACAGAAAATACGCCGATAGAAGAAGACGTAGCCCTAGACCCTGAGCTACTCGGCAAGGTATTCGAAAATTTACTAGCCAGTTATAATCCTGAGACTAAGACGACAGCTCGTAAGCAGACAGGCTCATTCTACACGCCACGTGAGATAGTGAACTATATGGTAGATGAGAGTCTCATCGCCTATCTCAAAACGCAGCTACTGCATGAAGAAGAATCTTATGCAGAGCTAGGCGATAGTCAAACGAGCCTACTGCCGAGTAACGAAAAGAAAACGCAAATCAGATTAGAAACTAAAACAGGATCTGCAGTATACGCAGGTACAGCAGAGGAACTGGATAAGGAACTGCATATACTCTTTGCCTACGAGGAAGGGAATCCTTATGCTGAAAACGAACCCGTAAAAAAAGCCATCATACAAGCACTGGACCGCTGCAAGATACTAGACCCCGCCTGTGGGTCTGGGGCATACCCTATGGGCATACTGCAGAAGATGGTACACGTACTCACCAAGCTAGATCCTAATAACCAAGCGTGGAAAGACCTACAGATAAGTAAGGCAAAGCAGGAGACCGATAAGGCTTTTGGGATAGAAGATAAGGAAGAACGGGCGGATAAGCTACTGGAAATCAATGATGTATTTGACCAAAAGATAAACGATGCTGACTATGCCCGTAAGCTATTTCTGATAGAAAACTGCATCTACGGAGTAGACATACAGCCCGTAGCTACACAGATCAGCAAGCTCCGCTTCTTTATATCCCTGGTGGTAGAGCAAAAGGTAAATACAGACAAGCCCAACTTTGGGATACGACCACTGCCTAATCTGGAGACCAAATTCGTAGCAGCAAATACACTCATAGGCATAGATAAACCCAGTGCACAGCTGAGCCTGTATGATACCAAAGAAGTACGGATGCTAGAGCGTGAGCTCAAAAGAGTACGGCACAAGCTCTTCAGTGCCAAAACCAAAGATACCAAGCTAAAGTACCGAGGAGAAGACGAACGACTACGAAATGAAATAGCCACAGAACTTACCAAAACCGGCTGGGCCAATGAAACTGCAGACAAACTAGCGAGCTGGGATCCCTACGACCAAAATGCCTCTTCCTCCTTCTTCGACCCCGAGTGGATGTTTGATATCTCCAAAGGGTTTGATGTGGTGATAGGGAATCCACCATATGTTACATATAAAGGTAAAGAGCGAGTTGAAATATCTGCCAAAGATTT